>JABEBX010000573.1_pt1 | contig 18947 bp, 30 predicted proteins | sample 7245971 | NCBI WGS metagenome assembly JABEBX01 (sample SAMN14506365, study PRJNA622280) | hot springs metagenome | biome: hot spring [ENVO:00000051]|acidic hot spring [ENVO:00002120]; feature: spring [ENVO:00000027]|sediment [ENVO:00002007]; material: sediment environment [ENVO:01001048]... | reverse complement strand
AATGTTAACAGTGAATCTCCTATTCTAACAAGAACATCCAACATTGTTTCTGCTAGTCCCAACCCATACAACATGAATGTGACGAATTATCCTGTCGGATCGACAGTGGTTGTGAGTGGGTACACACCTTCCGATCTTAATGGGACATTCACCGTTACGACGAATAGCTATGACAACCAAAACCCGGTACTTCAGTGGGCGCAAACGGGATCAAATGAGACTAGTACAACGGAAGGTACAATAGCGCAGCCGGATGTGGCAGTCACGATTGTTCCATATGCTTATATCGAAGGTTCCTGCAATAACTCGAATGGCTGTGCGCAGCTTGCGACCAACCATGTTCCCTTTGTATTGGGAGACGCGCTTGTTGGCGCACCCGATATTGTTTATAGCGGAGAAGGTCTTTACGACGTGTGGGGACAAAGTAGTCCTCAGTTCGCATATCAATCGTCCCTTATCCAATTACAAGATGATGGTCCCGCAGGCGTCGGAAATGTCATCAGGATTAATGGCGGGGCAACAGATGGCACAGTTCTGTCGGAGGCAAATGAATACTACGGCGGTCTCAATTTTGGCTATCGCCCGATGAATAACGGGAATGTCATTTTCGTTCAAGGCACGGAACCTTTACCGGGAAATGCTAAGCCGTACACTTTCTTTAACGACGCTGGGATGGGAAGCATTGGCGTCGATCCGCTCAATAGATACTTCACCTTTGCCTTTGGTGGTAGCCCTTCAGTTTCGATAGGCCCTAGTATTCTGAAAACCTATTCGCTAGGATTACGGGGACCAGGAACCGGAATTCCTGATACAGCCACGCCAGATGCAATGATGGTAGGAGAGAGTGGACCCCAAGCCGGAGAAGGAGGATACCTAACTACGCCCGGAGAACTAGGGTGGTTTGCCAACTCCTCAAATATCGGGCTAGATGTATTCGCCAGTGGAGGTTCTGCCGTAAACATCTTCACCGCTTCCACATCCACCGGGACTCTAAATTTCCCAACTATCCCAACAGTTACAAACATGGCTCCTTTTGTTTTTGCTTCAGGGGCAGCATTTACAGGAGAGGTCTCTGCGCCTGTTGTTTCTGGAAGTGTATATTCTGGAAATCTTGTCACAACATCAACGGTGCCTATAAATTTTAATGTGCCATCTGGAGCTGGCGGCGGTGGAACTACCACTGAGGTGAATTCTACCCCAACAGTTGCAGGGATAATTCCTGCTGTAAATTTACAATGGCCGCCCAATACTCCACCAACGTTAGGGGCATCTTATACCCTGTTGTATCTAACCGGAACTCCGCCGGTTTTTACTGTTACTCAGTCTCAAGTAATAACTAACGAATCCTCCGCAGTAACTCAAACTGTTGCTTTACCTACAGCTTTTATTTCTAGCGCAGGCGGATATATAGGTTGTTGGTCTGCGACGACAAATGGATGTCCTCAATATATTCCAAGCACAACAGGATATTGGCTCCCGACTTCATCAGTACCTACAGGGGCAAATACTTATAATTCTGCGAGTAATGCTAATGTAGCAATTCAGCCGCTATACGCAAGTGGAGTAGTCTCTGCTGGTATCCTTAGCTCCGCGAGCACGCAGACCACTGTAAGCTGCTCGACTTCCGGCACAGCTATTTTCACTCAACCGATGCAAGGAGCAAGTCTGAAGAAGGTAGAGATATATGAGGCGGCTTGCACTGGGACCGCATCTTATACTTTCCCGGCAGCGTTTACTTACGCGCCTTCATCTTCGCTTGCGCTGGCTTCCACAATCTCATCTGTTAGCACAACAGCCGTCACAGTTACCGGGACCGGCGGGACCGGCTTCGCATCTCTGGAGGGATTCTAATGTCAAACCCCATAACTCCCCTAACTCCCACTCAAACCACAAAGCAAGAATCCCAAGCTGCAAAAGAAGGGTACTTTGTAAGACTTCTTGTTAGCCTCGATATGCTTGGCGCTACGCTTTTCGGCGCTAAGAATGATCAGACTATCTCTAGTGATGCAGCTATCGCTGCAGTCAAAGATAAAGGCTTCAAGCGTACCTATGGTCGCATTATGTCTGCTTTCCTCGATCTCTTTCAAAAGAACCACGGAGCAAAAGCAGTAGCAGGAGATGAAGAAAGAGCACTTGCAGAGGTGAAAGAAGAAAAAGAGAGTAAGTTAATTTCATAAAGGAGAACAACATGGCAAAGCTAACAGCAGCGAAGCGCAAAAAAATGCCTGCGTCTGAGTTCGCAGGAGGGAAGGGACATTTTCCGGTGAATGATAAAACTCATGCTAGAATGGCAATCAGCGGAGCTACGCGATCTTATAATGCGGGGAATATAAGTAAGAGTAAGGAAGAGCATATAAAGAGTGTGGCTCGAAAGAAACTTAAAGGTTAAAATAAAACCCCCCTTAGCTGGGGGGTTTTTTAGTCTTTAGCTTTTATCATACTGCGACCCATCAAAAGGATTTCCTTTAGCATGAGCTGATTTCCTATCACTTACCCTAGACTCCCAACATGAAGCTCCTATAAATTGTCCATTACCCCATGCTATTACTTTCCTCCCATCTTTAGCACAAATCCCTGGCATACCCCATATAGCTGGTGGTCTTTGTTTTCGATCAAAAGATAAACGCTGGAGATGTTTGCAGGTATTACAATCTGCATCTATAGAATTTAACTCATCTTTTCCTCCAGGTAAGAGTGCAGAAAAAACTTTAGTGACTTCATCATTAAGTTCAGAGATATATTCTCCTGTGCTTGTTAATACTTCTCGTCTTGTATCTAGAAAGTCATGATCTGCACTATAAGTCTTGCTCATCTTTTCCTTTCTGTTCTTTAAGAAGTTTCTCTGCTCTCCTTAAGATCCTCCATGCGTCATAGTGTAATCCATCCGCAAGCCTTAAAAGATACCCAAGACTAATATAACTATGCCCACATTCTACTCTAGATATATTAGTCCTAAGTACCCCCATAGCATCAGCTAACTGCGCTTGAGACATTCCTCTTCGGGTTCTTATATCTCGAATCACTTTATAAAAAGGAAGCTCATGCGCTCGTCTTACTGCTTCGTAGTCTTTTTTCATAGCACTATCGCTTTTGTCGCGACTCCTGTAGCTACGGGCTCAATTGCCTTGAGTATTTTCTCAAAGCGATCTGTTTTTGTTTCAGGGATATCTAGGGGTGGAACTCCTTTTAGTTGAAGCCATCCTAGATCATTCTGATAACGGTTATCATCCAGAATCCACATAGTTCCATCATTACACAGAGCTAGAAAAGCTGGACAGCCATTACCAGAGGGGGAGATAGATGCGATTTGAATTACCTTTCTTTCCATATTCTGCTCCTTTAAGTAAGATCATACGGAGTATTTTTATCTACAAATTGAATCTCTTCCATCCCAACTGTTTCTTCTGCTTCTTCTATTGGGGTAATTCGACATAAGACTTCTTTTTCGCTCATCACTCTAAGGCGGTTATTGCCCCTAAATGGCAGAAGCTGACCAGTATAACCTGTGTAAGCAACTCTATCACCGAGCTTATACACATTACATTCTGGTCCCCTACATACAATAGTCCCACTAGTAGGTCTAGCTTTAGCTATATCTGGAATCTCCAAGAGCGCCCCTTTGCCATTACATGCTTTACAAGACTCTATTCTAAAGCCTTTCCCATCACATCTACCACAAGTAGTCTTCTTCTCTCCCCACTCTACATCTTCAATAAGAACTTCCCCAGTGCCATCACACATTAGACACTTAATCTTTTTCTCCCCAGTCCCATCACACTCTTTACAGTCATAAGAGCTTTTAAATTGATCCTCCAGAATCATCACATTATCTCGGTACTGAATATCGAGCTTAATGCTCTTGTTTAAGATAACACAGTTATCTCCAACTTCCACAAACAACTTAGCTTCTGCTGCTTCTTTTCTTTGTCTTGTGTATATCTCATCTGCGTTAGTCATTAGCATCTCCCTACTTTCTGTCCTGTCCATTCATACACATACCCATTACCTTGTACTGTAATGGTAAGAAATCCTGTTAGTTCTAATACCTTTACTACCTTCACTATATCATCGTGATTAATGAATCTTATGTTATCCCTGAGTAATTCCCCATACTCCACCTTCTTCTTTCTCTCCATGTAAATTTGGAGCTTAGCTAAAGCTGCACTTATATCTGATTCTCCCACCCCTCTGAAGATAGTATCCAAATTAAGCTCAATATCTGCCACTAACTTAATAGCTCTATCTAAGAGTGCTCTAGTTATCACGAGCGAATTACTCTCAGATGCGGCTAAAGCCATGACTACCTTCAAAACATGCGCATGTTGTCTAGCTTTAAAGTTCTTATAAACATCTGAATCATCTTCATTCACTGATTGTTGCAGCGCAATGTAAAAACTATTCCATAAATCCTGAGCAAATGTATCGAAAACATACTCCCCTGATATATTCGCTATCGCTTGTAGTCTACTCTCTAAATCCGCTATCTCTGTAGCCTTCGCTGGATCATTCCTAAGTCCCTTCCCCCATGGAAGGGACTTACTTTTACTTTTTGCGCTCACAAAAATAGTACGAGCGCTGAAACCAGAAGAAACAGTAGCGTTAGCATCTTTGTTAATCTTTCTGATGTAATCCGGAACACAGGCACCGATAAGAGAAACACACATATCAGTAACAGTAAAAGAACCTTTATTACGGGTATCATAATCAAATTCTCCTTTATCCCAAGCATCACATAGAAACTGAAGCATCCAGTCAGAACTTCCGATGAGAGTAGGCAACTCACTACTCATCAGCGTGGCACTTGCATCTTTCCCCCCATTTGTAACTTGTCCCCCAGTTATCTTAAGCGGAGAATTGAAACCTTGGAAAAGTCTTTCAATAATGCGCGGAGCCGTGACTCGATCGCTCAAGTAGTTTGCAAGCTTCAGCTCCTTCGCAAAAGAGTGTGCAGGATGTATCGCTTCCCCTTTACCTATCCCAGGTGGGGCCACTAGCACTATATACTGATTCGGATATACCACATACGTCTTATAGTTAATCCATACATTCCTCTTAAGCACCGAAGAAACTACAGAAATCCCTGCCCAGATATTAAAATCAATCGGGGCTTCAGACACAGTATCTACTAATTTCACATAATCAAAAATCCAAGACATCTTACCCTACTCTTGGCCCTAGCTTTGCTAAAGCATCTATAATCCCTTTTTTATCCTGAGTTTTTATCTTAACACTCGTCTTAAAATTCCATGCCAGCTCTGCTTCAACCGGAATATCCACGGTAATTCCGTTATGAAAATTAATCGGCCTTTTGAAACTCTCAATAGTCCGCTCAAGAGCAATAGCAAGTAAATCAACAGAAGCGTTGAAAGCATCAGGATCATAAGTTACCTCTTGAATTATTGAGTCATGGCCTTCTTGTAATACCCAAATGCCAGGCTCAGGATTAAGGCATAACTCTTCAAGTGCAAATCCAGTGTTATCCCCCACAAGGGATTGAGGAATATAGGCGAAGGCTTCATTATAGAGATTACCATTTTTAGAGTTCGGCCGAAAACCCAAGAATTGGCGTTCTCTACCAAATGGGGTAGTAAGAATTCTTCTCTGGGCAATTTCGTTTTCCACGTATTTATGAAAAACACCTTTGATCGCAGGGTCATTTGCATTAGCTCTCTCTAACATTCTATTACAAGCATCTACACTAAAGAACTTTCCTTCTTGCATTAACGAATCATGCATCCTTGGGGCTTTCATTCCATAGTTATTCGCATGTCTTGTCTTTTTCCCCAGATACCTCTCAATAGGATCTTCCCCTCTTGCCTTAGCATCTATGATTTGTTGAACTGGGATGTTAAAGATATACGCCCCAAGTGCCGCATGTCTATCCACACCAGTTCTAAGTTCATCCAGAGCTTTCGTATTATTCGCTAATGCACTAACCGGCCAGTCTTCAGCGGAGATTTGGTCTACGGATAATAGGATAGTCCCCGGTCTTGCTGTTAAACACTCTCTAAACATCTCCGCAGTTTTAGAGTGTTTAGGGATATTCTGTGCGTTTCCCCCATAGCCATAGATATGCTTCTTACTTGATCTTCTTCCAGTAAGAGTCCCAGAACCTGCGTTATACGAAGAAAGAAAAATCTCTCCACCTTCTTTCGGGAAGAGCCTAGCATCTAGGTAACGAGACTTGAGTGTAAGTAGTTCTCTTACATTCAAGATCGCAATTAAAGCCTTATCTCCTTGAGGATATTTTAGCTGGTTCTCTCTAATAAGCTGTCTAAGCGCAAGCTCAGATGTACTCTCTTCCGAGGACCATTCTCCCTCTTTATCTTTCTTCGTAACTTTCGGGACTTTGTATTTCATATCAGTAAGAAACTGAAGAAATACTTTAGGAGACCTTATATTAAGCTCTCTCGGTTTTTGCAGTTGAATAATAAGCGCAGCTTCTTCTTTATTAACCTTACCTTCTTTCAGCGCCACCTTAATCTTCTCTTCAATACTATTCTGAGTTCCTACATAAAGCCTTTTCCTCCACTGAGCTTCTGCTATTTTTAACTGTTCTTCAATCTCCTCTTGGACTTTGAGAGTAGCAGCAGCTAACTTAACTGTATCCACCCAGATACCTCGCATCTCTAAGGCGTGATAACACGCCTGTCTGCGAGTAAGACCGGAGACGCAAATTCGGGGCTCTACTTTAGTGAATGTCATATTAGGTACGGCCTTTGTTTTAGTTCCTCATTCATTGCATTATAAACCTCATAAGTAACAGTCACATCTAATGCATTATACTTCTTCCACCCTTGCGTATCCTTCGGACTCCAATGGGCACCTTCGTTCTTGTAATAAGGCTGCCTAGTATATTGTCGAGTGAGGAACTCTAGCTTATGGCTCAGTTCGGGCCAGAGTACCGCGTGCATGTGCATTGTGTCATGTATTTTAAACCTATCCACCGGCATCCCTAACATCTGGAAAAACCAAGAATCAAAGGAATGAAAATTCTGCCCTATAATATCTTTCTTCCCCAGAAGATTACAAAGAGCTTTCCATAACATCACAGTCTCTTTCTTATCTTCCCTGAACAAATCAAAACTCACCCCATAAAACGGATTAGGTGCAATCCCCACTATCACCGGATACCCAGGGTGGCCTTTAAACTCAGAATTTTCCTTCGGATACACTGTCTCTATATCTACTGAAAGCGCAGAAGAATTAGGAGATTGCCACTTATCAAACTTCCCAAGTAGTTCCATGAGAGATAAATTTAAATCAAGAGTACGTGAGACTAAAGGCATAAGCGTACCGTTAGCTTTAAAGTACGCTAGTTCATCTTTCACCTTCCCATAATCTATCGACTTCACTACTTGTCTTTCAGTCCAATCTGAAATACACCGCTCAGGACCGTAGGTAGGGTAGAGATAATGAGGATATGAGAGTAAATCAGATGTAAGCGGGCTACCTGCATAATGCGCTATGTCTTCGATTGTGCGGATTCTAGAAGTAAGCAGCGAAGCTGCGGTATCTAGGCATACGATGATAGGGGGACAATACTGATTAATCGCCGCTAAGAGATTCTCTTTTCCTTTAGGATCATCTTTATCACAATAGGTGATATAATAACGAGAAATCCCTATCTCCCCTAGCATCTTGTCATAAGACCATCCCATTGGAGAAGAAAAAAGATACCCCCTCTCCTTATCTCTAGGCAGAGGGGATTCTGCGAGAATCCATAAACGTTCACTTGGAGAGCCTTTGGAATTTAGGGTCATTTCTTCTCATCATTAACAATATCATTTGTAAAAATAGCTGCTAATTTATCCATGTTATATTTAACAGCTAAACCTGCAATATAAGACTTAAAGTTTATAATATAGTCTAAATCTCCTTTAAAAGCATCTTGTGTAACTTTTAAAAAGATATGCTCTAAAATTTCTCTAGCAGTATTCTCATTACTTTGCTCATAATCACTTATCATCTTCGTAATATCATGCTCTAGATTAACTCTACGAAGATATTCTTTAAAATTATGAGTAGGACCAATATCTGGGTCTAAAGGGCTTAGATCCACAAGCTCAAGTATTTTTGCTGCTAACATCTCTACAGTCATTTTCTCTCCTTAAAAAAAGGGCTGAGGCTGCATAACCTCAGCCCTCTTATCTTAGCCTTTCTTCCTCATAAGATCCGAGCTATGTTTATAATCACAATTCGGAAGCGCGCACATATACCTCTTCACTCTGTTCGACTCCTTTCCATCGTAAGTATCCACTGCAATCTCAACTTGCGCAGTCCTCCCAATAAGCGGACCATCATAAACCCAAGTAGAAGGATCATCAGCTTTAAACTTACTCAAATCCCCATCCCAGATTCCAGGGAAAGCGTAGTTACCATTTCCCCTATCCTCCATCTCTACACCAAAAGCATGGGAAAACTCACATTGAATAAATCCAGCCTTCGCTGGAATCATCTCGAAGACCTTAGTGCCATCATAATCAGGATGGTTAATAATCTCCATCTGCGCGTTAAACGTAACACTGTCCTTATTCTTCGTAAGTCTTGGGCGAAAACCCTTCAGGATTACTTCGTACAGTCCTGGGGGTGCGATTTTAAAACCACTCAAAGACTCGACTTCCATTTGAAATGCCATTTTGATTCTCCTTTTTATGCAGGTTAGATGTTAATTTGAAGCCTTGAAAGAAAACTTAGAGTCGGTAAAATTTGCAAGAGATTCTAATATAAGTTTTGGATCTCCTTCAACTATATGAGAAACACCAGAAGATAACACAATAGTTGCCTTATTAGGAACAATATGCATAGGACTATTCTCAGCTCTTGATTCTGTATGAGTCACAGGACCAACTGCTATTATAGCATTTGGATTAAGATAAATTGTCCATGCTATAGTTTTTTCTTCTGTTACATCCAATTGAGTACAACCAAAAAATTCCATTTACTCTCCTTTACCTGCTGCTACATTCGCTAGATGTTTCTTGATCATAAGTGCAATATCTGGTTTTTCCACTTTGTCCAACCTAAGCGTAGTAGAAGCCCCAAATCCGTATGTTGGCTTGACTGTTACAATATACTCCTGACTTTGAGTAATTTCTACTCTCCAGACTTCATTGAAAGTTGAGAGTAAAGTCCGTAGATAAAATGGATGAACTACGTACTGACCAGTATACACTGGTTCATTCTCAGTAGATTTTATTTTGTCGCGCTCTGCCTCTTCGTGGAAAATACAAATAACATGCCCTAGCTCAGAAGCTCTGGTTAGTATGTTTTCCATGTGATTCCTAATACCCGTAATAACATCCCATCCTGCGGGGATTGTGATTTGGCTTGCCCCAAATTTAACGTCTCTACTTAAACGAGAGACAGATTTCATTAGTTCATTCTCACACGCTTTTACCCAGTGAGTCATGGAATCAAATACAAATACATCAGGAATAGGAAGACCTTTGCTTTTGTTATACTCAAACATCTTCAGGTCATTCTCCGCAGATGTAGCAGCACTTGGTTTCTTATAATCTATATCCTTATAAGTCTTAACCATAACCTGTGCTTTTCCTGCGAGAGATTCTTTACGGGCATCGAAATCAAAGAAGTATTTTTCTCCAGGCATAGTAGCTGCAAGCCATGACTTCCCCACCTTAGGTCTTCCTACTATCGCTACTTTAAACTTAGTGAGGGGGGAAATCTCAGTTGCAGCAGTAGCTCCTGTTATGCCACTGTAGATATTTAATATGGGTGAATTTCCCATTAACTCTCCTTCTCCTCATCTGGGACATAAGGTTTATAATCCGCGGGATTACAGTAGAGCTTATAACAAATAAGACATCTCTTCTCTGTCTTATCTGTTTTACTCTCCATAACCGCAGGTCTAAAACATCGAGTACGGTTATTTAAAATCGCAGTGCATTGATCTTTGGATTCTAACATTTTTCCAACCTTCCTGTTTTATCTATTGTGTAGGTAAAAGTATATGTGCAATCTTTTATAGGCTTATATTTTGTCTTTGTCCGCATAAAATATACTTTTCCCTTAGTTAAATTATAACAATTAAGTGGATTATCAGAGATACACTGAATAATCTGCCCCTGATCATCCTCATAAAAATTTGGAGAAAATAACTGCTTTGCATCTAAAGGATAGCTATTAGGCTCAGATTCCTCCACAATAAAAATTTGCCTATACTCAAACCCAAAATCTGCTTCCTTACTTTCATCTTGAGCGGCTTTAATATCTGTCCACTCAGTATCTTTCCATTTTATCTCTTTCGTATACGGATTTGTTAATTTTATCTGTACACATTTCCTCATGTTTGACATTTTACACCAAGTTTCCAAAGTTATCTGTTTTGAATTGAAAGTTATTCGTGAAGTTTTTCAACACTCTATATCTTGTTCCCGCAGACACAAAATACAACTTTTGTGTCTTAAGGCTATAACAAGTAATTGGATTATTAGATACGCATTGTATAATCTCTTTTTTATCTGTCTCAAAAAGAGCACTAGACCATAGATCAGGTGTTGATAACGGATATAGTTCTACTTCAGATTCTTCTGGAATAAAAATCTCCCTGTACTCATTAAACATAGATTCTGTAGTTTGTTTTAAAGCAAACTTAATATCTGTCCAGAGAGTATCCTGCCACCATAATTCTCCTGTAATAGGGCTAAATCTCTTTCTCTGTACACATTTCCTCATATTCACCATCTCACTCTCCTATCTGCACTAACTCTGGATTCCATGCCTTAACTACCTCAAAATCCTTACTCAAGATAATCTCCTGTTCTCTCTTACTCCCCAACCTATGCACCGGCTGGTAAGGGCACATCCCATGCCAGTAGTTAGTACAAACACTAGCATTAAAATCAGCAGGACGAGCTTTGAAAAGTAGATCATAGATTTTAGAAGCAGTTCCAATTTGTCTCATTCTCCAATCTTCAAGTTGTTCTTGAGTTTTGAAGAGAGGTATACGCTGGAATTTTTTATTCATATCTGGTTCTAACTTCGTGAGAATAAAATTAAGCCATAAGATATTAGTTTGGCGTTCGTAAACTTGGGTAGGATTCGCAGCGGCAAATTCAGGTTGAAGTAACTTATACATATACTGCATCGCATAAATATACCCCGTCATTCCTTCCTGAACCTCATACGTAAGCATAGGGTTCTTACCTGCCATTGAAAACGTCTTGTGATCTAATGGCCCAAGATTTTTTCCGTTATCAAATATAAAATCCATCCTCCCAGAAAGATAAAGCCTAAAAGGAGCGAACGGATACTTACTTGGGTCAGTGAGAAGAGGAACTTCTTTAGCTTTTCCAAAGGGAATCTCCAGTGCTACTGGTTTTAGATTATCTGTTTGCATAAGATAAAAAGTGTAGTATTGAGCAAGAGTAGTTATAAAACCTTTCATTCCTCCTATGGCTTTATATTGAGGAAGTCCCTCATACTTCTCCATGCCATTTATTGTCCATGTCATCTTCGCAAAATCTAACCATGCATTAAGCATGAAATTTTTATCTACTGTACCTTGCATGATTATCTTATATAGAAACTCCATTGATTCATGCATTACAATTCCATAAGCTAAAGGCCAGCTTAGAAGTCCTTTGGAGCGATAGTTATAAACATGATCCAGCATAAACCTAGACTCACACATCCTAGCTGAACTTAAGAGTGTGTGATCTAGATAAAGCTCTGCTATGCCATCATCTGCTATTTTTACAAAGTGAGGAAGTTCCATTAGAAATTCCTTTCTAATTCTTCCTGAACTAACGTAGCATATCCAGCTATGTCTTTCCAGTTATCTATGTAAGAAGAATCTCCACAGGCTATACGGGCTAACTTTAGCAGAATTTGATCTACAGCTAGTTTCATCTCAGAAGAGAAATGAGATGAATTAGGTTTTCGATCTCTACCTGTAATAAAAGCAGTACGTAAGTTATTTGTTACTTCTGCAATAAGCGCAAAATCTCCGTAGATTTTTTCTCTTGCGTTAAGCACTGGAAGTGCATGTTTGTCTTCAATCTCTGTTTTCTTCATAATGCTCTCCTTTTACTTCCCATTTGCCATATTAATAAGCGCAGCACTTATTTGCTCAGAAGTTTTTCCCTGCGCTTTTAACATGTTTACAATCGCAGTAATCGCAACTTGCGCTGAATTAGTCTGAGTTGCACTTATTTTCGTCTTTTTAATCGTGGTTTCTGTAACCACAGACGCTTCTGTTCCGATAATAGAGCCATCTGTATTAAGCCCCATTTTCGCTGGAATCTTGAATGATGCCCCACTCATCCCCTTAAGAACTTTAGCGAGCTTAGCCTTATTAGCAGCGATCTTGCGCGCTTCGCGCTCATCTAGGAGTTCTCCCATGATTGCTCTATGATATTCGATTGTTGTCTCAATCTCATTATCATCCATTGATAAAATACGTCTCTGAGCGAACATCCAATCTTCGCCTTTAAACACTAGATGCCTCGCAGTCATTGTGTGGGTGAATTTTTTCTTCCCTGTGAGAGAGAAAGTAGTTACTTGTTTCTTTATTACAGAATCTTCTAATACTACGTCATGCATACAATATGCGCAGAATGTGAAATCTATTGGGGATGCGTAGTGTCCACAGAAGGTTTGTTTGCATCTCTTACAAGTACGAAGTTCACATTCATACTCATCACAGAAATGCTTATGATCAGAGTTCTCTGTATTAGATAAAAGATTTGATGCTCTGTAAACAAACTCCATATCTTACCCCTTAGAAACTTTGCTACTTTCTCTCATTAAACTAGAGCGAATGTCATTAGTTATCTGAGCTAAGATAAATTCTACTGGTTGTAGATAATGTAACCAAATCTCTATGTTTATATTTATATTTTCAAACTTAGAAAAATTTTCTGAAGTTTCTTCTATTATAGAAGAAAGTTTTTTAAATTCTCTCTCTAAATCTAATAAAGAATAAAATGAATTGTGTGCAGCTCTTGAAAGTTCTTTTAGTTTTTCCACTTCTGCTTGTTCCATATCTTACCCCTTGAATTTCTTAAACTCTTCCTCATCTAAAGTCATTTGACGTCTTAGATATAGAATATCTGACCCTGGGAATGTTGAGTCATAAAAAATATCTAGTAATCTTCGGAACAAAAAAGAACTACGGCCCGCATTAATAGACCGTAGTTTCTTTTGCTGTGCTTCTTTCAATCGAATTGTCTCGGTAACTAGAGGCGGCATAAAAACTCTCCTTGAGTTATTGCATTTTAGCGCGTAGCTTTTTTAGAGCGGTGACGCTGGGGTGGTGTAAGGAGAGTATAGGGCATGTGTGTTGCGTTGTCAAGGGGTGTGTTGCCCCTCTGTAATGGGGTGTGGCAGGGCCAAGGTGCTCATATACCAGTCCTTGGCCCCTACCCTACCCCTCACCCAATGCGTGAGCATGTACCCCCTGCTCCTGCGCGGTAATGACGTTTTGTAGTGTGTTCCTCACGCCTTCCACATCAGCCAAAATCGCCCCCAGTGTGCCCATCTCCACATACGGGGCATGGACCCTCAAGAGCGAATTGCTCACACTTTGCACTAACATATCTCCCTTCCCTAATAAAGACTCAGCCCCTACTTCTTTTAAAACAGTCTTAGAATCATGTACTGAAGAGAGCTTAAAACTAATTCTACATGGTAAATTTACTTTGAGATCTCCAGAAGTAATTTTGACCGAAGGTCTCTGAGTTGCTGCGATAATGTGGATTCCACTTGCTCTAGAGAGCTGAGCGAGACTTCTAAGTCTTTCCCCAAGTCTTGTAAAACTAGTGAAAGGTTCGATTTTTGCTTTAGCTTGAGAATAATCTTCTTCAAGTACATCCGCGAATTCGTCGATGATGAGGATGATTCGTGATAACTTGCTATAAGAGCCAGTATTTTGTTGTATTGTGTTGTACTCATCTATATTCCTCGCTATTCCTGATAAAAGTGAATTTCTTCTTCGCATCTCGTTATGGAGATAATCTAGAACTTCATGGAACTCCAGTGCATTTCTCGCAACTCTCTGTACATGCGAGAGTGCTTCGCAGAGCGTTAAATCTATCTGTTTTGAATCAATAATAAAAAGCCTCAGTTCTTCGGGTTTCTTAATAACTGCAAGAGTACAGATTGTTGAGAGTAAGAACATCGACTTTCCAGATCCCGTGGAACCTGCGATAAGTGCATGTGGTTCTTCTGCAAGATCAAGCCATGCATTAGCGCCTACGGAAGTTTTTCCGAGTAAGATAGGAGCTTTTAGCTTAAAAAGCTCTGGGGCTGTTTGGAATAAGCACTCATTAAAATCCACCTTCTTTCTCTCAGTCTTCGCCAACTGAATAGCAATTAAATTTCCTTCTCGCATAATAACCGCAGATTCACGATTAGTCGCGAAAGCCATGTCTTCGCTTTTACTTAGGACCTTCGCTAAAGGTACAGATGCAGAGAGACGGAAGAAATACGACTCTACAACTGGACCATCTATATGTTTAACAAAAGTCGCCCCTATTCCCAAAGAACTCATTTTTGAAGCTAAAGCCATTGCTATTGCTCTTTGGTCTAAGGGTAAAAGCATAAGACGTTCTTGGAGTAGTTTTATCTCACTTGGAGTCAAGAGTTTTTCTCCTGTTTTCTAGTTTCTGAAGTCTTGCATTTAACTCATGGTTTCTCTGTTCTACTCTTTTTATTCTAAGACAGAAATGTGAGAGTGAGTCTGCAAGAGTTTTAGTAGCCACCATATTTGCTCTTACAATCTGTCTATCAGTAAGAGCCGCCATACCAATATCCAGCATGTGAGAGAGTGATTTGCTTATTTTTCCGGGTGCGCTCATCTTAGCTCTCTTTCCTTTGCTTAAGGTAATCAAAAAACATTATACTCACTTTGCCTAGAAATACTCCTATGATAATTCCATTTGCTGCACCTTGCATTATGGCAGCTATTATACTAAACATAACTCCTCCTTAAGAATTAGAAGTGACTGAAGGCAGCATATACCGAAGTAAAGGCGCGAAGTATTTCATTTTCTCCTTAAACGCCTTCCCATCTTTACACACCATAAAAACTCCATCTGTGAGCTTCGCAAGTTTCTCAAGTTCTTCCTGCGAAGCAGCTAGATATGGGGTATCAGATATAATAATAAAATCAATCGGAATCCCTAGAGCTTTCAGCTCTTCATTAAAATTTGGATGGTTATAAAGCACCCCTTCATCTGTAGGACAGCCATCAGTAAAAACAAGTGCTCTTGTGAACTTACTCTTCTCTTGCTTCTCTATTAACTTAAAGAGCGCATGATAAAGCGGAGTTCCTCCACATGGCTCTAGCTTTTTTACCTTAGTTGCAAGAAGCGGGAGATTTGTGGTTAATGAGAGTTCTTCTGCATTAAGCGGAGCTATGTTAATCGCAGTAGTATGCGGAGCACAGTTTTTCATGTAATCTGTAGTAGCATCTGCTGCTAGCTCCTGTGTGGTTTTATATGTCTGATCTGGCATCATTATGCTATTAGACATAGATCCAGAGTCATCATATATAATATGAATCCTCTCCGTAGTTCCTGCTATCAGCTCAGAAAGAGTACCGAAGGTCTTCATCTCTTCTGGACTTTTAGTTTTTAACGCATTTGTATTTCGTGTTAAGGGCTTATATACCATAATAGTTCCTTTCAAAAGTTCTTAAGATGTTAGTCGTAAGGTGCAAAGAATGAATCTGTTCGGAAAGCTGCTCTGGATTGTTTTAAAATAGCCACACCAGTAAATCGTAGCTTAATAATCTCCCAATGAAATTCACGTTTATCTTTTATCTCCACTTCATTCGCTTCAAAAGAGCATCCTAAAACTTCAGATGCAGCAGAAATTATAAGATGCTCTGGATGAATTAAAAGATCTCCACTTATACACGCTAGGTCGTTATCTACCCAGGTTTTCGTAATATACCCTATAACTCCCTTTACACACTCAGTTCCTGTGGGATTAGCGTGAGCATTTAACTCAGGAGTAATTGTAATAGCTTTCCCAATAAGCTGAGGAAGATATTTAAGAGTAACTTCTTTTGAGATAAAAAGTCTATGTCCTCTAGAGCCTGTTGGGGCAAAAGGTGAAAGTCTATCGGTTCGATAGATTACTGCACTAAATTTACTCATACTACGCTCTCCTTTAACATAGGCTGGAGTTCTGCCCAGATTGAGTTCAGCTCGCTCATTTTAGAGCCATCTCCGTTATTACGATCAGGATGCAAACGTAAAGCAGCTTTTCTATAAATAGGCTTGAGCCCAATAATACTTGCATTGTCTGAGATGGGAGATTCTGTGAGAGTAGCAAATAGCTTTAGGAGTTCTTTCTTATCTCTTGCCTTGGTTTCTACGATCTGATTCTGAGTGAAAAACTCATCAAAAGATTCTGTTTTCTCGAAGTTGTTTATGAGCGTATAAACACTTTTAAACTCCATATCAAGAGCTGTCTTCAAGCCTTGAATTAAGGGCTCAAGGAGATCGCTGTGAACATAAATACAGAATTTAATAGAATCAAAAGTTCTATCAGAAGGTGCTACGAGTAAATACGTAACAGCTTTAACAATTTTTCCAACAGGACTACTAAAATTCGCAGTGATCTTCGCCCAGTCTGGAGTATCTCCGTTAGAGATTTTTACAACATAATCATCTGGGTTATATTTTGAAGTAGCTGTTCTAACTGAGGCATAATAAGTTTTATGCTGCCATTGCTGTTTATACGCACCATAAGACTGTCCTGTTTTTCTAGGGGCCATTTTTCCTCCTTTCTCTAATAAAAAAGGGAGAAAGCCTTTTTTGACTTTCTCCCTTTGCTTACGCTCTACATAAACTACAATTAAGCTGAGTTTTATTTTTCTCTGCTCTTACGAGAGAATCCCCGCACTCTTCAACAGAGTCATCAGCATATCAGGATTCTTCGCACGAAGATCATTAAGAACCTTCGCCATTTGCTGTGCTTCACTCTGCGAACGACGCTTTGCTGGGGTATTGATAATATCCGTAGCATCCGCGAGAGAGAGAGTATCGTTCCCATAAATAAACTCTCCATCCTTCCGCTGCGTATACTTCGCCTTAATCTGCCGCTTCAACTTATCATAAATCCCATCATTCGAGATAGCAAGAAGTTCATCACCATCAGTTACAATCTGTGCAATTCCAGCAAGTGTTCCCGCGGATGGAACCTCTACTTCAATAGTGAGAATAATCTCCTTTGTAATAGCCGAAGTATCCCCATCATCCGCAGGCTGTGAATCACGCCAGAGCGCATTACCGCGCTTAAGTTCCCCAAATCCCGGCTCAGCATCTGGGGACTTAATAGAACGAGTAACTGCAAATGTGACCTTATCCACAAGAACATCAAGAACAGAATTGCTATCTTCAGTGTTTTCCGTGGTGGTTACAGTCTCAGTATCGGTAACAGTAGTAGTAATTTCAGACATTTGTAGTCTCCTTTGGGTTGGGAACGCTCTCTAGCATTTTTTAATTTCTCTAGAGAGAGTTAGTTTAAGATTAAATATGTCAAAACTGACATATATCGGAAAACTTTTAGCGCTTGAACTTCAGCGCATAGGAACTATAGCATAGATGAAAGAGAAAGTCAAGGCTATACGACAGGCTTAGATGCCCCAGCCTTATTAGTTTTATAAATCCCCTGCTGTTGATCTCTTTCAGCCGTTACGCCAGCTTGTTTCCCAGCTTCATACGCTTTATTCAAAAGCATAGCTTCTTTCGATGCAGCAGCTTCGCTGTCAAAATACAGAGGCTCAGAATCAAACCATCCTGTACTAACCTTAAACACAGGTGTTACAGTATATCGCATTTTGCTCTCCTTTTTACTTCTATTTAGTTACAAAAGGGTCTTCCTCGTCAAATCCTGCGAGATTCTCACTTTCAAGAGTTTTATCAGGATCTTCGGTTATCTTTGAGGGATCTATTAAATCTAATGCCGTAGATTTTTTAACCGGAGCTGTTGCACGTAGCGCCCATGCTTCTTCTACTGTTATATTAGAAGTATCTGGCATGATAGCTTTCGGTTCTTCTACAGTTATCTCCGCTAGCTTTGCTGCATCTTGCTGTGTTTTTCTCCGTTCATACTCTTCCAACGCATATCGCCTAGCTGTAGGCACATCACATCCTTGTTCACGATATTTCTTCGTAAGCCCACCTAACATCGGATTCCCTCTAGGCATAGCTTCTGTTGGTAAGTCTTTTGGAGATAACTGGAGTAATTTCTCTACATCAATCAACTTAGAGAAAGCTCCAGTTTGTACTAATCCCTGTAGTAAATCTTTAACTTTTTTAGGAAAAGCAGATCCAATTACTTCCACTACTTCTAGTTCTTTGTTTATTCTTTGTCTCTCTTCTAATATCTCATCATGGTGAACTTTATAAACTTGATTTAAAATCTCATCCACATCTTCAGCAGTAAGCGAATCCGCTCTTAATGGCCTTAACGGAGTAGGCGCGCTCGCTTCTGCACTAGACCCTAATCTCCCTATCATTCTCGATGTTCTATTATAAACAATCGCAGCTTGCTCCATACATGCTGTATATATCGCTTTCTGTCTTGGCGTTATCTTAGGAGTTTTCACTAAGCGTACAAAATCATAATAATCCTTAAGTAAATCAGCAAGCGCCATGTTTATGTATTTCTGCTCTGTTTTTTCCATTTAGCTCTCCCTCAAACTGCACTTTAGAGAGTATCTCACGCGCTCATGGAGGTTGTCAAGCTTTTTCTGCTGTAGGCTAGAGGTATAGGCAGATAGCTGGAAAAATCCTATGCGGAGCATAAAGCTTTTGAAATGAGCATGTTGCACGTCAGAGCGTTTTGATGCGAAAATTTAGGTAGAAATGCAATGGGTAAGGCTATGTGATTCAGAATGAATATGTTAGGCTGTGCATATAGCATTTCACGCCTCAGAAGCCATAGGCAGACCCCCCGGTGTGCGTATG
>JABEBX010019844.1_pt1 | contig 18967 bp, 9 predicted proteins | sample 7245971 | NCBI WGS metagenome assembly JABEBX01 (sample SAMN14506365, study PRJNA622280) | hot springs metagenome | biome: hot spring [ENVO:00000051]|acidic hot spring [ENVO:00002120]; feature: spring [ENVO:00000027]|sediment [ENVO:00002007]; material: sediment environment [ENVO:01001048]... | reverse complement strand
GTTATTCGTTGATCGTTGCTCGTTGATCGTTACGGCACCGCCGCCCCTGTTTCATTCAAACATCTTCATCTGATGGCGTTCAAGGCCGAATTTGCTGACGGTGTTGTCCACGGGAATCGGATACCGCCCGGACCAGCAGGCGGTGCAGTAATGGGATTCCGGCTGCCCCAGGCATGACAACATGCCATCCAGAGAGAGATAATGCAGAGAATCCAATTCAATAAAATCCCGGATTTGTTCCACGGTGCGGCCATTGGCGATTAATTCCGTCGGGGTTGGAAAATCAATGCCATAGAAGCAGGGATGGCGAATGGGCGGGCAGCTTACACGCATGTGGATTTCTTTGGCCCCGGCCCGGCGCAGGGCGAGGATTTTGCCGCGCGTGGTGGTGCCGCGGACAATGGAATCTTCCACCACCACAATGCGCTTGCCGCGCACAACGTCAGGAATGACAATAAGTTTCATCTGCACCGCCAGATCACGCATCTGCTGGGATGGTTGTATAAATGACCGGCCCACATAGCGGTTGGGCACGATACCTTCTTCAAATGGAATACCGCTTTGTTTGCTGTAGCCCAAAGCCGCAGACCGGCCACTGTCAGGAATCGGGATGACAATATCAGCATCCACCGGCGCTTCAATGGCTAATTGCCGGCCCATTTTCTGGCGGACTGTTAAAACCGTATCACCAAAAAGGACGCTCGATGGACTGGCAAAATAAACGTGCTCAAAGGCGCAATGGGAGGGGGTTTCCGGTTTTTCAATAAAATACCGGCTGGTAAGATGCGTACCGCCAATGTCGATGGTGATGATTTCACCGGGTTGAACTTCGCGGATAAAAGTCGCTTGAATACTGACCAGAGCGCAGGTTTCCGACGCCACACAGTAAAATCCATCGCGGGTTTTTCCAATAACCAGCGGACGAAATCCCCACGGATCCCGGCAGGCTTCAATACGGTCTTTAAAAAGAAACAGAAAGCTGAACGCCCCCTGCAAATGCCGCAACACATGGGCCAGAGGATCGCTTTTTTCCTGATGGGTGGGTTTGGCCAGCATGTGGATGACAATTTCCGTATCGCTGGTGGAATAGAAAATATGGCCATATTTTTGATATTCCGCGCGCAACCGGGTGGCGTTGATTAAATTGCCATTATGCGCAACCGCCACTTGACCCTCGCTGTATTCCTCCAGCAGAGGCTGGGCGTTGCATTTGCGATTGGAACCCGCGGTGGAATAACGCACATGGCCGATGGCGGCGATGCCATTGAGATCCCGCAACGCGCCTTTGTTGAACACATCCGCCACCAGTCCCAGCCCGGTGTGCGCTGTGATGAATTGGCCATCGGTCGCGGCAATGCCCGCGGATTCCTGTCCGCGATGCTGCAGGGCATAGAGACCGTAATAACAGCGTTCAACGGAATCGCGTGGTCCGGCAACACCAAAGACCCCACATTTTTCTTTTTTATCATAATCGCCCAGTATTCGCTGCAATCCGTCCAGTGATGTTGATGGCTCATTCAGACAAGGCAGAGACAGGGATACCGGGATAGAAACGTTTTTATTGCACACTGGAAAATCCGACTCAATACCGGCCATGAGGGGAATCTCCAACTTCCGGATACCACCATCGCTACCTGCGATGTAGATTTAATTATACACGCTAAAAGCCCAAAGCCAATCATGGATAATCCTGCCCGGTGGGGCGGATCACCAGATCATTAATATGTACATGCGGCGGCTGACAGACCACAAAGCTGATGGTTCTAGCGACATCCTCAGCGGAGAGCACTTTGCCAAACCGGGCGATGGATTTGGTGAAGTTTTCGTAGGTATAGCCCGCAACTGCCTGAAATTCGCTTTCCACAATTCCCGGCTTGATGGTGGTGATGCGGATTTTATGACTGCATACTTCGCGGCGCATGGCCTCTGCCACTGCCGCGATGGCCCATTTCGTGGAGCCATAAAAGCCGCTGAATGGAGAAATATTATGCCCGGCAACCGAACCGAGCACGACAATATCGCCAGTCTGCTTTTCCAGCATGATCTTGGCCGCCGCCCGCATGATGTAAGCCGCCCCCAGCACATTGAGCTTATAAAGCGTCTCCCATTGGGCTTCATCACTGGTCATCACGCCACCAGCCAGACCGCGTCCGGCATTGACCACCACGATATCCAGCCGGCCGGACCATTGGAGCGTTTTGGCCAGCAGTTCATCCGTATGCGTTTTATCACTGGCATCTCCGGTGACAATTAGAGCTTCACCACCAATCGCGGCGATCTTTTTGGACAGTTCGGCTAAACGATCACCACGGCGGGCGGTGATGGCCACTTTGGCTCCGTGCCCAGCTAATTCCAAAGCGGTGGCCCAGCCGATGCCGGCGCTGGCTCCGGTGATGATGGCCGTTTTGTCAGCAAGTAATTTGTTCATCAAACACATCCCGGTCTAATATTCAGGCTTTTACAATTTCCGAAAGTGCGAAAGCCAATAAGCGATCACTTTCTTCTCATGAGCATAGCAATTATCTGTCATTTCCGCTGCCATAAGGGATCGTGAAAGAATAAATTCGCATTTTATGGCGCAGGAGTTTTGGCCGCCGGCGAGGCGTGAGCGACGAGCATACCACACCAGAGGGTCCGGAAGGAGCGAACAACGAAGCCGGCGGCCAAAAGAACCAGCCAGAAACTGCTAAGTTATTGTTTCACGGTCCCTAATGCGTCCCCGCCCATACCGCTTCGGTTGGGCAGAATCTGACATAGGCCCTTTTACGGTATTTCCAGCGTTTCCAATGATGATGGCCGTTGATGGCTGATGAAATTACATTTTGACGCGACCGGAAATGGCATCCGCCAGGATGGATTTGTTGGCATGTTCAATCTGCGCACCGGCCGGCAGACCGCGGGCCAAACGGGTAATCTGAACGTCCGTGCCATTGAGGCGGCTTTGTAAATACAGCGCTGTGCCATCACCATCCATCGTTGGGTTGGTGGCAATAATAACTTCACGAATAACCGGTGTGCCGGAGGAATTCCGCCGGTTAATACGATCCACCAAAGCGTCAATGGTGAGGTTGTCAGGGTTGATCCCATCCAGCGGGGCCAGATGGCCCAGCAGTACATGATAAACCCCTTTGTAGGCGCCGGTGGCTTCAATTTGAAAAAGATCCCTGGGTTGCTCAACCACGCAGATCACACTGGAATCACGGTTGGGATTGCGGCAAATTTCACACGGATCGCTCTCGGTGAGGTGGTAGCAGATACTGCAATGCCGAACCTGCTCTTTCACCGCCCGAATAGCTTCGGCCAATGCAACGGCATCTTCGGATGAACCGTTGAGGATATGGAAAACCATCCGCTCAGCGGAACGGCTGCCTACGCCCGGCAACTTGCCGAAAAGGTCCATCAGACGGCGCACGCTGGCGCTGTAAGCCATGGATTGTTCGCTCATGAAGTCATTCCCATCTTTAACGAATCAAACATATATCCTCATGCTTCCGCAGACCCATGCTGTCTTATACCGGTTCCGGCGGAGAATCCGCGTGAATTTCAATGGATTCCACGTTCACCAGTTTGGCACCGAGTTTTTCCATGAGCTGCTGCACCGCGGGCAATTCCTGCGCACGTTTCATAAGTTCCGGTGAAACGCGTGGTGTTGGTGTGGCGGCCGGGCGAGGAACAGCCGGCTGAGACGCGGCAGCGGTGGCAGTGGATGCCACACGAGCCGCGGGCACGATCTCCAATCGCAGATTTTTTCCCAACGCCGTGTTCAAAGCGGATTCCAACATGCGGGTGTAGCGTTCACTGCTGACCATGATATGCGTGTGCGCGGGTACTTGAATGCGTGCGACGCCGGCGGTGAGATCGGTCATGATAATTTTTGCTTCGCCGTTCAATAAATTGATCAGCGAGGCGCCTTGATTTTCCCGCAGGTACACTTCCACCGCCTGCCAAGCCGGATCGCCTTGGCCCGCTGATTCCGTTCCAGCATCGGCATGTACCGGCGGGCTTACCGGCAAGTTGTCCGGCTGGTGTTGTTGAGGTAAGGCGGGCGCTGGCGTAGCGGCGGCACGGTCGACGGAAGGTCGTGGCGGCGGCGTATGAATGATGGGTGGCCGGGCAAAGGCGGGAGGATTCAACGTATCATTTTTTTTTTGCGCCTCGGTGGATGGTGCCGACAATTGGCCTGATTCCAGAACCTGCCGGATGGAACTGAACTGACCAGCATAGGCCAGACGGACCATCAGCGCATCAAATAAAGGCCGTTGCATGGTTGAGCCGCGCAGCGAGCGCAGGGTTTGATCACATAATGCAATATGATGCACCAGCACGGCGGGGTCAAATGCGGGGGCGAGTTTCACCAAGGCACCGCGCCATTCACCGGGAATGTCCAGAAGTTCTGTTTCGTTACCGCACACGCGCAACACCATGACATTACGCAGTAGATCAGTAAGTTCACTTAACAATTGCTCTGCCGACATACCCTCCAGCAGCATTTGATCGGAAAGTTTCAATACTGCCGCAGCGTCGCCTGTGGCCATGGCCGTGGTCAAATCGGTCATATCGGCCAACGACGGTTTGCCCAGCAATTCATCGAGTAGTTTTTCAGTAATGCGGCCCGCGCCCAAGGACAGCACGCGATCCAATAACGACAGCGCGTCGCGCATGGACCCGGCGGCCAGAATGGCGATGCGATGTAACGCTGCCGTTTTGGCCTCCGCATGTTCCTGCTTGCAGATATCCTCCAGATGCGCGGTGATACTGGCGGCGGGAATGTTTTTAAAGTCATAGCGTTGGCACCGGCTTAAAATAGTCGCCGGGACTTTATGCACGTCCGTGGTGGCAAAAATGAATTTAACATGTGGAGGCGGCTCCTCCAGGGTTTTCAACAGCGCATTAAATGCGTTAATGGTAAGCATGTGAACTTCGTCAATAATATAGATTTTAAAGGCCGAATGGCTAGGGGTGATGCCGGCGCTTTGCCGCAGATCACGAATCTGTTCCACGCCATTGTTGGAGGCCCCGTCAATTTCGATTACGTCAATGTCTTCACCGGCGGCGATGGCTTTGCAGGTTGGGCATTGGCCGCACGGCTGACCGCCGGTGGCGTTGGGGCAATTAATCGCCTTGGCCAAAATCCGCGCGGAAGAGGTTTTGCCCACGCCGCGTGTACCCGTGAAGAGAAACGCATGGGCCAGACGCCCACTGGCCACGGCATTTTTTAACGTCGTGGCGATCGCCTCCTGACCAATGAGCTGGTCAAAGTTTTGCGAGCGGTAACGCCGGGCCAATACTGTGTAACCTGCTGCCATGCGAACACTATAGCAACGGCTCGATTTTCCGGCCAGTGCGGGAGTTGACATCACCAGGTATGGCGTGGCAATTTTTCCGTACCAGTTTTGGGAGCGAGGGTGTCCCCACCCGCTTTGACCGTTGAAAACGTCTTCGCAATGCATCTAAGGGATCGTGAAAGAATAAATTCACATTTTATGGCGTTGGAGTTTTGGCCGACGGCGAGGCGCGAGCGACGAGCATAACTCGCCAGAGGGTCTGTAAGGAATGAACTACGGATCTGGCGGTCAAAAGAACCAGCCGGAAAGTGTGAAGTTCTTGTTTCACGATCCCTTAGGTTTGCGGTGAGTTTGCTTCCATTGTAAATCGGGTGATTGAACTGTTGATGTGGCGTTCTACATATAATTGGCGGAAGCCTTGGCCAGAAGACCGGAGCGGGTTTCTACCTGATTTACGGCCATGCGATCCCCCCTTTCCAGCGACCGTTGCGGCATGGTAATGTTGATGCACTTCGCCTCTATACATCTTTGAATGACAAGAAAATAGGATGGCAGTATTATCCGCGAAGACTGACATGACTGGGAAGGCGGACACATGACACAGAATAATCAATCAACGGCCACAACATCGGACAATCAAAAAGTTGCCAAAACATCTGTTGGCACGCCCAATGGCAGCACGCTGGCCACGCGGAGGGATTTAATTAAATATGGGGCATTGGCGCTGGCGGCGGGCAGCACACTGGCCGGATGCGTCAGCACATTCACACATGCGATTGGGGGATCACAGACAATGTCCGGCAATCGTTCTCCAGTTGGCCGTTTGGATACACGGCTTGATCAGAACTGGAAGTTTCTCAAGCAGGGCTTCCCTGGCGCCGAAGCGATGGAGTTTAATGATTCGGCTTGGACGGTCGTCGATTTGCCGCACTCATATAATGGTATGGATGGCCAGACCGGAGGGCCCTATTACCGTGGGCCGGCATGGTATCGCAAAGAATTGGACTTGCCATCGGCAGCGGTGGCGGATAATAAAAAACAGATTTTTCTCTATTTTGAGGCGGCCGGAATCGTTGCGGATGTCTATTGCAACGGACATCGGGCGGGGGGGCACATCGGCGCGTTCGCGGGCTTCTGCGTGGACGTGACACCTTATATCAATCGCAATGGCCGTAATGTCATTGCGGTTCGCGTGGATAACGCATACAACGATCATATCGCTCCATTAAACGGAGATTTTAATCTCGATGGAGGACTGTATCGTCATGTCCGGTTGCTGGTTCTGGACGCACTGTGCATAAGTCCACTGGATGACGGCGGCCCTGGTGTTTATATCAAGCAGGTGAAAGTCACACCGGAAAAAGCGGAACTGGAAGTTACGACTCTGGTGCGCAATGCGTCATCTGAAGAAAAAACCGCGGGCATCGGATACAGTATTTCCGATCATACAGGCAAAATCATATTAACCGCCTCGGAAGCGCAGATTCTAGCCGCGGGTCAAACCGCCGCATGCGTGCAAAATATCGAATTGCCCCAACCTCACCTGTGGAATGGTCGGGAAGACCCGTATTTGTACCACATGACCGTCGAGATTTTTGATAACAAACGGCGTACCGACGGCGCTACCCAGCCGCTGGGACTTCGCTTTTTTCATATCGACCCGGATCAGGGATTTTTTCTTAATGGCAGATCGTATCCTTTGCGGGGCGTTTGCACGCATCAGGACCGACCGAATAAAGGGCGAGCCGTAAGCGACGCGGATTATCGCCAGGATCTGGAGATTATTTATGAAATTGGCGCCACGTGCGTGCGCATGGCGCATTACCAGCACGCGCAGGCATCGTATGACGCAGCGGACAAACTTGGCATCGTGGTCTGGGCGGAAGACGGACTGGTCAACGGTGTGGCCCACAATCAGGAATTTGATAACAATCAGATCCAGCAGGTGCGGGAACTGATCAAACAAAATTTCAATCACCCATCGATCTGTTTCTGGAGCATGTATAATGAACTGGGAAATAATGGCCAAGAGAACCTCGGCTATCACTTGGTTCAAAAAATTAACGCTGAGGCCAGACGACTGGATCCCACCCGCCCTACCACCGCCGCGGACGATCAATCCCAGTACAATCATATCGGTTATATCACGGATATTATCGCATTTAACCGCTATCCGGGCTGGTACGGCGGAAAAATGACGGACTTCCCCGGCATATTGGACGGCATACGTAAAGTTGTGGAGGACAAGGCTCCCGGCCGATGTATTGGCATGAGTGAATATGGTGCGGGAGCCAGCATTTTCCAGCATGAATCTCATGTTGTTCAACCCAACCCCGGTGCGTATTGGCATCCTGAAGAGTATCAGTCGCTGCTGCATGAACATGCCTGGGCCGCCATTAAACAGCGCCCCTGGTTATGGGGGACGTTTCTCTGGGTGATGTTTGATTTTGCTTCCGCATTTCGCCATGAGGGTGACCATCCTGGGAAAAATGACAAAGGCCTAGTCACGCGCGATCGCAAAACGCGCAAGGACGCATTTTATTTTTACAAGGCCCAATGGACCACGGCACCTTTTGTTTATATTACGGATCGGCGTTTTAATTGCCGTCCGGACGCACAGGCGGTGTTAAAGGTATATGCCAATTGCCAAACTGTGGAATTAATGCTCAATGGTCATTCACTGGGGATGCAAAACGGGACAAACGGTGTATTTGTCTGGCCAGAGGCGATTTTGCAAGAAGGTCAAAATCACATTCGGGCCATTGGATCGCAAGGCGGCAGCCATGTGGAAGATTCATGCATGATTGTGTATGACCCGCGTGCTCCGCACCGCGCCACGTATCGATGATGCGTGCGGTGTGGCTGGCGCATGGCGCCGATTGTGTAATCCAATCTGGAAACATGGTTCAAAAAGCTAAGTCGGAAGGCAATTCCGGGAAATTGGCGAAATAGTGAACATGCGGCTAGTATAGCCGTTTTAAGGAGCCTGTATGGCAAGGGAAAACATGGAGGCCATTCTGGCCTCGCTGGAGGCGCGGGTTCAAAGCATCCGCGACTCTCTTTGACGTGGCGGAAAAATTACGACAAGTACACGCGCTGGAACAGCGTATGGGCGCACCGGATTTCTGGAATAATCAGGATCAGGCCAAAAAAACCATCCGTGAACTTAAAACAATCAACCTCATCATGGATCCTCTGGCGGCGGTTGAAAAGTCCATGGAGGATGTTCCCGTGATGCTGGAGATGGGGGCGGAAGATGCCGCGCTGCTGGAGGAGGCTGATGAGGCTTTGACGGTGGCGGCGAAATTAATTGATCAGTTGGAACTGCAATCGCTTTATGTCGGGCCACATGATGCCAGTGATTGTTTTGTCCAGATTCATGCTGGCGCGGGTGGCACGGAAGCCTGTGACTGGGCCGATATGCTGTTGCGCATGTATCTACGATATTTTGAACGCCGGGGCTGGGATGTCAGCGAAGTGGACCGGTTGGATGGGGAGCAGGCGGGCATCCGGCGAATCAATCTGATGGTCAAAGGCCCATACGCCACTGGAAATATGAATTGTGAAGTGGGCGTGCATCGGCTGGTGCGGATCAGCCCTTATGATTCCAATGCGCGGCGCCACACCAGTTTTGCCAGCGTGGATGTCACGCCGGTTTTTGAGGGTGCGGATAAGGAATTGGAAATTCCCGAAGCGGATATGGAAATTATCGCTTTTGTGCGGGCCAGCGGACCGGGTGGGCAAAACGTCAACAAAGTTGCCTCAGCAATACGCATTACGCACAAACCCACAGGCATGCAGGTGGTCTGTACAAGTGAACGATCCCAGGTGCAGAATAAGGCTTTGGCATTGGAAATCATGAAGGCCAGGCTGATGAAACTCGAGGAAGCTAAACGTGATGCCGAGCTGGCGCGGTTGTATGGCGAGAAGGGGGAAATCGCATTCGGATCACAAATCCGCAGTTATGTTCTCGATGACCGCCGGGTGAAAGACCACCGCAACGGCTATGAAGTGTTTCAACCCGATCGTGTGCTGGACGGAGACGTTCAGCCCTTCATTGATGCGCAATTGCGTTATCAGGCGCAACAACGCAAACTTCATGCGGCGGCGGGGCGGACGGACAGCCAATAAAATGCGATGGGCCTGTGACACCCTCTGTCCGCAAATTAACCGATTATATTGATATGCAGTAATGCCCAATGTGGCAGGGGCATTTTGCCCGTGGTCTAATGGGTGTCCCCGCCCATGCCGCTTCGGTTGGGCAGAATCTGTCATTGGCCCCTGGCATTACAAGCAAGCATCCGGGCATGATCGTGTTATTCTGGACACATTTGCCGCAGCTTTGTGCGATATAAATATTCGCCAGGGCGATTAGCTCGGTTGGTTATATCGCATACATGTCACGCATGAGACCACAGGTTCGAATCCAGTATCGCAAATAATGTCGATATGTATATTCATGAATGTAACGGAATCCGGTTGACAAACCTCTTGATCCATGCTGGTTCTGTACGCTTTTGTCAATTCTGCTCTTTCTGGTTCAGTTTCCTTCTGGGCTACTTTTTGGGCCTCAACTGGGCCGCTTGTAGAGCCGCCAGTCGGGCGGGTCGCCGCGGCTCGAAAGTTTTCCTCCAGAGTGGTCGATACGGCGTAATGTTTGGCGGCAACGACCGGCGCGTTTCCCACCCACTTACAGGCGGTGGCCAAGTCGTAGGATCGCATCAATTCGCTTTCTTTGCTGGCTCGCATATTGTGAAATGGCTTAGGCCATATCGTTATCCCGGCCTTCAGGGCTATGCCGTTCAAACTGGGTTCTCATATTCCAATTACCAATGGAAGATGGGGTTCATAGGACGGACAAAAAAAAAGAGCCGTCGGCTTGTGCCTTCGGCTCTTGATAATTTAAAATTAATTCTGGCGGTCAATCAGGCCGTCAGGCGCCTGCGGTTTGCTCCACCTGGGCGGACTTACCAGCGGCCACTGGAGCGGGTTCCGGAGGCGGCATAGGAATCGGGATTTCCAGTTCCAATTCCTGGATTGGCTCGCCCAAATGCAGCACTTGCATATCCTGGTAAGGCCGGAATGCCGTACCCGCGGGAATCAGGTGTCCGAGGATCACGTTTTCCTTCAGGCCCTGCAGGGTATCCTCGCGACCGGCAATGGCGGCCTCGGTGAGCACCTTGGTGGTTTCCTGGAAGCTGGCCGCGGACACAAATGATTCGCTTTGCAAGCTGGCTTTGGTGATGCCCAGCAGCAGCGTCTTGGCGGTTGCGGGCTTGGGCCGGCGCGTCTTGGGAGCGGTTCCGCCCTTGGCCTCAATGGCGGCAACAGCTTCCTTTAACTCATCACGATTCACCAGTTGTCCAACGGTATATTCGCTGGTACCCGGTTCTTCAATACGGAGCATTTTGGCGACTGTTTCATTATGCTTGCGGAACTTGAATTTATCGACAACTTCCGAAGGCAGGAATTTGGTATCGCCGGGGTTTTCAACCTTCACCTTGCGGAGCATCTGTGACACAATAATTTCAATGTGCTTGTCACTGATGCGCTGGTTCTGGGTGCGGTACACGTTCTGCACTTCGCCCAGCAGATACTGCTGCAAGGCGTCTTCGCCCTTGATGCGAAGAATATCGTGCGGCACCAGAGGTCCGTCAATAAGTGAATCACCGGCTTCCACCTGATCGCCGGTATGCACACGAAGCTGCCGGTCCTGCGGAACGTGGTGCTCTTTTTCCACGCCGCCGGGGCCGCGGATGATGATGGTCATCTTGCCTCGGCGTTTGTCGGAACGCAGTTCAATGGTACCGGAAATTTCCGCCATGATGGCGGTTTCCTTGGGTTTGCGGGCCTCAAAGATTTCCGTAACCCGCGGCAAACCGGAGGTGATATCCGACGTACCCTTGATTTCCCGCGGCTGACGGGCCAAGAGTTTGCCAGGTGCAACGATCTGCCCTTCATCCACGTCAATACGGGCCTTGGCGGGCAGATAATGGAAGTCCAGAATCTTGCCATCCGAAGGATCTTCGATGACGATGCGCGGATGCCGCTCGCCGCGGTGCTCCACGATGACAAGGCGCTTGCTGCCACCCTTGCCTTCGCTTTCAGCACGGGCGGTTTCACCGTCTTGGATGTCTTCAAACTTCACGCGACCACCCTTTTCCGCCAGGATCGGCGTGCGGTGCTGATCCCATGAGCAAAGCTGCTGTCCGCCGCGGACGGTTTCATTTTCCTTGACCAGCAGCGAGGCACCGTAAGGCACGCGGGATTTTTCAAGCTCGCGGCCCTTGGAATCCTTGATGGCGATTTCGCCGTTGCGCTTCAGTACAACAATATGTTTGTTACCTTCTGCGTCCACAACTTCCACCGCGTTAAGGTCACGATATTCCACAATACCTGCCACACCTGCCCGCACATCATTTTTTTCCAGAATGCGCGTGGCCGATCCGCCGGTATGGAATGTACGCATGGTCAACTGTGTGCCAGGCTCACCGATGGACTGTGCCGCGATGATGCCCGCCGCCAGACCTTCTTCCACCAGCGTGTTGGTGGAATGATCAACTCCGTAGCATTTGGCACAGATACCGGTGGGGCTTTCGCACGTCAGGGGGCTGCGCACCCGGACGGTTTCAATGTTCAGGTCTTCAATCTTGCGCGCGATGGTATCCGTGATAATCTGGGCTTCACGGACAATGACTTCATCGGTCACCGGATTAATCAGCGTATCGGCGGCACACCGGCCAATGATGATGTCCCGCAGGGGCACATCAATCTGTTCGCCCTTGTAGATGGCGCTCTTGCGAATGCCATTCTGCGTGCGGCAGTCATTCTGCGAAACAATGACGTTCTGGGCGACATCCGCCAGTTTACGAGTCAGATATCCCGAGTCAGCGGTTTTTAAGGCTGTATCAGCCAGACCCTTACGGGCGCCGTGGGTGGATGTAAAATATTCCAACACGGACAGGCCTTCCCGGAAATTGGTCTTGATGGGCGTTTCCATAATTTCACCGGAAGGCCGGCTCATCAGACCACGCATACCGGCAAGCTGCCGAAAGTTATCAACGTTACCGCGGGCGCCGGAATCCGCCATGAGGAACACGGGGTTGAGGTACGGCTTACCCTTGGGATCTTTGGGGACCATGGGAGTGAGCGTTTTCTCATCACGGGTGTCGTGCTCAAGTTCCAGCATCATATCCTTGGTGACTTCTTCACGGGCGTGGGCCCAGATGTCCAGCAACTGGTTATAGCGTTCTCGTTCGGTAATGGCGCCGAGATTGAGGTTTTTCTCAACACGATCCGCTTTCTTCTGTGATTCATCAATGATCTGAGACTTGCGGGCCGGGATGCGCAGATCGGTGATACCGAAGCTTAATCCCGCCAGCGTGGACATCTTGAATCCCAGTTCCTTCATGTTATCCAGCAGGTCAATCGTGGCCGGCCGGCCCAGCAACTGATAGCAATCCGCAATCACGCGGCTGCCGCCCTTGCTTGAGAGCGTGTAATTGTAAAATGGCATGGCCGGAGCCAGAATATCGTTAAACATACAGCGGCCGACGGTGGTCACAATCACGCGATTGGCCGGGGCGGCTTCCGGGGCTTTGCCCTGACCGGAGACGATTTTGGTCCGGTTCATGCGCACCCGGATCGGCGTATGAATGCCAATCTGTTTGCGATCATAAGCCAGCAGCGTTTCATGGTAATTGTGGAACGCCAGTTCCTTACCGGGTTCACGCCATCCCGGTTCACCCTGCCGCATGGCGGTGATGTAATAAATACCCATCACGATGTCCTGCGACGGGGCGATGATCGGAGAGCCGTTGGCGGACGAGAAAATGTTGTGCGTTGAAAGCATCAGCATCTGCGCTTCGGCCTGCGCTTCGACGGAGAGCGGCAGGTGGACGGCCATCTGGTCACCGTCAAAGTCGGCGTTAAAGCCCTTGCACACCAGCGGATGGATTTTGATGGCGTTGCCTTCAATTAACACCGGTTCAAAGGCCTGAATACCAATGCGGTGCAGCGTCGGCGCCCGGTTCAACAGAACTGGATGTCCCTTGATGACTTCCTCAAGGATGTCCCAGATTTCCCGGTCCCGGCGTTCAATCATCTTCTTGGCGGACTTAATGGTATCCGCGTAGCCATGCTCTTTGAGCTTGCGAATAATGAACGGCTGGAAAAGCTCAAGGGCGATTTTCTTGGGCATACCGCATTGATGCAGTTTCAATTCCGGACCAACCACGATGACCGAACGGGCGGAATAATCCACGCGCTTGCCCAGGAGGTTTTCGCGGAAACGGCCCTGCTTGCCCTTGATCATATCCGTCAGGGACTTCAGCGGCCGATTGGACGCGCCAAGTACCGGACGGCGGCAGCGGCCATTATCAAACAATGCGTCCACAGCCTGCTGCAACATGCGTTTTTCATTGCGGATAATGACTTCCGGTGCATTGAGATCCATGAGCTTGCGCAGGCGGTTATTGCGGTTAATAATGCGGCGATACAAATCATTGAGATCGCTGGTGGCAAAATTACCCGACTCCAGCAGTACCAGAGGCCGCAGGTCGGGTGGAATTACCGGTATGACTTCAAAAATCATCCATTCCGGCTTATTTTGCGATTGACGGATCGCCTCAACAATTTTCAGCCGTTTGGTAAAGTCCTTGATTTTCTGTTTGCTGTTGGTGTTTTCTATGCCTTCGCGAATCTGATTGGAAACATCAGCCATGTTCATGGCACTGAGCAGTGAGCGCACCGCGTCAGCCCCCATTTCAGCCTTGAATGAATCGCCATATTTTTCGCGCGCGTCACGATGTTCTTCTTCGGTTAGAAGCTGCTTTTTCTTCAACGGGCTGGTGCCGGGATCGGTTACGCAGTAGTCCTGATAATAGACCACCTTTTCCAGATCACTGGTCTTCATATCCAGCAGATTGCCCAAACGGCTGGGCATGGCCTTGAAAAACCAGATATGGACAATCGGGGCGGACAGGCTGATATGGCCCATACGCTTGCGCCGCACGCGGCTGTGCGTGACTTTCACCCCGCAACGGTCACAAATTACACCCTTGTACTTGGTACCCTTGTATTTGCCGCAGGCGCATTCCCAATCCCGTTCCGGACCGAAAATGCGTTCGCAAAACAGACCGTCACGTTCCGGACGGTAGGTTCGGTAATTAATGGTTTCCGGCTTTTTAACTTCACCAAAGCTCCAGGAACGAATATCGTTGGGGCTGGCCAGCGCAATTTTTACCGCGCCGTAGTCATTAATCCGATCATAAACCGCTGTTTCAGCCATGGTTATAACTCCTTAAAAAGGGAGAGATTTCAAAAATTATCTATCTTCCGCATCCGTGGGCGGAACCGGCGCCAAAAGCAGATTTGGCGCGTTCTTATCATGATCCTGAATGTCCTCTTCCGTATCTACAATCTCTTTCGCCATATATTCCGAAAACCGAACCCGATGGACGTTCGGCGGCACCGGAACATACCAGTATTCGCCATCACGGCTTGCTCCAAGCCATGCTCTTTCCAATCCGCCCCGTCGCTTGATGACGCAGGAGCCTTAAATTCCTTTCTTTTTCTCCAAAGTAATATTCAGGCCCAACCCGCGGATTTCATTGCACAGCACATCAAAAGAGACTGGCGTGCCGGCATCCAGTGTGTTGGTGCCCTTGACCATGCTTTCGTAAATCTTCGTGCGGCCTTCCACATCGTCGGATTTCACGGTCAGCAATTCCTGCAGGACATACGCCGCCCCATACGCTTCCAGCGCCCAGACTTCCATCTCTCCAAAGCGCTGGCCGCCCGTGCGGGCCTTGCCACCCAGAGGTTGCTGGGTAATGAGGCTGTAAGGTCCGGTGGAACGGGCATGAATCTTCTCATCCACCAGGTGGTGCAGCTTAAGCATGTACATATACCCAACTGTGACTTTCTGTTCAAATGGTTCACCCGTTCGGCCGTCGTATAAATCAGTCTTCAACAACGCGGGCATTTCCACCGAAATTTCATGGGCCGGCGGCGGCAGTTTTTTCTCCGCCAACTCGGTGCGGCGTTGCCGCACATGCGCGTTGGCTTCCTCCACTGCCTTGAGGATTTCGGTTTCAGTGGCCCCGTCAAATACCGGCGTTACGGCCTGAAATCCCAATATCGCCGCAGCCCAACCCAGGTGGGTTTCAAGAATCTGCCCGATATTCATACGTGACGGAACGCCCAGAGGATTCAATACAATGTCCACAGGGGTGCCATCTTCCATGAATGGCATATCGGCCTCGGGCACAATGCGGGCGATGACACCCTTGTTGCCGTGCCGGCCCGCCATTTTGTCACCAACCGACAGTTGCCGCTTGGTGGCCAGGTAAACCTTGACCATCTCCAGTACACCGGAAGGCAGTTCATCACCGCGCTTCATGTGTTCCAGCTTCCGGGTCTTTTCATCCCGCAGAGACAGCAGTGTGGCCTTGTAGCGATGATAAATGACTTCGCCGCGCTTGCGGGCTTCTTCGGCGCCCTTGATCCAGCTTACCGCGAAGTTTTCAACCTGTTCAAGGATAACTTCATCCTGATCCGATTTACCGACCTTCTGCCGGGTGGACGGATCAACCATAATCTGCCCCGTGGCTTCATTGATTTCATCGGCCATTTTCCGGAACAATTCCGCAATGCGGATGTCCATCTGCTTGCCGTATTCTTTCATTTCCTTCTGGAGAATCTTCTTCTGATCGTCGCTCATGTGCATGCGGCGGCTGAAACGCTGTGCTCCGATAACCACACCTTCCGTACCGGCCGGCACTTCCAGCGAATCATTCTTAACGTCTTCGCCAGCGCGTCCAAAGATGGCGTGCAGAAGTTTTTCTTCCGGAGACAGTTCAGTTTTGCTCTTGGGCGATACCTTGCCCACAAGAATATCACCGGGCGCCACATGCGTGCCGATCCGGACAATCCCGCTTTCATCGAGATTTTTCAGGGCTTTCTCGCTGACGTTGGGAATATCACGAGTGAATTCCTCACGCCCCAGCTTGGTTTCACGCACTTCCACATCAAATTCCTCAATGTGGATGGAGGTGAACACATCGCCCTTGATTAACCGCTCTGAAACAACAATGGCATCTTCATAGTTGTAGCCATCGAGTGTCATGAAAGCCACCAGAACGTTGCGCCCCAATGCCAGTTCGCCGTTGCGGCAGGCCGGGCCATCGGCAATGATCTGACCCTTTTTGACTTTCTGACCAACCGCCACAAGAGGCTTCTGGGTCATACAGGTCTTGTCATTCAAGCCGGCATTTTTGCGCAGTACATATTCGTCGGAATTATCAATGACAATCCGGCAGGCATCCACAAACGTAACGGCGCCGGCGCGTTCGGACTTGATAACCATTCCGCTGTTATAGGGAATAATCTTTTCCAAGCCCGTACCCACCACCGGCGGATCGGTGATCAACAATGGCACCGCCTGGCGTTGCATGTTGGATCCCATCAATGCCCGGTTGGCGTCATCGTGCTCAAGAAACGGAATCAGCGCTGCGGAGATGGCGACAGTCTGCTTGGGCGAAATATCAACATAATTGATTTCCGTTCCACGCACCTGCTGCAAATCACCGTTCACCCGGGCCAGCAGAAGATCCTGACGGACCTTGCCGGATTCCGGAGAAGCGACTTCCGGCGGAGCCAGAACCGCTTTCATCTCTTCATCGGCCCGCAGATATTTATGTTCGCCATTGACTTTACCATTTTCCACCACGCGATAAGGCGTAGTAAGGAATCCGTAATCATCCACGCCCGCATAAATTGACAAAGACGCAATCAAACCGATGTTGGTGCCTTCCGGCGTTTCAATCGGGCATATACGGCCATAGTGGGAAATGTGCACGTCGCGGACTTCAAAACCCGCCCGCTTGCGGTTCAAACCGCCAGGCCCAAGTGCCGAGAGGCGGCGTTCGTGGGTAAGCTGCGAGAGCGGATTGGTTTGATCGACCACCTGCGAGAGTTCGCTGCGGCCGAAGAAATATTCAATAGAACTGCTGATGCTCTTGGAATTAACCAATTCAACAATCTTGGCGACTTCTTCAGGGGCCTTCATGCTCAGGCGTTCCTGCACGGTACGGCGAAGCTTCAGGAACCCTTTGCGCAATTCTTCCTGAGCCAATTCATCAATGGTGCGCAGGCGGCGATTGCCCAAATGGTCAATATCATCAACATAACCGCGTCCGCCACGGAGTTCCAGAATGTACTTTATGCTGCCGAGAATATCTTCTGGGCGCAAAGTCATGACATCTTCGGGTACGTTCTGCTCAAATTTGCGGTTGATGCGGAACCGGCCAACCCGGCCAAGCCGGTAACGGGCCACATCAAAGAATTTTTCCGAGAATAACGTCTTGGCCTTGTCATCGTTGGGCGGATTGCCCGGGCGCAGACGGCTGTATATCTTCCGCAGCGCCTCTTTATGACTGCGGGAATCATCTTCCTGCAGAGTATTCAGGATGATCGGATCGGACATTTTTTCAATAACTTCAATTTTTTTGAGGCTGCTGGATTGAATCTTGGCCACGCGATCACCGATCTGCGCGCCGGATTTCACCAGTTCTTCACCTGTTTCCGTATCCACAATTGAACCAACGGCATAATAATCCGCCTTCAATTGCCCCACGGGTACCGTGCGTGTTTCATAAAATGCGCGGATCAATGCTTCATCGGTGCCATACTTTTCATCCATGGCCCGCAGGAAGCTGGTGGCCGGGATTTTGCCCGACTGGTCAATGCGCACCACCAGGACGTCTTTCTTGGTGACATTGATTTCAATCCAACTGCCCCGTTCCGGGATAACCCGGCAGGAGTGCAGCGGGCGGTCCCCTTCCTGTGATTGAATCAGAAAGTCCACACCCGGAGAACGGTGAAGCTGTGACACAATCACGCGCTCGGCACCATTAATGATGAATTCGCCGCCGCCGGTCATGATCGGCACATCGCCCAGATAGATTGATTCCTCAACCATATCCGGCTTATCCTTCCGGCTCAAACGCACTTTAATGCGCATAGGCATACCAAAGGTCAAACGCAACGCCCGGCATTCATCGCGGGAATACCGCGGCTTGCCCAGGTCGTAGCTGACATATTCCAGTTTCATTGAACCGTCATACGACTCAATGGGGAATACTTCCCGCAGCAAAGCCTCAATGCCATCATTCTTCCGCTTCTCAGGATCGGCATCCGCCTGCAGGAACCGGCGGTAAGCCGCCGTCTGAACCTCTATGAGATTCGGGATTGGCAAAGCGTCACCACGTTTTGAATAATCACGCACTTGCGTTACACGTACACGCATGTTTTAACCTCCGACGTTCAAAGGGACAGAAGAACCGGTTCTTTCAGTCCACTGCGGCCAAAAAATCTGAATCTACTATGAGAGGGGGGAAAGAAGAACAAACACAAACAACAATGGTAGCCCGGCTATTCATAGTTCAGTATTGTATACCACTCCAAAGCTTAACGCAAGCGTCACACAAACATTGTCCGTTTTTTTCAGGGGGTGTGCCCGTTTTTATCGGGAAGCCAAAACAGTGGTGACCAAAGCCAGGCGGCGGCGCTATACAGTGAATTGGTATGGCGGCCAGACGCGGCGGGTCGAATTGGTCAGCGGTGAAGGACATTGGTACAGAAGCGCCCAAGGGTTGGTGCCCCTTCGCTGGGTATTCGTA
>JABEBX010017395.1_pt1 | contig 18969 bp, 13 predicted proteins | sample 7245971 | NCBI WGS metagenome assembly JABEBX01 (sample SAMN14506365, study PRJNA622280) | hot springs metagenome | biome: hot spring [ENVO:00000051]|acidic hot spring [ENVO:00002120]; feature: spring [ENVO:00000027]|sediment [ENVO:00002007]; material: sediment environment [ENVO:01001048]... | reverse complement strand
GATTGGGGAAGCAGGAGAGGAAGGCATGGTCAGCGTTGCTGCAGGTATTGTTCGACGATGAGCTGGGCGGCGGCGCTGTCCACATCTTTGGCGCCGTCGTCTTCGGCGGCGACCGAGGTGTAGCGTTCATCGACCAGCGCCACCGGCAGCCGGAATCGGCCTTCAAGCTGGCGGGCGAAGCGCTGGGCGTGGGCGGTATTGTCGTGCGCGGCGCCGTCGGGGTGCAAGGGCAGACCGACCACGAGCTGCTGCGGCTGCCACTCGCGAATGAGCACGGCGATGGCGTCGAACTTGAGGTCGTTGCGATCGGCGCGCAGGCTGCGCAGCGCCGTGGCGCTGCGGGTGAGGCTGTTGCCTACCGCCGTGCCGATGCGCTTGGCGCCCCAGTCGAAACCCAGAACCGTGATCTCACGGCCCGCGGCGGGCTGCATGGCCTCAGGCATGTCCTGCGGTTTGCGACAACATGGCCGGGTTGAAGCCCAGCAGCGCCATGGCCGCGTTGAAGCGGGCCTCCACCGGGGTGTCGAACAACACGATGGGGTCGGCCTCGACGGTAAGCCAGCCGTTCTGGCCGAGTTCTTCTTCGAGCTGCCCGGCGCTCCAGCCAGAGTAGCCCAGGGTGATGAGGCTGCGCGTCGGCCCGTCGCCCGCGGCCATGTGTTCGAGCACGTCCTTGGAGGTGGTCATTTGCAGGCCACCGGGAATGTCGAGGCTGGAGGCATAGGCCGTATCGGTGGTTTCGTGCAGTACGAAGCCGCGCTCGGTCTGCACCGGGCCGCCCTGCAGCACAGGCTGCGAGGCGTACAGTCCCGCGTGGTCGAGGCCAACGCGTTCGAACAATTCCTTGACGGTAATGTCCGACGGGCGGTTGATGATCAAGCCGAGCGCGCCGCGCGCGGAGTGCTCGCAGACATACACCACGGTACCGGCAAAGTTCTCGTCGGCCATGCCCGGCATGGCGATCAAAAACTGGTTGCTCAGATTGGAGGCGTCGGGGCGAGGGTTCATGGGGTGGAGTTTATCGCGCCGGGCCGCAGATTTTGTGCTGCTGGGTTATGGTTGATCTCCATTTTTTCTCGAACCCTCTGCACATGCTGACTTCCATTGCCGACCGTCCCGCCAGCTCTGCCGTGGAAAAACTGCCGCTCGGTCTGGTCTGGCTGCGGCGCGATTTGCGACTGCACGACAACGCGGCGCTGCACGCCGCCCTGCGCGCCTGCGACAAGGTGGCGATGGCGTTTGTTTTCGACCGAGACATTCTCGATCCGCTGCTGCAGCGCGGGCTGCAGGCGGATCGGCGGGTGGAGTTCATTCTGGTTGCGGTGGCGGAGATCGACGCCGCTTTGCGCGAGCGCGGCGCCGCGCTGATCGTGCGCCACGCCAGCGCGCGCGAGGCGATTGCCGCGCTGGCTGCCGAGTTGAGCGCGCAGGCGGTGTTCTGCGGGCGCGACGATGAGCCCGCAGCCCTCGCGCGCGATGCAGCCGTCGAGCGCGCCTTGCGGCAAGACGGGCGGGCGCTGCGCACCGTCAAAGAGCACATGATTTTCGAGCGCGACGAGGTGTTGACGGCGCAGGGCAAGCCGTACTCGGTCTTTACACCCTACCGCACCGCCTGGCTGGCGCGGTACGCCGCACAGCCGCAGCAGCCCCTCGATAGCGCAGTGACCTCCGCCCGGCTGGCTGCGCTGCCAGCGGCACTGCGGCAACCGTTGCCTACCTTGTCCGAGCTGGGTTTTGCGCCGTCGAATTTGCACGCGCTGAAACTGCCGCTGGGCGCGTCTGGCGCGGCGGCGCTGGTGGACGACTTCAGCCGTCGCATCGATGACTACGACCAGGCGCGCGACTACCCGGCACGCAAGGGGCCGAGCTATCTCTCGGTGCATCTGCGCTTCGGCACGGTCTCGGTGCGCGAGCTGGTCGCGATGGCCTGGGCGCGGCAGCAGGCGGGCAGCGAGGGGGCCCGGGTCTGGCTGTCCGAGCTGGTGTGGCGCGACTTTTATTTTCAGATTCTGTTCCACCATCCGCATGTGGTGAATGCGGCTTTCAAGCCGGTTTACGACCGCATTCAGTGGCGCAACGACCCGGCGCAGTTCGCCGCCTGGTGCGAGGGCCGCACCGGCTATCCGCTGGTGGACGCGGCCATGCGCCAGATCAACCAGACCGGCTATATGCACAACCGCCTGCGCATGGTGGTGGCGAGTTTTTTGACCAAAGACCTGGGTATCGACTGGCGCTGGGGCGAACGCTACTTTGCCGATCATCTCAACGATTTCGACCTGGCGGCGAACAACGGCGGCTGGCAGTGGGCGGCGAGCAGCGGCTGCGATGCGCAGCCGTACTTCCGCATTTTCAACCCGGTGGCGCAAAGCGAGAAATTCGATGCGGGCGGCGATTTCATCCGCCGCTATGTGCCCGAGCTGGCGCAGCTTGCGTCCAAGGACATTCACGCGCCTTGGAAGGCGCCCGCAGCGCTGCTGCAGGCGGCCGGGGTGCGGTTGGGCAGCACTTACCCCGCGCCGATCGTGCGACACGATCTGGCGCGGGCCGAAACGCTGGAGCGCTACGCGGTGGTGAAGGCTCAGTGATTCACTGCTGACTGGGTAAAGGTGCGAATCAGTTCGAGCAGCTCGGTCTCGGAATAGGGCTTGCCGAGATAGTGATTCACCCCAAGCTGCGCGGCGTAGTTGCGATGCTTGTCGGCAATGCGCGAGGTGATCATGATGATGGGCAGCTTCTGCAGCCGTGAGTCGGCGCGGATGTTGCGGGTGAGGTCGAAGCCGTCCATGCGCGGCATTTCGATGTCGAGCAGAATCACATTGGGCAGGGTGCTGATCTGCTGCAATTGCTCCAGGGCGTCGAGGCCGTCTTTGGCGAGTTGCACCAGATAACCGTTGCGCTGCAGGAAGCGCTGCGTGACGCGGCGCACGGTGATGGAGTCGTCCACCACCATGATCAGCGGATTGCCGCTCTTCGCGGCCTGCGCCGCGTCGCCCGTGGGAGGCAGCCCGGGAGTGAGCCCGGACGCATCGATCGGCGTCTCGCTGGGCTCGGAGGTCGAAACCGAGGTGGAGACAGCGGCGGGAGCGGCGTCTGCACTCGGGGCCACGGGCGTCAGCGGCACAGCCTGCATGCGGGCCGAGGCATCAGCGCCATAAACCGCGGCGAGCGCCACCGGGTTGTAGATCAGCGCGGCGTCTCCGTTGGGCAGCACGGAAATGCCGGCCAGACCCGGCACGCGCGAGAGCTGCGGTCCCAGGTTTTTCACCACCACTTCGCGGTTGCCCACGACTTCATCGACCTGAATGGCCACACGCTGCGTGGCGCTGCGAATCACGACCACGGGCACGCTCTTGCCGAACGGCTCACTGCTGCCGCCCGATTGCCCGAGCAAGGCGCCCAGCCAGTAGAAGGGCAGGGTATTGTTGGCATACTCGATGCTCTGGGTGCGCGCGGCGCTGGCGATCTGCTCGGGCTTGAAGCGCAGCACGATGTCCACCAGATTGGCGGGCACGGCATACACGGCAGCGCCGGTGCGCAGCAAGACCACATGGGTGATAGCGGTGGTCAGTGGCAGCAGCAGGGTGAAGCGAGCGCCGGAGCCCGGCTGGTTGTCGAGCAGCACGCGACCGCCCAGGGCGTTGACTTCGGTGCGCACCACGTCGAGCCCCACGCCGCGGCCAGCCACTGCGGTGGTGCTCTCGGCGCTGCTGAAGTTCGGGCGGAAGACCAGTTGCGTCAGTTCTGCCTCGGAGACGTTCTGCCCTGGGGCGAGCAGGCCGAGGCGTTCGGCCTTGGCGCGGATGGCGGCATAGTTGAGACCGCGCCCGTCGTCGGCCAGGGTGATGACGACTTCGTTGCCGTCTTGCCGCAGGCTCAGGGTGAGGGTGCCGACTTCGGGCTTGCCCGCCGCCTTGCGTTCTTCCGCAGTCTCGATGCCGTGCGCCACGGCGTTGCGCAGCAAGTGGTCGAAGCTGCTGGAAACGCGCTCGAGCACGCCGCGGTCGAGTTCGATGGCGCCGCCGATGATTTCCAGGCGCACCGCTTTGTTCAGGTCTTTGGCCGCCTGACGCACGGTGCGGTAAAGCCGCTCGGACAGGCTGTCGAACTCGACCATGCGGGTGCGCAGCAGGTCGCGCTGCAGCTCGCGGGTCTGGCGCGCCTGGCGGGTCATGTCGTCGTCGACTTCGCGCAGCAGGCGGCTGAGCGTGCCCTGCACCATGGCGATGTCGTTGACCGACTCGGCCATCATGCGGGTGAGTTCCTGCGCGCGGGTGAAGCGGTCGAATTCGAGCGGGTCGAAATCGCGGTTTTCGTCGCGCGCGGCCTGCACCTGCGCGCTCATCTGCGCCTCGGCCTGAATTTCGATTTCGCGCACCTGCTGGCGTAGACGGTCGAGGTTGTCGCTCAGATCGCCCACCGAAGCGCGGATGGCGCCGAACTCGTTTTCCAGCCGGGCGCGCGAAATGGTGATTTCGCCCACCTGATTGACCAGACGGTCGAGCAGCCCGGCGCGCACGCGCACAGCCTGTGCGGCGATACGCGGCGCGAGGGCGCGGTTGACCGGCTCGGCCGCGGCAAGCGTGGCAGCTGTGTCGACGGCTACCGCAGGCAGCGGCTGGGCCGACGCAGCGCTGTCGGGCTCGGCGCTTGGGGTGAACACCTCGGAAACGGTGGCCACCGGCAGGTCGGCCAGCTGGCTTTCGCCGCGCTGCGCCGCGCTGCACAGGCGGTCGAAGCGGGTGTTGAGATGGTCGAAACGGCCCAGCAGCTCGGCCAGATCGGCTTCGCTGACCGGCGCATTGGCCGTCAGGGTGTCGATGTCGGATTCGAGGCTGTGCGCCAGGTCGCCGAGTTGCATGGCGCCAGCCATGCGCGCACTACCTTTGAGCGTGTGCAGCGCACGCATGGCTTGAGCGGCAGGCGCGGTGTCTTGCGGATGCTGTTCCCACTGGCGCAGGCTGGCGGCCAGGGCGGGCAGCAGTTCGTTGGCCTCTTCCTCGAAAATTGGGAACAGGTCGGGATCGATGGTGTCGACCAACTGGTCGGCAGACGCGGCAGATTGTGTTGCGCTGATCTGCGGCTGCGAGGCTTCGGCCGAGGCGGGCTCGAGCGTTGCGGGCGCAAGCTCTGGAGCGGCGATTTGTTCAGGCTGGACCGCCGGTTCGGCCGTGTGGGTCAACTCGGTTACCGACTCGGCGCTCGGCTGGGCATTTTGGGCCAGCGCAGCTTCCTGCAGGGCTTCGAGCCGGGTGAGCAGCTCGGTCTGCACGGGCTTGAGGAAGCCCGCGGCAAACTGGTGCAGCAGTTGTTTGATGTCGCTGGCCGCCTGTGCCAAGGCGTCGAGATCGGCCGGGCGCGCGGCGTGCGCGGGCAGGTCGCGCAGGGCGTCGAGCGCATGCTCGGTCTGGCTGGCGAGATCGGCCACACTGCGCAGGCCGACGGTGGCCGAACTGCCCGCGAGCTTGTGCGCCGAAATGACGGCCGCATCGCCGAGCGCCTGGGCGGGATCGGTCAGCCAGTCGTGAATGTCGCTGTACAGATGGCGCGAGAGTTCGTCGGCTTCGGCCAGGTAAATGTTGTAGAGCGGGGTGGGAATGCGCAACTCGCCGATCTGGCGGTAGCCGGGTTCGCCTTCGTCGCTTTTCTCGGGCGGCACTGGTGCGATGTCGGTGTCGGCAGCGGTGTCGGCCGGGGGAGCGTGCTGCGCGGAGACAGCCGCCTCGAATTCAGCCATGTCGGCTTCTTCGACCTGGGGCAGTTCGACAGCGGGCGCATCGCTTGAAGGCATCTCGGCCGGGGGCGCCTCGACCGTGGACATCTCGGCCGAAGGCATCGGCTCGGGCGCCTGGGTGTGATGGGGAAGTTCGAGGTCGATGCCTTCGAACAGCGCATTGAAGTCGGTGGGTTCGTGCAGGGCCTCCGGTTCGGGCGCTGCTGGTTCGCCGGGCGATTCCGTCGCTTCAACGGCGGCGGGTTCGGCGGCCATTGAGAGTTCGTTAGGTGCGTCGTGCAGGGTGGGCAACGCGGGTTCGGCGGATTCCCCTGCTGCATAGGCCTCGGCGGCACGGCGCAGGGGCTCGCTGCTGAAGGCCTCGGCCTGGCCTTGCTGGATCGCGGCCGTCCATTCGCCAAGCTCGGTGAGTGCGTGCGCGGCCAGGTTGAGCAAGGGCGGCGAGGCCCGGTGCTGATCGGCGATTTGGCGGTTGAACACTTGTTCGAGCGCCCAGGCGGCTTCGCCATAGTCGCGCAGGCCGACCATGCGCGAGCTGCCTTTGAGGGTATGAAAAGCGCGGCGCAGGCTGGTGAGCGCGCCTTCGTCGTCGAGGTTGGCGTGCAGCTGCTGCAGTTGTTCGTGGCCGCTTGCGATGACCTCCCGGGCTTCCTCCAGGAAGATGTCGATCAGTTCGTCTTCGGCATCGTCTTCGGGCTCGGCGGGCGGGGTCGCCTCCTGAGCGGGTTCAGGGGCGGATTCAGGCGTGACAGTCGGCTCGGCCGGGGTTGCGGACGCCTCTTGCGCGGGGGCAGCGTCTATTTCCTGGGGCGTGTGAGGTTCACTCGGCAGTTCGCTCACACCTTCGCTGGGCACGCTCAGCATCTGCGCCGGAAGATCGGGTACGCCGGCCAGGGCGGCTTCGGCGCGCAACTGCGCCAGGCGTTGCTGCGCCTGTTCGGGCGGCAGGCCCTGAGCGATGTCGTCTTTGAGTTGCTGCGCCGCGTGCTCGACGTCTTGCTGCAGGGTGGGCGGAGCGGTGCGCTGGGTGGAGGGAACGACGGCGCGCAGCTCTTTTTTGTCGTTGTCGAACACGAACAGGGTTTTGGCCAGCTCGGGCTGGTAGGACAGCATGTCGACCAAAAAACCGAGCACGCCGATATTGCTGGCCAGGGCGTCGAAGCGCTGGCTGTCGGTCGGCACATCGTCGGCCACGAGGCTGTCGATTTCGGTGCGCAGGTAGCTCAGCGCCTGGCTGGCGACATCGACGCCGAGCACCGAGAACACGCCGCGCATCTGCGACAGTAGGCGTGGCACCTGCGCCAGATCGGGCTTGTGCGACGGGTCGCGGAAATAGGCGTCGAGCAGTTTCTCGACGGTGCTCATATCGGCGCGCAGTTCTTGCACCACGCTGCCCATAGTCTGCGACTCGGAGGCCTGGCGGAACAGGTCTTCCATCCAGCCGGCCAGCGGGTCTGGCGTTTGGCCGTTGGCGCTCTGGTCGAGGCGCCGCGCGAGGATTTGTGAGCGCTCCAGAAATCGCTGCTCTTCGGGACGGAAGTGGGCAAAGGTGATTTCGAGAAACAGAATGGCGGTGGCGACATCGAGCGCGCGCTCGGGGGTGAGAAAGTCGCTGCGCGCGCTGATTTTCTTGAACAGGCCCGCGAGCGATTGCGGCAGCGCTTCGCTGCCCGGCGTGAGCGCATGCAGAGGTTGTTCCAGCGCCTGGGTGAGATCGACCAGGCGAGCCATGCGTGCGGGATCGAGATGCGTCTGCGCGTGACCGGCCAGAGCGCTCCAGGCGTCGCGCAGGGTTTGCACGCGCTTGCGGACTTGCTGCACCAGGGCGGGGTCGATCAGGCCGAAATGGCTTTGGTGGTAATCGGCAAACGGCGCGGCAGCGAGATGCAGCCGGTTGTCAATGGCTCGCAGCACCGGAAGGGACTGCGCGGTGACGTCGCCATTGCCATGCAGCGACTGGGCGCAAAAGAAGGTGAGGTCGTGACCCAACCTTTGGGGGGCGGGGCTTTGCCCTTGCAACTGGCTACGCAATTGCAGGTTGAGGCGGTTGAGCAGCCGTTTGATGTCGAGATCGGGTGTGAGCAGGCCGCTGCCGATGGCTTCGAACAAGCCGCGCGCGAGCCACCACAGGCTGGCCGTCGGCCCCGCGCTGCTGGCCTGCGCGCGACGCGCGACGGCGTCGAGCGTCTGCATGGCGGAGGCGGTCTGCTGACCGCGCAGCACCTGCAGCAAGCCCATTTCGAACTGGGCGCGATCATCCGGCGTCAGCATGGGGGCAGGGGCGCCCGCGGCGTCGGTAACGGGCGGGGCGTCCGGCCAGGTCCAGTCGTAGTCCCACAGGTCGGCCGGGTGGATGCGCTCGGCCTGCGCCAGTTCCATCAGGTCGCGGTACTGCGGATACAGCTTGAGCGCCGGTTCATTTTTGCCCGCCCGCTGGGATTCGAGAAAATCGACCAGGGCGTTGAAGCCGGCCTCGAAACGCTGCAGTGCGGTGTTGTCGAGTTTTTCCGGATGGTCGATGAGTTGATCGAGCGCGTTCTCGGCGGCCTGCATCAGGCGCGCCGCGCCAAAAAAGCCCAGCAGTTCGATGGCGCCTGCGGCCTGGTGCACCTGGGTGCGGGCGGTGCGCAGACCCGTTTTTTCGGCCTGGACCGAACCGAGCACGCCGTCGTCCTGCTGCTGGGCGGCGCGCTTGAGCGCGGTGCGGGCGGACTGGAGGTTGTCGCTGATCTGATCGAGCAGCCAGGCCAGAGGCCCCATGTCCGTCTCAGGGGCGGGTGCCACGGCGGAGTTCGAAGCGGAGACTGTGTTCATGCCGGAAAACGCGAGGGACGGACGTTGGAATGCATGCGAGGAAGGCGGGTCAGTTGATCTTGAACCGCGAGACGGACTGGCGCAGATCGTCGGCGACACGCGCGAGGTCGCGCACCAGCGAGGCGGTGGAGCGCGTGCCTTCGGAGGTCTGCTCGGTCACGGTGAAAATGGTCTGGATGTTGTCGGCCACCTTGTTGGCGGAACTGGCTTCGATCTGGGTCTGTTGCGAAATCTGCGTAATCAGCTCGGCAAGCTGGCGCGACACCGCGTCGATCTGGGCCAGCGCAGCGCCGGCGTAATCGGCCAGCTTGGCCCCTTCGACCACGCCCTGGGTGCTCTTTTCCATGGCGGCCACGGCGTCTTGGGTGTCGGTCTGAATGGTGCGCACCAGCGCGGCAATCTGCTTGGCGGACTCGGCCGAACGCTCGGCCAGCCGCTGCACTTCCTCGGCCACCACCGAGAAGCCGCGACCTGCTTCACCCGCTGACGCGGCCTGAATGGCAGCGTTCAAGGCCAGCACGTTGGTCTGTTCGGTAATGTCGGAAATCAGCTCGGTGATTTCGCCGATCTCCTGCGACGATTCACCCAGCCGCTTGATGCGCTTGGAGGTGTCTTGAATCTGCTCGCGGATGCTGTTCATGCCGTCGATGGAGTTGCGCACGGCGCGCTGCCCCTGCTCGGCGGCCTGCAGCGACTGGTTCGCCACCTCGGCCGATTGCTGCGCCTGAACCGACACCTGGTTGATGCGCTGCGCCATGTCGAGCACCGACTGACCGGTTTCACGAATTTTGTTGAGCTGCTCGTCGGCGCTGCGCATCAGGCGGTCGGAAGTGGTTTGCGCCTGAGAGGCGCCTTCGCCCACCTGGTCGGCCGTCTGCTGCACCTGTCCCACCAGGGTGCGCAGCTCTTCCACGGTGTAGTTCACCGAGTCGGCGATGGCGCCGGTGATGTCTTCGGTCACGGTGGCCTGCTGGGTGAGGTCGCCCTCGGCCACGGTTTGCAGTTCGTTCATCAACCGCAAAATGGCGGCCTGATTCGACTCGTTGGTGCGCCGGGCTTCAAGCTCTTGACGCTCGGTTTGCCGACGCTGCAGTTCCACCAGCGTGGCACGTTGGCGCGCCTCGTTGAGCATGATGTAGATCAGGTCGGTGGCGGCGACGATGGCCAGCAGGCCCAGCAGGGCGAGGAACAAAATCGCCGGCCAGCTCACGCCGGTGCGCGAGGAATACAGGCTTTGCAGCTGATTGAGGTTGTCGTAGAGCTGGCCGGATGAGGCGAGCACCGCGTTTTGCGCCTCACGCGCCGAGGCCAGGCTGGGCAGGTTGGCCAGCAGGGTGCGGGCAGAGGCTTCGGTCTTGGCGTAGGTCTGGATCAGGCTTTGCAACTGTTGGCGCGATTGCGGATCGGCCAGGGCGGTGAGTTGCAGGTCGGCATTGCCGTCCAGCAGTCCCTTGCTCAGCGTGTTGAAGGTGGTCAGATCCTTGCCGAGGGTGAACACGGCCTCGGGCCGCACGCCTTGAAACGACAGAAAAGCGTTGGCCGATTTGTCGATGCGCTGGGTCAGCATGGTGAGCTGGCTGGCGGCGTTGATATTGCTCGCCGACGCTTTTTGCTGCAGCAGCAGCGAGGTCAGCGTCTGGGCGCTGTCGAGCAGGGCATCGGTCTGGCGGTTGATGTCGGTGAGCTGCTGGGCAGTCGTCGTCAGTACGCCTTCCTGCTTGGCGAGTAGGTCGGCGTTTTTCACGCTGGTCTCGGTTTCCGGGCCAACCTTGTCGAGCAGCGACTGACCGCCAGCGGGCACGCTGGTTTGCTGCAGGACGGCGACTTCCGATTTCAGGGCCTCGGCGCTGGAACGCACGGTGGCGAAAGCTTCTTTATTGCCCAGCAGCGCCGCGTTCATCGAACGCGCCAGGCGCTGCGACTGGGTCAGCGCCGCGCCGGAGGCTTCGAGCTGCCGCGCCGAGTCGGACGTTCCACGCAGCACCACAATCAGGGTCAGGCCGAGCAGCACCAGCGAGATGATGAGCAGCACGCCGAAAAAGCGCTGTTGCTGGGCCAGCATCATGCGGCTGATCATCGGCAGCCGCAGAATCAGCGGGCGGTTGCCCTGGGCTTGATGCAGGGCGCTGGTCGGATCTCCGATGCTGGAATCGATCTGCAGGGTTTCCTGTCCACCCCGGCCGAGCGCCGTCGGCGCGATTTCGGTGTCGCTTGACGATTCGTTGTTTTTCGTTCCGAAAAGGGACGAGAGTAAGGACATGACCGCTCCGTAAAACGTGATGAAGTTGAGGATGCAAACCGGCAGATGACGGTTGACTAAAAACAGGTCCAGCGCAGTGAAAGGAAATTCAGCAAATTCAGCAAAATCGCGCGTCGATCGAATTTTCAGGTGACGCTCAGGAATTGTTCGTTTTCGGCCAGAGCCAGCAGGTCGACTTCATGCCAGAGGTTCTGCTCGGCATCGCGATATGTGGTTCTCAGCCAAGGGTGCACCCCTTCACCAAGCCCCTCCTCTTGAACGCCGAGAACTTTCTGGAGTTGATCGGGGTTGCGCAGCCCGACCAGTTGATCGACCAGCAGGGCGGTGTTGATGTCGAGCGCCGGGGCGAACTGGATGAGTCGGGCCTGCGGCGTCAGGGCAGCGGCGTCTTCGCCCATGAACCGGCCCAGATGCACCACGCCGCAGACCTGGCCCCGCAGACTGACCAGGCCCAGGAACCAGGGCAGGGCGTGCGGCAGCGGGGCGCAGTGCTGCATGGGCGAAATCTCGCCCGAGAACTCCAGGGGCAGCAAAAAGCGCCACTGCCCCGCCAGCACGGCCAGCCAGCGTGAAGGGGCTTGCCCGCTTTGCGCGGCCGTCAGGCGTTGTGCGAGATGGGTCTGAAATTCGCGCAGCGAGGCTCTGGACATGGGCGGAGACGTTGGGTGGAAGACGAAGCGGTGCGGACGAGTGTGAGCTTCAGGCGATGGCGCGGATCTTGTCGAGCAACTCGGTGGCGTTCACCGGCTTGATGACATAGTCGGACGCGCCTTGACGCATGGCCCAGACCTTGTCGGTTTCGAGCTTCTTGCTGGTGCACATGATGACGGGTATGCCGGAGTAAGCCGGGTCGCGCGTGATCTGTCGCGTGAGCTGAAAGCCGTTCTGGCCGGGCATCACCACATCCATCAGAATCAGATCGGGCTTCACGGCCGCGAGCATGGCCAGCGCCTGCTCGCCGTTTTCCGCCGTGTTCACCGCAAAGCCGTGCTTGGTGAGCAGGTCGGAGAGGAAATACAGCTCGGTCTTGGAATCGTCAACGATGAGAATATTGTGTACGGGCATGGCGGATGAAAAGAAGAGCGAGAAGAGCGAGAAGCGCGATCAGGAGCCGGTCGCAGCAGCAGGCTGGTTGGCGTTCAGGTGCCGCTTGACCGCGTCGAGCAGTTGATCTTTGGTGAAGGGCTTGGTCAGATAGTCTTGCGCGCCGACCATGCGGCCGCGCGCCTTGTCGAACACGCCGTCCTTGCTGGAGAGCATGACCATGGGGATATGGGAAAACTTGCCGCTGCGACGGATGATGGCCACGGTCTGATAGCCGTCGAGCCGGGGCATCAGAATGTCGCAGAAAATCAGGTCGGGCTCGTGGTCGTTGACCTTGGACAAGGCGTCAAAGCCGTCTTCGGCGAGCAGCACCTCATAGCCGGCCTGCTTGAGAAAAATCTCGGCGCTGCGGCGGATGGTGTTGCTGTCATCGATGACCAACACTTTGAATGGGCTGGTAGGCGCAACCATGCACATCCTTTGCAAAAGGGGAAAAGGAAAAACGCTGTAAACAGCTGCGGTGACTTGCCGTTCCCGATTAAACCGGCACCTTCTCAAAAAATGGCGCCGTTTAGACCGGCACCATTTCGAAATCTTCTTTGCGCGCACCGCACTCGGGGCAGGTCCAGTTCATCGGCACATCGGCCCAACGCGTACCCGGTGCAATGCCGCTCTCTGGATGGCCCTCGGCTTCTGAGTAAATGAAGCCACAGATCAGGCACATCCAACTGCAAAGTTCTTGTTTGTCCACAGCGTATCGGGGTAGAGGAGAAGATTCAACGATTCTATGGCGCGCTGTTGCATTTTGACCTACAGGGCAGGCGCCGCTGCGGAGGATCAAGACGCGCTTGGTCAAGATCATGGCAAGGTCGGTGCGGGGCCAGGCTTGCGCCGACCTGCAGTCGCACTACCATGCCAGCATGATGACCGAATCCACAGAATCCCCCCCCGCCGTGATGTTCTTCAACGCGGCTGACCCCAGCGGCAGCGCGGGGCTCGCGGCCGATCTGGCGTCGTGCTCGGCCGTGGGCTGCCATCCCCTGCCGGTGACGACCGCGCTCTGGGTACGCGATACCGCAGAGATTTTCGACACCATCGAGATCGAGGCCGACGCCGTGGTGGAACAGGCGCGGGCCGTGCTCGAAGACGTCGAGATCTCGGCCTGGAAGGTCGGCTTTCTCGGCAGCGTCGACGTGGTCAATGCCGTGGCCGAACTGCTGGCTGACTACAGCCAGGTGCCGCTGGTCACCTATGCCAGCAATTTCCACGTGCTCGACGAGTCGCAGACCGACGATTACATCAAGGCGATGCAAGACCTCATCCTGCCGCAAACCCGCGTGCTCACCGGCAACCAGAGCGCGCTCACCCAGTTGTTGCTGCCGGAGTGGGACGGCGAAGCGCCGCCCACGCTCGATGCGCTGATGCAAAAGTCGCAGCAACTCGGCGTGCAATATCTGCTGGTGACCGGTATCGTGGCCAGCGAGGGCAGGGTGGAGAACGTGCTGATGAGCCCGCGGCGGGTGTTGCTGCGCGAGAGTTTCGAGCTGTTCGAGGCCGGGTTCACCGGCGCGGGCGATACCTTGTCGGCGGTGCTCACCGCGATACTCGCCAATGGCGCCAAGCTCGACCAGGCGGTGCATGAGGCCATCGAATACCTCGATCATTGCCTCGATTTCGGCTACCGCCCCGGCATGGGTCAGGTGGTGCCCGACCGCTTCTTCTGGGCGCAGCCCACCGAGGAGGAAGACGATACGCCGAGCGAGCCGGGCACGCCGACCTTGCAGTGACCTCGGGGGCCCCGGGCACGTTTGGCATTCCGCGGCCCGAGCGCCTGTCAAACAACCCCTATCCCGTTTTTTTCTCATCGCCCTGCTAGGAGTCTGTCGGACTTGAGGATCGCGGGCTGCAAAATGACGCTGCGGCGCCCTGCGCCAGCGGCTTTTTGCCCCATAGCTGCGGCTATGGGGCGGCAAATCCGCCGCCACAGGGCATCCCCATCGCCATTTTTCGCCATCCGCGCCCCAAGCCCGACAGACTCCTAGCCGGGGCGATGTTCGTTCAAGGAAAGAGCCTCATGTCCATCACGAATCAGCAACTGTTCGATCGCGCCCAGCGCACCATTCCCGGCGGGGTTAACTCGCCGGTGCGCGCATTTCGCCAGGTCGGCGGCGTGCCGCGCTTCATCGACCGCGCCGAAGGCCCCTACATGATCGACGCCGAAGGCACGCGCTACATCGACTACATCGGTTCCTGGGGGCCGATGATCGCCGGGCACGCTCATCCGGAGGTCGTCGAGGCGGTGCAGCGGGCCGCCACCCGCTCGCTGAGTTTCGGCGCGCCCACGGCCGACGAAATCGACATGGCCGAAGCCATTTGCAAGCTCATGCCTGCGGTCGAAATGGTGCGCTTGGTGTCCAGCGGCACCGAAGCCGGCATGAGCGCCATCCGCTTGGCGCGCGGCTTTACCGGACGCGACGCCATTGTCAAGTTCGAAGGCTGCTACCACGGCCATGCCGACAGTCTGCTGGTCAAGGCCGGTTCGGGCTTGCTGACCTTCGGCAATCCCAGCTCCGCCGGGGTGCCTGCCGATCTGGCCAAGCACACGCTGGTGCTGGAGTTCAACAACATCGCCCAGATCGAGGAATTGTTTGCCCGGCAGGGACACGAAATCGCCTGCGTGATGGTGGAACCCATCGCGGGTAATATGAATTTCATTCGGGGCACACCGGCCTGGCATCAGCGCCTGCGCGAGCTCTGCACCGAGCACGGCGCGTTGCTGGTGTGGGACGAGGTGATGACCGGTTTTCGCGTGGCGCTGGGCGGCGCGCAACAGGTGTACGGCATTCGCCCCGATCTGGTGGTGATGGGCAAGGTGATTGGCGGCGGCATGCCGCTGGCGGCCTTCGGCGGCCGCGCCGATGTGATGCACAAGCTCTCGCCGCTGGGCGCGGTGTACCAGGCGGGCACGCTGTCGGGCAATCCGGTGGCGGTGGCTGCCGGCATGGCACAACTGCGCCTGATCCAGCAGCCGGGGTTTTACGAGCGCCTGAGCGCGGCGACCCAAAAACTCATGCGCGGCCTAGACGCCGCCGCTGCACGGCACGGCGTGACTTTCCGCACCGATTCGCAAGGGGGCATGTTCGGCTTTTATTTTGCCGCCGAGCTGCCGCGCAACTATCCCGATATGGCCACAGCCGATGTTGAGGTGTTCAAACGCTTTTTCCACGCCATGCTCGACCGCGGTGTGTATCTGGCGCCGAGCATGTACGAAGCGGGTTTCGTCTCCGCGGCGCACGATGATGCGGTGATCAAGGCCACGTTGCAGGCGGCCGACGGTGCGTTTGCGTACATGAGCAAGGGTTGATTGGCGCTTAGCGCGGCACTTGAACATCCCACAGCCGCGCGGCGATTACGGCGGTGCGGCCGTTCATGTAAGGCGAGTACAGGCGCTTTTGATAAATGCGCGGGGCGGGCAGCATGACGGCCAGCCTTGCGGCCTGCGCCGGGCTGAGTCGGGCGACGCTGGTGTGAAAGTAGGTTTGCGCGGCGGCTTCGGCGCCGTAGATGCCGTTGCCCCATTCCACGCTGTTGAGGTAGATCTCCAGAATGCGGCGCTTGCCCAGAATGCCTTCGAGCATGAAGGTGATGATCAGCTCCTGGCCTTTGCGCAGATAGTCGCGCTCGGGCGAGAGAAACAGGTTTTTGGCGAGCTGCTGGGTGATGGTGGAGCCGCCGACGACTCTTCCGCTGCGCTCGAAGCGGCGACTGTGGTTGCGATCCCAGGCGTTTCGAATAGCGTCCCAGTCCACGCCGTCGTTGGTGAGAAAGGTTGCATCTTCCGAGGCGACCACGGCGCGTTTGAGGTAAGGGCTGATGGCGTCGTAAGGCGCCCAGTCGTGCTTCCAGGGCACGGTGTCGCCGCTTTTGAGGATGCGCAGTTCGGCCGCGCGCATGAAGGTGGTACTGGACGGCGCAATGACTGTCCACAGCGCGATGCGCAGGGCGAAATAGCCTTGCAGCACCAGGCCGGAAAGCACGAATAGCCACAGCAGGCGGCGCCACAGCGGCGCGGGTCTGTCTCGTTTCATGCTGAGTGTTGGCGGGCGGCGGCGAGTTCGGCGCGCAGCGTGGCCAGCACCGGGGCGGTGGTCGGCGCTTCGCCGTGCCACAGGGTGTAGCTCTGCGCGGCTTGTTCCACCAGCATGCCCAGCCCGTCCCAGGCGCTGGCGCCCGCGGTGCGGGCCTGTGCGACAAAGGGGGTGTCGTGCGCGCCGTACATCATGTCGTAGGCCCACTGCGCGGGGCGCAGCACGCCGTCCGGCAGATCGAGCGCGCGGCCTTCGAGACTGGCGGCGGTGGCGTTGATGACGCCATCGGCCCAGTGCGTCGGCGGTTCGAGCACCACTTGCAGATCGGCGCCGTGCTGCGCGGCCAGGGCGCTGTGGCGCGCGGCCAGGGCTTGGGCCTTGTCGGCACTGCGGTTCCACAGGGCGATGGCGCGCGCGCCTGCAGCGATCAGCGGCCCGAGTACGCCGCTGGCCGCACCGCCAGCGCCGAGCAGCAGCACGCGCTGCCCCTGCAGCGGGCGGTGGGTATCGGCGGCCAGCACGCGGGCCAGATCGCGCACCAGGCCGATGCCATCGGTGTTGTCGCCCCACAGGCCGCCTTCGTCCCAGCCGAGGGTGTTGACCGCCTGCGCCAGTTGCGCCGCCGGGCTGCGGCGGACGCACAGGCGCCAGGCGTCGAATTTGAACGGCACCGTGATGTTGGCGCCCCGGCCGCCTTCGGCATAGAAGGCGTCGAGCGCGGCTTCGAAGCCATCCACCGGGGCGAGCCGCGCCTCATAGCGCAGCGCCACGCCGGTTTGCTCGGCGAACAAGGCGTGAATGCGCGGCGAGCGGCTGTGCGCGATGGGGTTGCCGAACACGGCGTAGAGTGGGGGCGGGGGCGGGGGCGAAGTCATGGAGGCGGCTGTCAGGGTGTGGCTTGCGCCGGGTTTTGCGGGGCCTGCACCGCGGTTTCCAGGCCCTGCGTGCGGGTGAAGCGGAAACGCGAGATCACCACGATTTGATCGGCCTGCCTGAGCATGCCCTCGGTGAACCGGCCATAGGGCTGCGCGGCCTCGACAATGGCGCGCGCCTGTCGGTCGAGCGTGGGGTTGCCCGAGCTTTGGACGATTTCGGTGGAAACCACCCGGCCACTGGCGTCGACGGTGATGGACATGATGAGGCTGCCATACAGCTTGTTGCCCCCGCTTTGCGGAAACTCGCGCGTGCCCAGGGTTTCGATCTTGGTGCGCAGCTTGTCGTAATACAGCGCGTAGGCGGCTTCACGGGTGGACGGGCCGATGAAGCGGCGGCGCGGCTTGGCGTTCTGCTGCTGAATCTGCCGCTCGATGGCGCCCAGCATATCGAGCAACTGCCGCCGTTTCTGTTCCAGCGCCTGTTGTTTCGCCGGATCGTTTTCCTGCCGCACGGTCTGCGCCAGTTGCACGATCTGCTGCCGCACCTGGGTGAGCAACTGTTGCTGCTTTTGCTCCAGCGCCGAGAGGCTGCGCTGCTGGTTGACCGCCGCGTCGCCGTGCGAGACATCGGCGGTGAACGGCAGCGGCGTGGTGGCCAGGCCCTTGTTGGCGTCGCCGCCGCCGTCTAGGTTGGCCTGGGCGATGGCTTGCGGTTTGGCCGGGGCGTCGTCGGTGCGCTGGTTCACCAGCACCACGTCGAGCGGCGCGTTGTCGAACATGCGGTTGAAGGTTTCGGGCGCTGCAAAGCGCAGACTCAGCAGCGCGAGATGCACCCCGACCGAGGCGATCAGAGCCCAGTGCAACGGGGTGAGGGAGCGCAGGCGGAGGGGGGGCACGGAGGGGGCAGGGCAGACCAAGCAGCGGCGATTTTACGAAGCCTGCTGCGCGGCGGGGGTGGCCGATTCGGCGTCGGGCTCATCGGTATCGACCGCCACGCTGATGGGCGCGGCCAGGGCGACGGCTTCGTCGCCCTCTTCGTCGTCCTCCTCGCTGACTTCAGCGCTGGCTTCGGTGTCAGCGGCCGCAACTAGCTGCGGGGCGTCGAGCTGGCCGATCACGCGGCCAAACACCTCCAGGGTGATGAGGTCGGTGCCGGTGATCTGCACCTGCACCCGCGTGTTGCGCGGCAGGTCTTGCGCGCCCACGGCGGTGAACACCAGCGGCAGGCCGTCCACGCGCACCGCGCCTTCGCGCAGCACGCTGGCCTCAAACGTGTCGAGCCCTTGCTGGGCCAGATAGCGCAGCGTCCAGTAGCGTTCCAGCGCCGACTGGTGGGTGGCGTAGGCCTTGTAGGTGTCTTCGAACGATTCGACGATGGCGTACAGCAGCGGGTCGCGCGGCTTGAACGGCGCCTGCAGCAGCGCGGTCTTGCCGAAGCGGGCGCAAGCGATGAGCTGGCCCTGGTTGAGCAGATCGGCATAGCGCCGCAGCGGCGAGGTGCACCACGCATATTGCGCCACGCCCAGGCCCTGGTGCGGCGCGGGTTTGAGGCCCATGCGGGTGCGTAGATTGGCGCCGAAACCGCTCTGACTGCGGTAGATGCCGGGCATGCCCAGCTCGGCGAGCCAGCCGCCCCAAGTGGCGTTGGCCAGAATCATCAGCTCAGAAACGATGGTGTCCAGCGGCGCGCCGCGTCGGCGCGGTTCGATGCGCACCGTGGCGGCTTCGGCGCCGCGCTCCAGGCCGTCAATGCGGAAGGTGTAGTCCACGCCTCCTGCGCGCTCGGGTTTGCCGCGCACCTGTTCTCGGCCGCGCTTGAGTTGCTGCGCGAACGTCCACAGCCACGCCAGCTCTTTGGCGTGGGGGTAGCTTTGCGTGGTCGGGTCTGCCGTCAGGGCTTCCTCGGTGACCAAGGCGTCGAGCTGATCGTGGCGCAGATTGCTGGCCATGCGCACCTGCTCCACACGGGTTTCAAATTCGGCGGCTTGCAGATCGCTGCCGACGGTGCAGTACAGCGACAGCGCGGGGCAGTCGCAGCCGGCTTGCAGGGTGAAGGTTTGCACCAGGGCGTCGGGCAGCATGGTGATCTTGTCGCCCGGCATATACACGGTGGACAGGCGGTTGCGCGCGAACTGCTCCCAGTCGGAATCGCGCGTC
>JABEBX010016772.1_pt1 | contig 18993 bp, 20 predicted proteins | sample 7245971 | NCBI WGS metagenome assembly JABEBX01 (sample SAMN14506365, study PRJNA622280) | hot springs metagenome | biome: hot spring [ENVO:00000051]|acidic hot spring [ENVO:00002120]; feature: spring [ENVO:00000027]|sediment [ENVO:00002007]; material: sediment environment [ENVO:01001048]... | reverse complement strand
CAAAACCATTTTACACAAAAAAAACCCTTTTGTCAAGAGGCCGAGTTGCCTCATAAAAAATCTACACGAAAGAGAATCGATGAATCAAAATAAAAATCTACATGAAAGATATGCATCACGGTATCTTGATTTTTTGTGTTCAAATGTATTAGAATATAAAAGTTGCGGGGTCGTGGCGCAGCTGGGAGCGCGCTTGCATGGCATGCAAGAGGCCGTGGGTTCAAATCCCATCGGCTCCACAGAAAAAAAGGGCGAACCTTTAAAGATTCGCCCTTATTCTATTTTCATGAGAGGCTGATCGATATCAACCTGTTGCCCTTCTTTAACGAGAATTTCTGTTATTTTGCAATCTCGAGGGGCAAGAATCTCGTTTTCCATTTTCATAGCCTCGAGTGTAAGCAATGTCTGACCGTCTTTGATATTTTGTCCAACTTTTGCTTTTACCTTGACTATCGTTCCTGACATCGGGGCGCGGATGATCTCTTCTTCACCTTTTTCGGCTTCATCTGAAACAGACTGAACGATTTTTGGAGGTTGAGGCTCACTTTTGTAGATCTGAGGTTGTTCTACTTTTGAAGCAGATAACTGAGAGGTCTTTGAGTCTTCGCTTTTACCAATTTCTTCAACTTCAACCTCGTAAGTTTTACCGTTAACTTTTACCACGTATTTTTTTGGCATCACGTTACTCCTTTCTCGTTCTCCAGAAGGTTTGAGGATTATGCATCAACCATCTACTGACGTAATTACAACTTTCATCGATTTTTTTAACTTTTTTTATAGAAATCTTTTTGCCAGATGAATAAGATTTTATCGCTGCAAAAATGACAGCAACGATTTCTTCGTCATTTTCCATAGTCAACCTCATAAAGGAATGTTACCATGTTTTTTGGAAGGCTTTCCTTCCACTTTTGAGGCAAGTATTTCGAGTCCACGAATCAACACATCTCGCGTTTCATAAGGTAAAATAACCGTATCAACGTAACCACGGGAAGCGGCAACATAAGGATTTGAAAAAGTATCGGCATATTCTTTTATTTTTTCTGCCCTTGTTTTTTCAGGATCTGGAGAATTCTTTATCTCATTTCTAAAAATTATGTTTGCCGCTCCATCCGCGCCCATGACCGCTATTTCTGCCGTTGGCCATGCTAAAACAAGATCAGCACCAAGATGCTTACTTCCCATCGCTATGTAAGCCCCACCGTAATCTCTGCGTGTTATGATCGTTATTTTTGCGACAGAAGCCTCGCTGTAAGCAAAGAGCAATTTTGCTCCGTGTCTTATTATTCCACCATATTCTTGAGATGTACCAGGCAAGAAACCTGGAGTATCTGCAAAAGTTATAATTGGAATGTTGAAAGCATCGAGGAAACGTATGAATCTGGCTGCTTTATCCGATGAATCGATATCAAGCACACCGGCTAAAACCTTTGGCTGGTTTGCAACAATTCCAACGGATCTTCCGTTTATCCTTGCAAACCCAGTGATCATGGATCTCGCAAATTTAGGTTGCACTTCAAAAAAAGTATCTGGATCGACTATTTTGTTTATAACATCTATCATATCGTAAGGCTTATTAGAAATCTGCGGTACTATCGAATTTATCGATTCATCTGTCTCAATTTCAACTTCTGGTCCCATTTGAGGAATTTCCATGTTGTTTGAGGGTATGTAAGAAAGTATCTTTTTTACAATTTGCATTGCATCTATATCATTTTTTGCCATGAAGTGCGCAACTCCACTTTTGGAGTTATGTACCTCTGCCCCGCCAAGACTTTCTTGAGTTACATCCTCACCGGTAACAGCCTTTATAACTTCTGGTCCTGTTATGAACATCTTTGATGTTTTGTCAACCATGATGACGAAATCAGTTATGGCTGGAGAATAAACAGCACCTCCAGCACAAGGACCGGCAATAACCGTTATTTGCGGTATTACTCCTGACGCAAGGGTATTTCTATAAAAGATCTCTCCATAGCCGTAAAGTGAGTCAACTCCTTCTTGAATTCTTGCACCGCCAGAATCATTTATTCCAACGATGGGTATTCCCATTTTCATGGCCATATCCTGGATTTTTGCTATCTTTTTAGCGTGCATTTCTCCAACGGAACCACCTTGAACTGTGAAATCTTGAGAGAATATGGCGATCTCCCTACCGTCTACCTTTCCTATGCCAGTAACAACTCCGTCGGCTGGAAAATATTTTTGTTCGAGGCCAAAATAGGTTGATCTATGTTTGATATGATCGTCGATTTCGAAGAAACTTCCTTCGTCAACAAGGGCATTTATCCTCTCTCGGGCCGTGAGTTTTCCCTCTTCATGTTGTTTTTTTATTCTTTCTTCTCCGCCACCAATGCGTATTACCTCGCGTTTTTTTAGGATTTCATCATTTTTATCCAATTCAATCTTTCCTCCTTTCAACGAGTTCTATCATAACACCATTTGTGTCTTTTGGATGTATGAACGTCACGATCGTGTTGTTTGCTCCTGAAGACGGATCAGACGTTACTCTGTACCCTTCATCTTTGAGTTGCTTGACAGTTTCGTAAATATCGTCCACTTCAAAAGCAATGTGATTAAGACCTTCTCCTTTTTTTTCTATGAAGTTGGATATGGTACCGTGTGGATCTAAATCCTCAAGAAGTTCTATGTGCGTACCTCCAACATCGATCATCATAACTTTCAATTTTCTATCTTCAAGTACTTCTTCTTCAGCTTTCATGCCGAGAGATTTTGTGTATACTTTGGATGCTTCTAAGGCAGATTTAACGGCAATCCCAATGTGATCGACTTTTATAACTTTCATAATCAGTCTCCCTTCGTAAATTACTAAATCTTGGCTCTTCGCCATATGCTATACGCCATTACCTACCACTCACTAATCTCTAATCTCTAATCTCTAATGTCTAATCCCTAATCCCTGTCTTTGCCATATGCTATATGCTATGCGCCATTTACTGTTTTGTACATCGGCTCCAGCATATGCCCCTTCGGAATCTGTCCTCGCTGCGCTGCGAAGGCTTCCTCTGGGGCATCATGCTCTCCGCCTCACTAATTCCTAATCCCCAATCTCTAATCTCTAATCTCTAATCTCTAATGTCTAATCCCTAATCTCTAATCTCTAATGTCTAATCCCTAATCTCTAACCTCTAATCTCTCTATTCACTGATCACGCGTTACGCGTCACTGCTTTTCTGCTTAAGCAGGTACCCCCCTCGATGTCTGGCTCTCGCTGACATTGCTCAGATCATCTCGCAGACATCACTACGCCAAGATTTGAACATTCGAACTTTGAAATCGAGTTAACATTATTATACTAAACTTTTTTGTATTTTGAGTCTAAGTGTGCTTAAAGCATATTTTGTGCTATACTTTTTTGGAAGTTTGAAATTATAGTTAGAAAAGTGATAAGATGCTGTGGTATTTTTTTGATACAGGACAAATGAATGGTTTTGAAAATATGGCTCATGATCTTGCAATTTTAGATCAACATTTAAACATACCGGTCTTAAGGTTTTACGAATGGTCTCCACCGGCGCTCTCGTTGGGTAGGTTTCAAAGTTTGACGGACATAGACCTTCCTTATCTTGAAAAGATGAAATTCGATCTTGTGCGCAGGCCAAGCGGTGGAAGGGCAGTTTTACATTATGATGAGTTAACATATTCGATAGTTATGCCGTTATCGCTTGCCGGAGAAAGTGTAATTCGAACGTATCTTGATATATCTAACGTGCTTGTTGATGGCTTAAGAGATTTGGGAATGGACTGCAAGATATCAGAGGTAAAAAAAGCAAACTATCAAAGATTTGCGGCGTGCTTTGCCGTCACTTCTATTTATGAAATTACGGTTGACAACAAAAAGTTAATAGGCAGCGCACAACTTAGAAGAAATGGGATGGTGCTTCAACATGGTTCTATTCCGATGAGATCGCATTTGGAAGAATATTCAAGATGTTTCTTAAAAAATAAGGAAGGAATCTTTGAAACTTTAAGAGCGTCGATGACTTCCGTTGATAAATATTCGAATGTTGATATTAACTCGATCAAAGAGTCTGTTAAAAAAGCATTTGAACGCATTATGAATGCTCAGTTTGTTGTGCCGAACTTCGATTTAAACATAGATAAATATTTAAAAGAGACCAAAGTATGGGATTAAAAATCGTTGCGACACCGATAGGAAATCTTTCAGATATTTCGCAAAGGGCCATTGAAACTTTGAAAAGTGCAAATGGTATCCTGTGTGAAGATACGAGAAGAACTGCGAAATTGATGAGTCATTTTGGTATATCGAATAAACTTTTATCTTTCAATGACAACAATTCTAAAAAGCGAATTCCAAAAATTTTAGAAGAGATGAAAAATGGCATCGAATATGCCTTAGTAAGTGATGCTGGCATGCCGGTAATCTCAGATCCGGGAATGAAGTTAGTCGACGCATGCCATGAAAATGGCATTCCTGTAGACGTTATTCCCGGACCAAGTGCATCAGTATGCGCCATAGCAGCAAGTGGTCTTAATGCTTCACATTTCATCTTTTTGGGTTTTCTTCCAAGAGGATCAAAATTAAGAAAAACCTTGCGCCACATGAAAGAGATTGGAATACCCACGGTTTTTTTTGAATCTCCTTACAGGATAAAGGAAACTCTTGAAGAAATATGTGCCATTTCGCCAAACGCAAGAGTTTTTGTCGGAAGAGAAATGACAAAGGTGAATCAAACATTTTACCGTGGAATGCCTTGTGATCTTGCCAAGTTGAGGGAAACGTTCATATTTTTTACCATCTTTGGCTTTTTGACGGCTGTCACATCATTTTTCATAAAATTTCCTGAAACAGAACAAAAAAGCAAGATGTCTGCCCATCTAAAGGTTATATTCAAAAATCCTGGCTTTAAGGCCTCCATAATAAATAATTTGATGTACAACGTTCCTTTCGCCATGATAACGATCTTCGGTGGAATATACGCAAAAGATACATTTCATATAGGTTATTCATTGATCACAATTCTCTTTGCTCTATTCTTTCTAACTTCGTTTTTAAGCAGACTCATTCTAACCATAAGGCCACCTCAAAATCTTTCTTTTCAAATGGTAATCTCAGCCATATTAACGGCATTAGGTCTCATTTTGATCGTATTCTCAAACAACATCATTTTGTATGCTGTTGCTTTCTTGATCCTAGGTATTCCTCATGGCCTCACATATCCTTTATCTTTGCTCGCCTTGACAAGGGCATTTCCACCTGAACTAAGAAATAAAGCAAACAGTTATTTTTTGTCAATTTTATCAGCCATAGGAGCATTTGTTCCCATAATCTTTGGATTTGTAATTCAATATTTTGGTATGAGAATAACCTTTGCCCTTATAGTGGTTTTTGTGTTGGTACTCTTAATTTTTCTCGTTAAAAACACCATTTATGGGAAGCATATGGAAAATCAGGATTAAAAGATATACTAAATCAATTTTAAAAGCCGAATGTCCATTTAGATGGCGTATAGCATATAGCGAATAGCAAAGACAGGGATTAGGGATTAGACATTAGAGATTAGTGAGTGGTAATGGCGAAGGGCATGATAGATGAGATTTGACTTTTAAAGCTGAAACAATAATCCAAATAGATGGAAGGAGGAAGTTTTATGTCCAGAATAATTAGGGCCCCACGGGGTACGGAGATAACGTGTAAGAATTGGCAGACTGAAGCACCCATGCGCATGATAATGAACAATCTCGATCCAGAAGTTGCGAGAGATCCAGACCATCTCATAGTTTACGGTGGAACTGGAAAGGCCGCAAGAAGTTGGGAAGCATTCGATGCCATCGTTAACACTCTTAAAAGGCTTAACAACGATGAAACCCTTCTTGTTCAGTCTGGCAAACCAGTTGCAGTTTTCAAGACAAACGAGTGGGCACCAAGGGTTTTAATTTCGAATGCCATGTTGGTTCCAAAGTGGGCAGATTGGAGTTATTTTAGAGACCTTGAAAAACGTGGTCTAACCATGTTTGGGCAGATGACGGCAGGAAGTTGGATATACATAGGTACACAGGGCATTTTACAAGGTACGTATGAAGTTTTTTATTCCGTAGCTCAAAAATATTTTGATGGCACCTTGGCAGGCAGGATAGCCGTTACAGCAGGCCTCGGAGAAATGGGCGGAGCGCAACCTTTATCTGTAACCTTCAATGGAGGAGTCATGATAGCCGTCGAAGTTGACAAGAGGATGATCGAAAGAAGACTTGAAAAGCATTATTTGGATACATGGACTGATTCTTACGATGAAGCTCTGAAGATGGCGAAAGATGCCGCGACAAAAAGACAGCCACTTTCAATAGGTTTGCTTGGAAATGCAGCCGAGGTGCTTCCCAGAATGGTAAGCGATGGATTCATTCCAGATATAGTTACGGATCAAACTTCGGCCCATGATCCACTTAACGGTTACATTCCTGCTGGATTGACCGTTGAAGAAGCGACAGAGATGAGAAAAAGCAACGAGGATGAATACATGAAAAGAGTTTTCGATTCAATGGTAAAACATGTCGAAGCAATCGTTGAAATGCAAAGAAAAGGATCAAAGGCTTTTGAGTATGGAAACAACATAAGGCGTATGGCTTACGATCACGGTGCAAAAGATGCATTTGAAATTGCGGGATATGTGCCAGAATACATAAGGCCTCTATTTTCTGAAGGCAAAGGTCCTTTCAGATGGGTAGCGCTTTCTGGTGATCCGCAGGATATATACAAAACGGATGAAGTTGTTCTTAAACTCTTTCCATACGATGAACATCTTAGAAAATGGATTCATATGGCACACGAAAAGGTAAATTGGCAGGGTTTGCCGGCGAGAATATGCTGGTTAGGTCAAGGAGAAAGAGAAAAATTTGGTCTTGAGATAAATAAAATGGTAAGAGATGGAAAACTTAAAGCCCCGATAGTTATAGGACGCGATCATCATGATACCGGTTCAGTGGCCTCTCCATACAGAGAAACAGAGGCAATGAAAGATGGATCGGATGCCGTGGCCGATTGGCCAATTCTCAACGCTCTTTTGAACACATCTTCTGGAGCAACTTGGGTTTCTGTTCATCATGGTGGAGGAGTCGGAATAGGATACTCGATTCATGCCGGATTTGTCTGTGTTGCCGATGGGACTAAAATTGAGGATGAAAAATTATCAAGAGTTTTGAACAACGATCCGGGTATAGGTGTGGTACGTCACGCTGATGCCGGATATGAAATAGCGAAAGAAACGGCAAAAAAACACAAAATAGACATGCCGATGGATAATTAAAAATAGCAAATGGCAAATTAGAGATTAGAGATTAGCATAATGCCCCAGAGAAATCCTCCGCAACGAAGCGAGGACCAGATTTCGACGGGGCATATGCTGGAGCCCGTCAAAAACAGCGTATAGCCAATAGCCTATGGCTTATGGCAAATACAGGGATTAGGGAATAGAGATTAGGGATTGGTGGACGGTAAGGCGGAGGGCATGATATGTGCGGAATTTTTGGGGTAATTGGCAAAACTAATGCAAACGAATTGCTTGAAATATCTAAAATCTTAAAACATCGTGGTCCTGACGATGAAGGTTTTTGTTCTATTCCAGATGTAAAACATTTCTCGGGTCCCGATACCGTAAAAGCGCTTTCCTTTCCGCAAATAAGTGGAGATTTAAACGGTGCTTTTGGTTACAGAAGGCTTAGCATAATAGATCTATCCGTAAAAAGCCATCAACCAATGGAAAAAGACGGTTACGTTGTCGTCTTTAACGGCGAGATTTACAACTTCGCTTCAATACGTCGTGAACTTGAAAATCTTGGTCATCACTTTAACTCTTCAGGAGATACAGAAGTACTTTTAACCTCTTACATTCAATGGGGAGAACGATGCGTAGATCATTTCAATGGAATGTGGGCCTTTTCAATATGGGATCCTGGTGAATTGAAAACTTACAAGTACTGGGATGTACACCCAAACACAGAAAGGGCTGTTTACGACGAAAAACAAGCCCAAGTGTACTTTCAAAAATTTCGTGAAATTTTCACAGATGCGGTGAAATTAAGACTTACAAGTGATGTCAAGGTTGGAACTGCGCTAAGCGGTGGGATAGATTCTTCTTCCATCGTTTATACGGTGGGAAAGTTCATGAAGACGCAAAACATAACTTCAATCGGAGATATCCAGTATACCTTTTCTGCTGTTTACGGAAATTATAAGGCAGATGAATCAAAATGGATCGATCTCGTGGCAAGAGAAACTGAAGTCAAATCTCTAAAAGTCATTCCAGATCATGAGGATCTTGCCATAAATCTTGAGACGCTTGCGTACGTGCATGATGAACCATTTGATTCCACCTCTACGTACGCGCAATACCGTGTTATGAAGTTGGTTAGAGAAAGTGGCGTTACGGTTACGCTTGATGGTCAGGGTGGTGATGAGATAGCCGGTGGATATCCGCTTTACATGCCGATCATGATCCTTGAGAATTTTCCCAACAAGACATTTTTTGCTGAAATTAAAAATCTTAAAAAAGCAAATTCATCCTTTGGATTGCTTTTAAGAACCATCGGCACGCGTTACATGAATGATATGGCTCAAAAAAGATATTTTACAGAAATTTCAAAGGGGCTCTTCAATCGTAAAATTCAATTCATACCTTACGGTGGCAGATCAAAGACAGAATTTTATCACATGAACTTACGTGCTTGGTCTGACATGAGAGAAGAACTCGTTGACCTTTTAAAAACGGCAGATAGAAATTCCATGGCTTTTTCAATAGAATCAAGATTTCCTTACCTCGATTACAGACTCGTCGAGTTTGCCATGTCAGTGCCCTCTGCATACAAAATTCACGACGGATGGACAAAGTATCTATCGCGCAGAAGTTTTGAAGATCTTATAAACAAAGAGGTACTTTGGAGGAAGGATAAACTGGGTTTTCCAACGCCTCAAAAAGAATGGTTCGAATTGGGCTTTTCTAATTTTGCGATGAATTACATCTCAAATTCGAAATTTCTAAAGTATTTGGATGTTAACGTTGGTGGAACTTTTTCGCACAAATTACTTTGGCGCCTTGTTAATCTTGCAGCGTGGGCAAAGGTATTCAGAATGGATTAGTTTGGAAAATAGGGTATAATATTATAGCCTATGGCAAATAGGGATTAGAGATTAGACATTAGAGATTAGTGGGCGGTAATGGCGGAGAGCATAATGCCCGTGAGGAAGCCTTCGCAACGAAGTGAGGACCAGATTTCGATGGGGCATATGCTGGAGCCAATGCACAAAACAGCATATAGCAAACGGGTGGTGGATTGAATGGGATATTCCTTGAAATGTCTTAATTGTGGTACCACTTATGATCCAAAAGAGGTCATGTATACTTGTCCAAAATGTGGGCCAAGACTTGGAACACTTGAAGTGATCATCAACGAATATCCTCCACATTCATCTTTTGATCTCAAATCAAAAGGTATATGGGCATTTTCAAAATTTCTCCCACTTGATGAAGAACATTATGAAGTACCGCTTTTTATAGGAAATACACCAATTTACGAAAAAGCATCTCTTGCCAAAAAAATGGGATTATCTGATTTATGGATAAAAGATGATGGTCGTAATCCTACCGGATCTTACAAAGATAGGGCTACAGTCATGGCCATAGCAAAGGCAAAGGCTTTAAACGTTAACACAATTTACTGTGCTTCAACGGGAAATGCCGCTTCTTCACTTGCTGGACTTACGGCCGCAAGTGGCATGAAGAGTATCATTTTTGTTCCGAGCACCGCTCCAGAGGCAAAAATAACTCAACTTTTGGTTTACGGTGCAATCGTTATGGCTGTTGATGGAACTTACGATGAAGCCTTTGATCTATCAATGGAAATTGGAAATGAATTTGGCTGGTATAGCCGAAATTCGGCCATAAATCCCTATTTGCTTGAAGGAAAGAAAACAGGCGCAATGGAAGTTGCAGTTCAACTTGATTTTAAAATTCCTGATTTTGCAATTGTAAGCGTTGGAGACGGCACAGTTGTAAGTTCAATTTACAAGGGTTTTTATGACATGAAGATGGCCGGTTTGATAGACAAAATTCCTAAAGTAATAGGTGTTCAAGCCGAAGGTGCCAATGCGGTTATGAGAACTTTTGAATCTGGACATTTCGACAAACCCATCGATATCAATGCTCATTCAATGGCAGACAGCATAGCAGTTGGCAAGCCCCGAGATGTCTTAAAGGCTTGCAAATGGGTAAAAGCGTCCGGAGGATATTTTGTTTCAGTCACAGACGAAGAAATAGGAAAGGCAATAACTGAACTTGCGCGTGAAACTGGCGTTTTTGGTGAACCAGCTGGCGCCACTGCCTATGCCGGACTAAAAAAGATCGCAAAAACTATTCAAGGCAAGAGTGCTGTTGTGTTTATAACTGGCAATGGCCTTAAAGATGTAAAATCTGCAAGAAATTTCACTGGCCAAGTTAACCACGTTAAACCAAATCCACGCGATGTGAAGGACGTTTTGAAGAAGATCGGAGTTATTTAGGAGGGATGAGATGATCGTTAAATTCAAATTAAACGGCGAATTAACCGAAGAGAATGTTGCAGATGATGAAAGGGCCCTCGATTTTCTAAGAAGAATAGGCATGAAAAGCGTCAAAGAAGGATGCAGTGAAGGAGAATGTGGCGCCTGCACGATAATTGTCAACAGTAAGAATGTGGTTTCGTGCCTTATGCTTGCAGCAGAACTTGATGGTACTGATGTTTTAACAACAGAAGGTCTTTCTAAGGACGGTACACTTGATCCTATTCAAGCATCTTTTGCCGATGTTGGAGCAGTACAATGCGGATTTTGTACGCCTGGAATGGAAATGTCGGCGAAAGCTTTGTTGATTAAAAATCCTAAACCTTCAGAAGAGGATATCAAAAAAGGTCTTGAAGGTAATCTTTGCAGATGCACGGGTTATTTTAAAATAATAGAAGCGGTTAAAAAGGCGGCCAGTAGAAGTTGATCGTTCCTGTGATTCTTGCGGCCATGAAAATTGAAGGCGATAAGGGATTAAGAGATCTTATAATTTCAAAGAGAGATTTTTTGACCTTTGAGGGTAGAGAGGAATGTGTTTTTGACGTTGATTCGCTTGAAGATATATCCTAAAATTCGAATGACCATTCATTCAGCGTATGGCGAATAGGGATTAGAGATTAGAGATTAGACATTAGGGATTAGAGATTAGGGATTAGAGATTAGAGATTAGAGATTAGAGATTAGAGATTAGGGATTAGGGATTAGGGATTAGAGATTAGGGAATAGAGATTAGGGACTAGAGATTAGGGATTAGGGATTAGAGATTAGAGATTAGACATTAGGGACTAGGGATTAGAGATTAGGGATTAGAGATTAGGGATTAGAGATTAGAGATTAGGGATTAGGGATTAGAAATTAGGGATTAGGGATTAGAGATTAGAGATTAGGGATTAGGGATTAGAGATTAGAGATTAGTGGGCGGTAATGGTGGAGGGCAGGATGCCCACGAGATGGCCTCCGCAGCGCCAGCGAGGACCAGACATCGAGGGGGCACCTGCCGGAGCCGATGTACAAAGCAGTAAATGGCGCATAGCATATAGCAAATAGAGATTAGAGATTAGGGATTAGAGATTAGAGATTAGGGATTAGAGATTAGAGATTAGAGATTAGTGATCGGTAATGGTGGAGGGCAGGATAATTCCAACTTTGCACGTGCTTGGATTCGATGGTAAAGTACTTTCGATAGGATCAAATGTGAGTTATTCTGAATTGCTTGATTTTCCCCCTGTAAAAACGGAATTTCCCATCCTGTATGATGTCATCTCAACTATAGGTTCTTCGCAAATAAGAAATAGAGCCACTCTTGTTGGAAATATCATGAACGCCTCTCCGGCAGGAGATGGATTGCTCGCACTTTATCTTTTGGATGCATCAATTGAACTTTCAGATGGTAAAATTCAAAAGGTAAGGGATTTTGTAATTGGACCCGGAAAAACCTTTATCGATCAAAAACAATACATCAAAAGTGTTCTCATTCCAAAAAATGAATGGACACACAAGTACTTTGAAAAGGTTGGACAGAGAAATTCTATGACAATAGCAATAGCAAGTATAGGTGTGCTTTTGAAAATGAATGGAAAGTGCATCGATGATATGCATCTTGCTTTTGGTTCAGTCGGACCAACAGTGCTTAGAATGGATGAAATAGAAACATTTGTAAAGGGTAAAGATCTAAACGAAAAACTGCTTGGCGAGATATCGTCTATGGTTTTCGAAAAGGTCAAACCCATAGATGATATCAGAGGAAGCGCAGATTACAGAAAGAGACTTTGCAGGAATCTCATCTACAGGCTAACGGAATTTTTGTGAGATAGAAGGGAGGCAAAAGTTGGTATTTGATTTGATTGGTGCCGGAAGAGTTGGAAGGGCTTTTGGAAAATACCTTTTTTCAAAGGACAATCAAATAGGCCACGTTGTCAATTCTTCAATTGAATCGGCAAAAAAAGCCGTTGAATTCATGGGCTGTGGTACACCTTCCACCATAGAGGAAATTGGAAATTGCGATGTGTTGCTTATCGGTGTCAAGGATGATTTGATAAGGCAAAGCTTTTTGAAAGTTAAAGATAGGCTTAAAGACGTTAAAGCAGTGGGCCATTTCAGCGGCGCCTATCCGTCTTCTATACTCAGAGAATGTGACGAAATGCAGATAGGACGTTTTTCTATTCATCCGAATGCCTCTTTTGCAAACCCACAGATATGGAAAGAAATGGAAAATGTTTATTTCGTGATTGACGGAAATGAGCAGGGAAAAGAAATCATACGCGAACTTTTCAAAAACTTGAACATTAAATTCAGCGAGATATCTGAGAAAAATAAGATATTTTATCATATAGGCGCTGTTTTTGCATCTAACTTTGTGGTTGGCATTCAGGAAGTATCGAATGAACTTTATTCAATGGCCGGATTAGAACCAGAAATTTCGCGCGTGATCTCTTTATACCTTGCAAAGCAAGCGATAGAGAATGTGGAAAATTTGGGTATAAAGGGTGCTTTAACAGGACCGGTTGTACGTGGAGATTATCAACTCGTCGAAGCAGAGAAAATGACGCTTATGGATCTTGATCCCGACATTGGTTTACTTTACGGGAAATTCGCTCAGATTCTCAGAGAAAGAGTGATGAAAGATGAACGTTCTTAAAATTCTTCAAATGAAGGGAAAAGAACCTATAACGGTTGTCACGGCTTACGATTATTTCAGTGCGAAAGTGTGTGAGCGTGTTGGAATTGACATGATACTTGTTGGAGATTCTTTGGGCAACGTCGTCTTGGGATATGAATCAACTTTAAACGTCGAAATGGAAGACATGGAACGACACATTCAGGCTGTAAGAAAAGGTGCTCCCAATGCTTTCGTGATAGGCGATATGCCTTTCATGTCTTATCAGATATCAGACGATGAGGGAGTTAAGAATGCAGGTCGCTTGATGAAGGCTGGAGCAAATTGTGTTAAGGTTGAAGGTGGCTTAAGAGTTGTTCCTCTTATAAAAAGACTTGTTGATTCAGGCATTCCCGTGATGGGGCATATTGGTTTGACTCCACAATCCGTTAATCAAATTGGTGGATATAGAATACAGGGCAAGGGTGAAGATGCAGAACGAATGATTACCGACGCCAAATCTCTTGAGGAAGCGGGAATTTTTTCTTTAGTCATTGAATTGACAGTTGAAGAAACTGCTAAAGCAATTACCAAATCCATTTCCATTCCAACGATAGGCATAGGAGCGGGGAGATATTGCGATGGACAAGTTTTGGTGTGGCACGATTTACTTGGAATAAACGATGGAAAGATTCCAAAATTTGTCAAGCAATATGCAAATCTTAATTCAGAGATTGAAAAGGCTCTTGCAAATTACGTGAAAGATGTAAAGGAACATACATTTCCGCAAGAAGCACAAATTTTCAGGGAAGATAGATGATGGCAACTCCAACTTTTTTTCTCGGCTTTGAAAGTTCTACTTTCTTCTATTACTTCATTCGCATAGTTGTGGCAATTGTTTTACTTATATTCGCCTATTATTTTGGAGAATTCGTTGCCAAAGCAATAAATAAAGCGGCACGCGTAAGTGGCAAGAATCTTAAAGCTCCAAATACGACAAGAACGCTTGTTAAATCTCTTTTCATCTTTGGAGTCATAATGGTGATAATAGGCGAGTTCAACATAGACCTCTGGCCGCTGTTAACAAGTTTGGGCGTTGCGGGCATCATAATGGGTCTTGCCCTTCAGACGCCGTTGAGTAATTTTTTCAGCGGCCTTATGGTTATAATAACAGATGCCGTTAATGAAGGAGATGCAATTGATATAAATGGCATGAGTGGAACTGTGCGTGAGGTAAGATTTAACCATACGATTATAGACACATGGGATGGAAAAAGAATTCACATACCAAATTCTGCTGTGTGGTCATCTAATGTTGTAAAATACTGGCCAAAATTGTCCAGAAGAATCGATATGCCAATAGGTGTTCCATATGCTCTTAGTCCCGAAAAGATGGAGATCATACCCAAATTGCTTAAAAAGGTACTTGATGAAGAATCACTCGTTTACAAGGGGTTGCTTGTGGAAGATGATCCTTCTTCGACAGTCTCAAATTACGTCACATTTGATGGCTTTGGAAATTCATCTGTGAATTTTTCCGTTCATTTCTGGGTTCTAAGAAGCGATTATTTCGATGCCCAAATTGCAATTGGCCTTGATATTTTCAGAGAATTCACGAAAAACAACATCTCTATACCTTACAACCAACTTGACGTGCATTTGGACGGTAGAATCAATCTTGGAAGCCCTTCATGATTGAACATCTTTATTCATACGACGAAATCGATTCGACAAATGAACTCGCAAAAAGAATGAAAGATATTTTGAAAAATGGTGACATCATATGGGCTTTAAAACAAACGGCCGGTCACGGAAAGGGAGAAAGGGTATGGTACTCTCCGGAAGGTGGATTATGGTTTTCTATATTTTTTAGACCAGCAACGCTTAGAGATCCAAATATTTACACAAAAATGATGGCAGTCGCCATAGTGAGGGTGCTTAGGAAATTCAAAATCGATGAAGTTGGAATCAAATGGCCAAATGATATTTACCATGGAAAGGAAAAGGTTGGGGGAATTTTAACTGAAATAATACATCACGGTGATAAAAAGGAAATCGTTGTTGGAGTGGGATTAAACGTTAACAACGATGTTCCTCAAGATGTGCCAAATGCAACTTCTTTGAAAAAACTAACGGGAAAAGAATTTGATCTTTCCCACCTTCTGAAAAGGATTCATTCTGAAGCGATGGGATTGCATAATTTTGTGACAAAAGGTCAAAGGAATGTCATAACGAATCTTTGGAGGAATTCAATTGTTTTGAAAAAAGGCATGAAGATAAAACTACTTTATCCTTCTGGAACGCAGATAGGCACCATTGTAAGTATTTTTTCAGATTCTCTTGTGGTGGAAAGAGACGGCATAAAAGAAAGGGTTAAGCCATCTGAAATAGAATTTTTATGATCTTTCTTTTAAGAGGCGCAGAGATGCCTCGGGATCTTCAGATCCGAACGCATAACTACCAGTGACCAATATGTCACTGCCCGCTTTTAAAACTGGCTTGAAGGTATCTTCGTTTATACCTCCATCAACTTCTATTTCAAAACTCAATCCAAAGCGCTTGCGCATTTCATCCAATTTCCTTATTTTGTTGAGGGTGTTTGGAATGAACTTTTGCCCTCCAAAACCAGGGTTAACGCTCATCACGAGTATACCATCCACATCCATGATTATGTCTTCGAGAAATTCAACGGGGATATGTGGATTTATGGCCACAAAGGCTTTTGCTTCATTTTCTTTTATCCTGTTCACAAGCCTATTCAGATGATACGTTGCTTCATAGTGAATTGAGACTATTTCTGATATCTTGCAAAAATCATCCACAAAATTTTCTGGACTCTCGACCATTAAATGGGAATCTATGGGAAGTTTTGTGATCCTTTTTAAGGCTTCTCCTATTATAAGGCCGTACGTTATATTTGGAACAAAATGTCCGTCCATAACGTCGAGGTGAATGTAATCGGCAACCCTTTCAACTTTTTTGATCTCATCACCGAGCTTTGTGAAATCGGCAGAAAGAATTGATGGTGACAATTTAACGTTTTTTGTCAAATTTAACATCTCCAATCTTTTGAGATTTAATCTCGTTTAAAATGGAAAGATAATTTTTGTAACGACTGGAGGGTATCTCTCCCTTTTCAACGAGTTCTTTAACTTTGCATCCGGGTTCAATCAAAGAGGATTTTCCAACACCAGATGGACCTGCAAAGACGGATATTTTGTCTCTTAATTTTGATCTCAATTCGTCTATTCCCATTCCGGTGTAAGCACTTACCAGATGAAGATCGTGGATTCCATAAATGCGCTTGAACTCTTCAAGTCTACTTTCATCGGTTATGTCAACTTTGTTCAAAACAACCAATACGTTTGGAATTGATCTTAAGACGCTTGCAATCGTTCTATCCACTATGGAATAAGGTACATCAGGTTTTGAAATGGAAAAGACGGTTATAACCTGATCCACATTCGAGATCTTTGGCTTTTCGATCACGTTGAGCCTTGGAAGAATAGACTCGATTCTTCCTCTGTCATGATCTTTTATGTATTCAACTTTATCGCCGACAAGGGGCTTGATCTTTGATAATTTAAAGCGACCTCTCAAAGAACAAAGCGTTTCAGATTTGTCTAAGTCGTCTGAGACAATGACGAAATTTGAATAGAAGGAAATTATAGTGCCTCTTTTCAAAGTGTTTGTCTCCTCAATTGACCACATGCGGCCGCTATGTCCTCTCCTTTTTCTGCCCTTATGACGGCTTCTATACCGTTGTCTTTTAGAAATTTCTCAAAAATCTCTGCATGATCCATCGGGGTTTTTTTGAAATCGGAATCTGTATCGTTGTACCTTATAAGATTGACATTACATTTTATATCTTTTAGAAGTTTTACGAGTTTTTGAGCATCATTATTACTTCATCGTAATTCAACATTGGTTCTCCCATTCCCATGAAAACAACGTTGTTTATCTTTTCATTTTCAGATATCTCCATGCCAAGAATTTGAGACAGGATCTCTCCAGAAGTTAGATTTCTCACATAACCTGACATTCCAGTCGCGCAGAACGTACAATTAAGTGGACATCCAACTTGAGACGAAATGCATCCTGTTATTCTGTCTGGATATCTTAAAATTACAGATTCAACGGTGTTACCATCTAAGTATTTCCACAAAAATTTCACCGTTCCATCTGATGATTCCGTTTTTTTAACGAGTTCTGGCATATCAATGCTGAATTTCATTGAAATACGCTCTCTAAGTTGTTTTGAAAGATTTGTCATGACGGAAAAAGATGTGGCATGTTTTTTATATATCCAATCGAAAATTTGCGTTGTCCTGTAAGGTTCAAGTTTTTCCGTTTCAAATTTATTTTTCAGTGTCATGTAATCATAATCAAGGATGTTTTCCATCTTCTTATTCTCCTATTTTGGCCATTTTATGTGTCGATCACGCGTCACTTCCTGTATTTGCCATACGCTATTGGCTATACGCCATGGTACATCGGCTCCGACATGTGCCCCTTCGGAAGCTGATCACCTAAAAAGTCAAGAGGTTAAGGGAACATATTCTTCACCTGTTTTCAAAATATGAAAGATTATCTCAAGTGACTTTCGTTCAACTGCAACCAAAGCCAGTTTCGCATTCTTTCCCCTCTCCCTTAACCTCTTGTAAAAGTCCCTGAATCTTTTGTCGTATCTAATCAACCTTAGCGCCAGAAAGTACAAAGATTTCCTTAATGCTCTTGAACCTTTCTTGGAGATGTGTAAACGCTTTGAAGATTGTCCACTTTGGATCGTTACCGGATCAAGCCCTATGTAAGATGTTAGTTGTCGTTTCGTATCAAATCTTTCTATGTCTCCTATCTCTGCTATTATCGTTGCTGCCGTTATAAGTCCTATTCCTTTCATCGTCCTGAGTTTCTTCGATTCTGGCGTTCCTTTCACAAGCGATTCTATCTTCTTTTCTATCTCATCAAGCTCTTCTGAAAGATGCTTTATCTCTTTGACTATAGATACAACTACAAGTGCATAAATGTCCTCTTCATCTTCAATGCCTATACTCTTTCTAATGTCTGCCTCAAATTCCTTTATCTTATCTTCTTTCCATCCAACTATCTTCCTGACTTCATCCAATGATGATATGATCTTTGACGGCGTAGGATATCTCTCCAACAATTCAAGCAATACAGGTGAATTCATCTTCGAAAAGTATTTCTCTATCTCTGGCATTACAAGGAAAAGTTCACGCCTTAGTTTCCTCTCGAAGTTTGCAAGCATATTGCTTAAATAATTCCTGTGGCGAACTATCTCTCTTAAAGAGCGAACCTTGTCGTTTGGCATCTTTATCTTTTTGAGTTTGGCTGAGAAGTCAGAAATTATCACCGCTATGGACTTGGCATCTAATTTGTCGTTCTTTGATTTATTCATGGTCTTTGAGATGTTCTTGACCTGGTATGGGTGTAGTATAATGACTTTGTATTCATTCGAATCAAGAAAGTTGTAAAGAGGTTCATGGTATATCCCTGTTGCCTCCAGAGCAATAACATCTTCTTTAGATATTTTTGAGGCAAGCTTTTCGAATCCTTCGCGGTTGTTTGGTATCCGGAATGAAATAAACTTCTCATTCTCTTTGTCGTAAATGCAGACATCATGTTTCTTCTTTGACACATCAATACCTACAAACATATGGGGCACTCTCCTCTCATACATGTGCTAGGTACAGGCTTTATGCCTATTCACCTTAATCGAGATGGGAAGTTGGCTCATTCAGCTTCACAAGCTGATCCTTATCCTCGCTCACAAGCTCTTCCCCCATAACTATATTTTACACATGTCCTC
>JABEBX010018160.1_pt1 | contig 18996 bp, 18 predicted proteins | sample 7245971 | NCBI WGS metagenome assembly JABEBX01 (sample SAMN14506365, study PRJNA622280) | hot springs metagenome | biome: hot spring [ENVO:00000051]|acidic hot spring [ENVO:00002120]; feature: spring [ENVO:00000027]|sediment [ENVO:00002007]; material: sediment environment [ENVO:01001048]... | reverse complement strand
TACCCAGAAATATTCCGTGGCGGACTTTTTTGCCAATCAGGGCGTGCCCGTATTTATTGACGATCAGCATGCCATTGCCCACAACAAGGTGATGGTCATTGATGCAGACACCCTCATCACCGGCAGTTTCAACTTCAGCAAAGCGGCAGAACAGGCGAATGCCGAAAATCTGCTGATTTTTCGGGGAAATCCCGCACTACAAAAGCTGTACGCCGAGAATTTCCGCTTTCATCTCAGCCATTCCACTCGCTACCAGCCGCGTCATGGTCTGGACTGACGGCAGCTGTTACGAGCAATTTAGACCAGACCCTCCAGCAATTGCACATCCACCATGCTTCCGGCTGGAGCACCCTCGGCTTCGGCGGCCAGAATAATCAGGCAATCCGCATGGGCCAGTCCACTCATGATGTGCGAAGCCTGTTGACCGACCCCCGCCACCTGCAGACCGTTTTCCCCAGAAATCAGCACGCCGCGCTGAAAGTCGGTGCGCCCCGGTTTTTTCTTGAGGGAATGTGCCAGCGGTATTTTGAGAACGGTGGGCGTCCAGGGGGCGCTTTTCCCCATACGTTTGAGGATGCAGGGCTGCACGAACTGATAGAAAGTCACCATGGTGGAAACCGGATTGCCGGGTAGCCCAAAAAAAGTAGCCTCTCCCAGTTGGCCAAAGGCCAGCGGGCGACCGGGCTTCATGTTCATTTTCCAGAAATTGATGCTGCCGATGCGTCCCAGCAGTTCGGCAATGTAATCCGCATCACCTACCGACACGCCGCCGGTGCTGATCACTAAATCAGCCATGCCTGCGGCTTGTTGCAGAGTTTTTTCCAGATGCTCCGGGTTATCCAGGATCCGTCCAAGGTCGAGAATTTCACAACCGAGACGTTGGAGCATCCCTTGCAGGGCGTACCGGTTACTGTCGTAAATCTGCCCTGCCTCCAGGGTGCTACCCAGCGGACGCAGTTCATCACCCGTTGAAAAAAAGGCCACACGCAGACGTCGAAAAACCTTGACCTCGGCAATGCCCAGACTGGCGAGCAGGGCCAGTTGGGCGGGTCGGAGCAGTGTGCCGGCAGGGAGGGCCTCGACGCCGGGCTGCAGATCTTCGCCAGCCTGACGAATATTGGCGCCGGGTGCCGGGTGCTGCCGGGGAAGGATGGTTTTATCCTGAATTTCTGCCTGTTCCTGAATCAGGACGCTGTCTGCACCCTCTGGCATGACGGCGCCGGTCATGATGCGCACGCACTCACCAGGCCCGACTACACCCGTGAAGGGATGTCCGGCAAAACAATGCCCAATGAGCTGTCGGGGCTTTTCGCCGTCACTGCTGCGCAGGGCGTAACCATCCATCGCCGAGTTCGGCCAGGCGGGGACCGCTTGCGGTGCGCGTATGTCTTCAGCGAGAACCCGTCCCAGTGCAGCACTGAGGTGCAGAACTTCGGTATCTGTCAGGGCCGGGCTGCTGGCAAGAATGGCAGCGCGCGCTTCCTCAACACTTTTGGCCATGGGGTCATGTTCATTATCACTACAGCAGTGAGCCATTCAGGGTTCCTCGTGTATCCAGTGGTGAATAAATTGCGCAATGCTTTCAGGGGCATTGAGGTCCAGTACCGCGCAGTGTGTGAGTAAGGTCGCATCGCTGGCTACGGCAATAATCCGGTGATCTTCTGCGGCCAGCAAAGGTTTTTGCAGCGCCGGGCGGTGTACCTCTATTTTCGGAATGGGCAAAGCCTTGTTCCCCTCAATCAACAGCAAATCTGCAGGCGCAGGCAAGCTGGCAACGATGCTTTCCAGAGTGACCTGTTCCGGCGCCGGACAGGTAGTGAACCAGCGTTTGGGGCCTTGGAGCATGACCGTTTCGGCACCGGCCTCACGCAGGCGATAACTGTCTTTTCCGGGGGTATCCCAGTCCACGTCATGATGCGTGGATTTGACCATGGCGATGCGTAAATCCGCTGCGCGAAGCAGGGGGATCAAGGCACAGAGCAGGGTGGTTTTTCCGCTACCGCTATATCCTATAACACCCAACGCTTTCATGACAGATCCTCGGGCAAGTTACAATTGTGCAGAACGGCTTCATCCAGATGCAGGGTGGCGTAATCCAGATCACGAAACCAGTCCTGAACCCGCCGTCCGCCTTGATCCAGATAAGCTTGCAGGTGGGGTAAAAGACGGCGATGACATAAGACGAGTACCGCATGCCAGCGCTGGTCGCTGCGCACCACGACCAGATCCTTGTCCATTTTTACCTGCCACATCTGCCGCAACAGATCGTGGGGGAGGAGCGGACTGTCCACGGGAATACTGACCACCCAATCCTGACCGGCAGCGGCCAGTCCGGCACTCAGGCCCATAAGTGGACCCTCAAAAGTGGCGCAGGAGTCAGAAATAACGGGGTAGCCTAAGGCCCGATAATCTTCGAGCTGACGATTGGCACTGATCAGAATTTCTGCACTGTCTGCCTGCAGGATCTGGATGGCATGGGTAATCAGAGGAGCATTGCGCCAAAGGACCCAGCCTTTATCCACCCCGCCCATGCGCCGGCCAGCCCCTCCGGCAAGAATCAATCCGGTGATCGGGAGCGGTGGAAGAGCCGATGAGGAAACAGTTTGCCGGTGGTCCATGCTATTTAGCTGCTGCCCTGTCATAAAAGCCTATGCTATCCTTCCACAATTCTCAGGCAAGTAAAACCCGGAGCAGGTATGTGGGATTGGTTGCGGGGCAAGTCAGGGCCGACTGCTCCCCCCCGTGGTGTGGTGGTGGATGCTGGTATTCCCAATCAGGAGCGCGTCGCAGAATTGCCGCTGCCCGAAGCACTATTTGTGCTCCATTACAATGGCTTCGCAAAGCTCCCGGAAAATGCCGAGTTGCGGCAATTACTGCTGAACACGGCGCGTAATGGTGATTTTTTGCGAGATTTACCCCGGGTCAGCGCCCGGCGTCTGGAAGAAAGTGCTGCCCTACAGCCCCGTTTCGGCATAGAGCTGGAAACCATTGTGCAATTTTTCAAGGTCTTGCACAGTGAAATTACCCGACGCATGTATATTGATGCGGCCCGCAAGCGCGAGGATGTCGCCGGGCTGCAATTTACCCTCCGTGACCCTGCCGGGGCCGATGCCCGGGTATGCGCCATTGCCGAGGCCAATCCCTATGATTTGGGTGTTGGTACTTACCCTTTTACCCATATTCCCGAGAATCCGCATCCGGGAACAGAAAACCCCTTTATTATTCGTATTGTTATGAAAAAGGATCTGGCATGAAAAAAATAGCAATTTTCCCGGGTGACGGGATTGGACCCGAAATTGTGGACGCGGCCCGACTGGTGCTGGATGCCGTGGACCAGGCTGCAGGCCTGAATTTGCAATGTACCGATGGATTGGTCGGTGGTGCCGCCCTGGATGCGACCGATGACCCCTTGCCTGAAGCTTCCCTGCAGTTGGCCATGGCGGCCGATGCGGTCATTCTGGGTGCTGTCGGTGGCCCGCGCTGGGATGGTCTGCCGCCGGCCAAGCGTCCTGAGCAGGGTTTGCTGCGCCTGCGCAAGAATCTGGATTTGTTTGCCAATTTGCGTCCAGCACAAATTTTCCCGCAGTTATTGAGTGCATCGCCACTGCGTCCGGAGCTGGTGCGGGATGTGGATATTCTGGTGGTGCGCGAGCTGACGGGCGATATTTACTTTGGTCAGCCCAGAGCTGTGGAGCTGGTGGACGGCAAGCGTCGTGCCTACAACACCATGGTGTATGATGAGGACGAAATCCGGCGCATTGCCCACGTTGCCTTCAAGGCAGCACAGGGTCGCCGTAAACAATTATGTTCGGTGGACAAGGCCAATGTGCTCGAAACCACCCGTCTCTGGCGCGAAGTGGTGACTGAATTGGCTGCCGAGTATCCCGATGTCCACTTAACCCACATGTATGTGGACAATGCAGCGATGCAGCTGATTCGTGCCCCTTCCCAGTTTGATGTGCTGCTCACAGGCAATATGTTCGGTGACATTCTGTCGGATGAAGCGAGCCAACTGACGCCGTCGGCGAAGTCATGCTGCAAATCCTCGAGCAGCGCAAGTTTCCCGTTGATCAGCTTTACCTGTTGTCCAGTAGTCGCTCTGCAGGGGGGCGGCTGCCGTTTCGGGGTAAGCAGGTTCTGGTGCAGGATGCGGCCAGTTTTGACTGGTCCCAGGTGGATATCGGCTTGTTTTCCGCCGGGGCCAAAGTCAGTGCCCAATTCGCGCCCTTGGCGGCAGAGGCGGGCTGCGTCGTCATTGATAATACCTCCCAGTACCGTTATGACGACGATATTCCCCTGGTGGTCCCGGAGGTCAATCCCCAGCGTATTGCCGATCATGTGAATCGGGGCATTATTGCCAATCCCAATTGTTCCACTATCCAGATGTTGCTGGCTTTGAAACCCATTGCCGATGCCGTGGGTATTGAGCGCGTGGTCGTGGCCACCTATCAGGCGGTCAGCGGGGCGGGTAAGCGCGCCATTGAAGAATTGGGACAGCAGACGATGGCCCTGTTCCGCCACGAAGAGGCTGTCTGCGATGTTTTCCCCAAGCGGATTTCCTTCAATTGTCTGCCTCAGATTGATGTGTTTCAGGATAATGGATACACCAAGGAAGAAATGAAAATGCTCTGGGAAACCCGAAAAATTCTGGAGCTTCCTGACATCGCGCTGACGGCAACCTGCGTGCGGGTGCCCGTATTTTACGGCCATTCCGAGGCGGTCAACGTGGTGACCCGTGACCCGATTACCCCGGAGGCCGTGCGGGCCTTGCTGGAAAAAGCACCGGGCGTGACAGTGGTGGATAATCAGGAGAAGAATTTATGGCCATCGGCTCTGGATGCAGCAGGCCAGGACACCACTTATGTGGGGCGCATTCGCGGGGATTGTTCCCATGAGAAGGGCATTAATTTCTGGGTGGTGTCCGATAATATTCGCAAGGGCGCGGCATTGAATAGTGTGCAGATTGCAGAGTTGTTGATTCGCGACTATTTATAGGAACACTGCGGGTTGAAAGTGGCCCATTGCAATACGCTTGCGTTACAGAAAAATGAGGAAATAACAATGGAGAGAAAGAATTGGTTGTGGGCCATGGCCGGAATGGGCTTACTCTTGCCAGGCCTGGCTCAGGCACTGGGGTTGGGATCCCTGCAGGTCTTGTCTGCCCCCGGAGAACCCTTTCGTGCCGAAATACCCATCCAATCAGTAACCCCTCAGACTGCATCCAGTCTTAATGCCAGCCTGGCTCCGAACAGCGCGTTTGCCATGATCAATCTGCCACAGGCTCCGACCCTTGAGCATTGGCAATTTACGGTGCGGCGTGGGAGTCAACCCGCCATTCTGATTTCCAGTCCTCTACCCGTGAGTCAGCCAAATTTACAGTTTTTGGTACAGCTCAACTGGTCGGGGGGGCAGTTAGTCCGGGAATACTCGGCCAGTGTTGCGAATGCCGCTGCAGCGATGCCCCTGGTATCCAGCCCGGCACCCGTTGCCCCGTCGGCAATTTCGCCAGCGAGTGTGCCAGCGACCGAATCTGTGGCGCAGCCTCCCGCACCCGCTAGACTGTACCATGGTTGGTCGCGGGTAAACCGTTATGGCCCTGTTCCGGTAAACAGCTCTCTGTATGATATAGCGCAGTCTATCACTAACAGTAATGCAGTTACTCTGGATCAGGTCATGTCGGCAGTCGTCAAGGCCAATCCACAGGCCTTCAAAAATGCCAACCCGACCTATTTGTATGCGGGAAGCATGCTGAATTTGCCCAATGTGAATCAGGTGCAGGCAATGGCACCTGCTCAACCACAAAAAGCTTCCACAAGTCCCACCGAAAGTGCTACGCATCTGGTGCTGTCCAGTGCGCCAGCCAATGCAGTAGCTGCCAGTGCTGAGACGGCATCTGCCACTAGTTCGCCTCTGGCAGTGGACACCCTGGCCCTGCAGACGGAAAATCAGAAGCTGAAAAGTGAAGTAACGGGCCTTGGACAGCGTTTGAGCGCAGAAGAACGTTTACTGGCCAATCAGGGCGTCCAGTTGGCTACGCTCTCGCGCAATAGTGCCAATAGTAGTCTATTCAACAACATCCCACTATTGATTTCTCTGGGAGGTAATCTGCTGCTGCTCATCCTCTTTATATGGATGCTGCGCCGTCAGAAAGAATCGGAAAGACGTCAGCGTGAAGTTTCTCAACGTCTTTCCACACTGAACAGTAGCAAATCGAAACCGGTTGCCGAGCCCCCGGTTGTTGCACCGGCACCGGCATCGGCACCGGCTGCCGCATATAGTGCGGCAGCGGAACCGGCAATAACTCCTCCAGCCGTTTCCACGCCAGCACCGACTCCGACTCCTGCCTCCAAAGAGGCGGCGGTGGAGGAGATTGTGCCGGTTACTGAACTGGCTCCAGTGCAAACGCAAGGCGAAGATCATGACGATGTGATGGAAATTGATCCCATCGAACAGGCGGATCTCTACCTGACTTATGGTAAATCCGAACAGGCCATTACGGTAATGAATGAAGCGCTGGATGAGAATCCCAGACGCAAGGAGCTTTATGTCAAGCTTCTGGATATGTATGCCACTCTGGATCGTCGAGCAGATTATCTGGATTTGGCAGAACGGATGCGTGGCCGCTTTGGTCCCCATAACGCCGCCTGGCAGGAAGTGGCTGCTCAGGGGTCCCGCCTGTTTCCGGGGAATGCCTTGTTTGCTTCGGAGGATGAACGCGAGGCGGACGTAATGGTCAAGCAGGCTCCCGTAGAAACGCCTGCTGATAAAGTGCAAGAAGCTCCGGCCACTGAGCATGATGCAGACGATCTGCTGGATTTTGATTTTTCCCATGGGCAGGTTGCGTCTGCTGCGGACGAATCCTTTCCTGCCGATGAAAAAGACCGCTTGTTGCAGGATATTGATGAACAATTCCGGTTGATGGATGCAGAACATTTTCATGCTGAACAAGTGACTGGCGAGGTGGAATCTGCAAGTCATGAGCCCATCCCGACTCCCGAGGCGCCCAAGGCCGAAGCCCCGAGTGCGGAAGATACGCTGCCATTCTCTTTCGGGCTGTCACCTTTTGAAGAAGAGCGAGCTCCGGCTGTGCCTGCCAGGGAACTCGATCCCGAGCCTGAAGCGCTTCGCGAAATGCCCAAGCCGGCCATTGTTGAGGAGACGAGTCCTGCAGCCGAAGACTGGGATGCAGTCGGGACCAAGCTGGATCTGGCCAAAGCCTATGTCGAAATGGGAGACAGTGAATCGGCGCGCGACCTTCTCGAAGAGGTGAGCAAGGAAGGGAGTAGTGCTCAGCGCGAAGAAGCCCAGAAAATGCTCGAAGACTTGTAATTTGTCCCCTGACGTTCTGGCAGATACCCCAAGGCCCGGCATACGCTGGGCCTTGGGCGTTGAATATGATGGCAACGGTTTTTGTGGCTGGCAGCGTCAGTTGGGTCAGGCCAGCGTGCAGCAGTCTCTGGAGGAGGCCCTCAGTCGTCTGGCCGGGACGGCTATTCCGGTCACTGTGGCAGGACGGACCGATACGGGCGTGCACGCGCTGTGCCAGGTGGTCCATTTTGATGCACCCGTGCAGCGTTCTGCAGAATCCTGGCTGCGTGCCACCAATACTTACCTTCCAGATGGCGTGGCAGTGCGCTGGGCGCAGCCGGTATCGGCGCATTTTCATGCCCGATTTTCGGCAACGGCCAGACGCTATCGCTACGTGATTTTAAATCGCCGGGAAAAATCGGCGTTATGGCGCCATCACACCGCCTGGGTGTACAGCCCGCTAGCCATTGAACCCATGCAGGTGGCGGCGGATTTGCTACTGGGTACCCATGATTTTTCTGCTTTTCGGGCTTCATCGTGTCAGGCCAATAGTCCCGTCCGCAGTTTACATCGCCTGACGGTCAGCCAGCGTGGTGACCTGATTAGTATTGATGCCGAAGCCAATGGATTTTTGCACCATATGGTGCGTAACCTTGCGGGCGTTTTGATAGCCATTGGCCGTGGCGATCAGTCTCCACAATGGGCGGCAGAGGTCCTTGCCAGCCGGGATCGTTGTCAGGCCGGAGTCACCGCCCCGCCTGGAGGCCTGTATTTTGTTGCACCGCGCTATCCGGATGAATTCGCTTTGCCCGTCGATGCGGTGGATCCCGGTTTTCTGACGGGTACTTGAAGGCCTGCCATCCAGCATCAGTAATAGCTGTGGATGTGGGTTTATCCCGATGGCAGTGTTAGAATGCGCTGATGATACGGGCGAAAATATGTGGCATAACGCATGTGGGTGATGCTCTAGCGGCGGCACGAGTTGGCGCAGATGCCATTGGCCTGGTGTTTTATGAAAAAAGCCCGCGTGCGGTATCAGTTTCCCAGGCTCGGGAGATACTTCAGGCATTACCCCCTTTTGTGAGTTCGGTCGGACTTTTTGTTAATGCTGATCCGGCTGGCATAGAAAGGGTTCTGGATGATTGTCCATTGGATACTCTCCAGTTTCATGGAGATGAAACGCCTGATTTCTGTCGGCGTTTTGGCCGTCCCTATCTGAAAGCCTTGCGTGTCTCGGGAGAAGAAGACTTGCGCCGCCCGGTCGATGATTATTTTGACGCTCAGGGCTTGTTGCTGGATTGTGCGGTAGCTGGACACTGGGGTGGTTCCGGACAGAGCTTTGTCTGGTGGAAACTGCCGGACTTGGGCAAACCTCTGATTCTGGCGGGTGGTTTGCGTGCCGACAATGTGCAGGAAGCCATCCGCGTGGCTTGCCCTTATGCGGTGGATGTCAGCAGTGGCGTAGAGCAGTCGCCGGGTATCAAGGATCATGACAAAATGGTGCAGTTTATGGCCCAACTGCAAGGGTTTTGAGGAGAGAATATGGACAACTACGAACTTCCGGATGCAACGGGACATTATGGACCTTATGGCGGGCGTTTTGTGGCGGAGACGCTGATTCCGGCACTGGATGAATTAAACCAGGCTTATCAGGAAGCTCAGGCTGATCCCGAGTTTCGCGCAGAATTACACAGTGAGTTGCGGCAGTTTGTCGGGCGTCCCAATCCTCTGTACCACGCCGAGCGCATCTCCCGCAGACTGGGTGGTGCCCAGATTTATCTGAAACGCGAAGACCTGAATCATACGGGCGCGCATAAAATCAATAATGCCGTGGGACAGGCATTATTGGCCCGGCGCATGGGCAAAAAGCGGGTCATTGCGGAAACGGGAGCCGGGCAACATGGCGTGGCTACTGCGACGGTAGCTACCCGTTATGGCATGGAATGTCTGGTGTATATGGGTGAAGAAGATATTCAACGGCAATCCAGCAATGTTTTCCGGATGCGTTTGCTGGGTGCCCAGGTGGCGGCCGTAACCAGTGGCACCCGCACGCTGAAAGACGCGCTCAATGAAGCCCTGCGCGACTGGGTCACCCATGTGGATAATACGTTTTATGTTATTGGTACCGTAGCAGGCCCCCATCCTTACCCTGCCATGGTCCGGGATTTTCATCGTGTTATTGGTGATGAAGCGCGGGCTCAGTGTCTGGAACTGACTGGTCGCCTGCCGGACGTGTGCGTCGCCTGTGTGGGCGGCGGCAGTAATGCCATCGGCCTGTTTTACCCGTTCATCAATGACCAGTCAGTGCGTCTGATCGGTGTGGAGGCGGGGGGTGGTCGTGCTGAATATGTGGCAGCGACAGATCAGGAAGCCTTGCAGGCCTTTCACGAACTGTGCCGCACGGAAGGCATCATTCCGGCCCTGGAGACCTCCCATGCCTTGGCCCATGCCTTTGCCATCGCGCCCGGCATGCGCTCAGATCAAACCATTATCGTCAATTTATCGGGCCGGGGTGACAAGGATATTCACACGGTTGCGGCTCTGGAGGGTATTCATTTATGAGTCGTCTAGCGGCCATGTTTGCGCAGTTGCAGCAGAAAAATCGGGCGGCCCTTATCCCTTTTATCACCGCCGGCGATCCTTCCCTGACGGCAACCGTGCCCCTCATGCATGCCCTGGTAGAATCCGGAGCGGATGCGATTGAGTTGGGCATGCCCTTTTCCGATCCCATGGCAGATGGACCCAGTATTCAGCGGGCCAGTGAGCGTGCCCTCGGGCGTGGCGTCAAGTTGCGGATGGTGTTGGAGTGGGTCCGCGAATTCCGGCGCAGCAATCAACAGACGCCGGTCATCCTCATGGGTTATCTGAATCCGCTCGAAGCCATGGGTATGGCGACCTTTGCGGAGTTGGCGGCAGGGGCTGGCGTGGATGGGGTTATCATTGTCGATCTCACCCCCGAAGAGGGCCGCGAGGAATCAGCTTTGCTCAAGGCCTGTGGTGTGGACCCCATTTTTCTGCTGGCTCCCACCAGTGGCGCGGCGCGGGTGCAGACGGTCCGCGAACTGGGCAGCGGTTTTGTCTACTATGTCTCCTTGCGGGGCATTACCGGAGCAGCGCAGTCCGACTGGCCCGAGGTTCTCAAACGGGTTGGTGAATTGCGCCGGGAATTGGCTTTGCCAGTAGCCATCGGCTTTGGAATTCGTGATGCCGAGACAGTGACCCGGGTTGCCCAAGGTGCGGATGCCGTAGTGGTAGGCAGTGCCCTGGTGGAACAACTGGCCGATTGCAGCAATGATCAGGCAGCCGTTCAGGTGGCCAAAAACTTTATTCAAGCGTTGGCGGGTGCCGTACAAAAACCCCGGAGTGTTCAATGAGCTGGTTTGACCGGGTGTTACCCCCCAAAATCAAGAAAAACCCTAATCCAGAGCCGCAAGCGGCTGAAAACAAGCGCACGGTACCTGAAGGGCTTTGGTCCAAGTGCCCCACCTGCCAAACGGTTTTGTATCGTACTGAGCTGGAAGAAAATCTGTTTGTCTGTCCCAATTGTGGTCATCATCAGCGCATTACGGCCCGGCAGCGTCTGGATTTTTTCCTGGATGCAGAACCGCGCCTGGAAATTGCCAAGGAATATGTCCCTGTCGATCCCCTGCGTTTCAAAGATCAGAAGCGCTACAAAGAGCGTTTGCAGGAAGCCCAGACCAAGACCGGTGAAAAAGATGCTCTGGTAGTCATGCGCGGCCTGCTGCAGGGGCGTCCGGTGGTGGTTGCCGCTTTTGCTTTTGAATTCATGGGGGGGAGCATGGGTTCGGTGGTCGGCGCCCGTTTTGCCCGGGCCGCAGAAACCGCCCTGGTAGATCGCTGTCCATTGGTCTGTTTTTCAGCCAGTGGCGGTGCCCGGATGCAGGAAGGTCTACTGTCACTGATGCAGATGGCCAAAACCTCGGCAGCCGTTGAACGCCTGGCCAAGGCCGGACTTCCTTTTATTTCGGTGCTGACGGACCCCACCATGGGCGGGGTTTCTGCCAGCCTCGCGACCCTGGGAGACGTGCTGATTGCCGAGCCCAAGGCCCTCATTGGCTTTGCGGGGCCACGCGTCATCGAACAGACGATCCGCGAAAAGCTGCCGGTTGGTTTTCAGCGTTCGGAGTATTTGCTGGAACACGGGGCTATTGACCAGATTGTGGATCGCCGCCAGTTGCGCACGGTGATCGGTGAAATACTGGGGATGCTGACCCAGTCCAGCAGCAAACCCTAGGAGCTGATCGTGCTGCAGAGCAGGGCGTCGACGGATGCCCTCAGTGATCAGGTGATTCGCATGGCCGGCCCGCCGGAACGGATTGTCCTGGGTCTGGAGCGTATGCGGACGGCCATGGCTTTGCTGGATTTGCCTGCGCGTTTGCCGATGCCGGTCATTACCGTGGCCGGTACCAATGGCAAGGGTTCTACGGTGGCTTGTCTGGAGACTTTTTATCGACAGGCCGGTTACCGGGTAGCCGCCTATACCAGCCCGCATATCTGGTCGTTTAACGAACGTCTCCGGCTGAATGGCACATCTGCTTCGATGTCCGACTGGGACGCTGCACTGGATGACATTGCGGCCGTTGCCGGAAGCATTGCCCTGACCTTTTTTGAAATCACGACCCTGGCTGCAGTGAAAATTCTCTGTGCGGCGCAGGTGGATCTGGCCATACTGGAGGTCGGACTGGGTGGGCGACTGGACGCTGTCAACGCTTTTGATCCGGACTGCAGCGTGCTGACTACGGTAGATCTGGATCATCAGGACTGGCTGGGCCCGGATCGACTGTCCATCGGTCGGGAAAAATCCGGAATTTTTCGGCCCGATGTGCCGGCTCTCTACGGAGATGCTGCAAATCCCTGCGCCTCCGTGCTGGAAACAGCAGCGCAACATCAGGTGCCATTACAATTACTCGGTCGGGATTTCGACTTTGATGCACAGGCCCGCCGTTGGTGGGGATTCGGCCAGACCCTGGCAATACCGGAACCGCTCTGGCCCGCTGCTGCGCAATGGCAGAACCTGGCCCTCGCCCTGGCCGCCGTCTGGTTTTTGCAAAAAAAATTACCCGTTTCCGCTGCGGCATTGAGCCATTGGTCAATCCGGCCAGATTTGCCGGGCAGGGCACAGATGTTACGGCCTTGGGGAGAAAACGGTCCGCGTCTGATTGTTGATGTCGCCCACAATCCTCAGGCAGTGGCACAATTGGCAACGCTGTTGGAGGGCCAGGGCGGGCGCTGCCATGCCGTAGTGGCCATGCTCGCCGATAAAGATGTTGCAGGTACCCTGAAAAACTTGCTCAGGCGTGTAGAAGTCTGGCATGTTCTGGAAATAACCGATACGCCACGTGCCGCCAGTGCTGCCAGTCTGCAGAAATGTTTGTGGGAAATGGGCGCTGCTCATGTGGAAATTGAGGAAAACATGCAAACCGCTCTTGATGCACTGGGTTCCGTTTTGACAGCCGATGACAGCATTGTCTGCTTCGGATCATTTCATCTGGTCAAGCAGTTGCCCCGGCAATGGCTGGACGGTACCAGCGTGTGAATTACTGGCTGGATATTGTCGTTGTCGGGCTGGTCGTATTATCCGCCCTGTGGGGACTGTTTCGGGGCATGGTTCGCGAATTTTTTTCATTGGCGGCCTGGGTTGGTGGATTTTATGTAGCCTGGACCTGGGGGGGGAGCTGGCTGGCGCCCCAGTTGTCCCATGATATTCCTGTCGGATGGCGGGTACCCTTAGCTTCTTTTATCCTGTTTTTTGGCTGTCTGGTAGTTGGAACCCTGTGCGCTTTTGTGGTGCGTAAGTTATTATACGGCATTGGCTTTGGAGCCACCGACCGGTTTCTGGGCACTTTTTTCGGATTCCTGCGGGGCTTGGTGCTGATCGCCATTCTGGTCACATTGGTACAATCTTCGGATTTGTCCCATGAGTCCTGGTGGAAAAACTCCTGGCTGGCGCAGGAGCCCATAAAACACTGGTCACAATCGTTGACGGCGCCAGCCGTGTCCTATTTGGAGTCGCAGAAAGCAGGCCATTGGTCATGTGCGTTATTCCACGGCGGGCGGTTCTGTGCTCAGGAATACTCAGCCGATTTTTATCAATTACCGGCACGGTGCTTTTGCCGTTGGGCATAATGGTAATCTGGTCAATGCCGATGAATTACGTCTTCGGCTGGAACAGGAAGGCGCTATTTTCCATACGGATATGGACACGGAAGTCATCGTCCACCTGCTGGCGCGAGTACCCGGAGATGACCCGGGAACCCGTCTCGCTGCGGCACTGAAACAGGTTTCGGGTGCCTATTCCCTGGTCTGTCTGACCGAAACCCGCCTGATCGGCGCGCGCGACCCCATGGGTTTTCGTCCCCTGGTTCTCGGTCGTCTGATTGATTCCGGGGGGTTTGTGCTGGCTTCCGAAACCTGCGCCCTAGATTTGATGGGTGCTGAATTTGTCCGGGATATTGAGCCCGGCGAACTCATCATTATTTCCAAGGAGGGCATCGAAAGCCGCAGGCCTTTTGCCCCCGTCGAACGCAGAATGTGTGTGTTTGAATACATTTATTTTGCGCGCCCCGATAGCGTTCTGGATGGCACCCATGTGTATTCGGCGCGTAAGCAGATTGGCAGGGCCCTTGCCCATCTGCACCCGCGCGAGGCTGATTTGGTGGTGCCCGTGCCGGACTCTGGTGTTGCTGCGGCCATGGGTTATGCAGAAGCTTCCGGTCTCCCCTTTGAACTGGGCCTGATCCGTAATCATTATGTCGGCCGCACCTTTATTCAGCCCGCCCAGCGTGGCCGCGATTTTGGCGTCAAGGTCAAGCTCAATGCCCAACCCAATATTCTCCGTGGTAAACGCGTCATTCTGGTGGATGACTCGATTGTGCGCGGCACCACCAGCGCCAAAATTGTCAACCTGGTGCGCGCTGCCGGGGCCCGTGAAGTGCATTTTCTGGTCAGTTCACCACCAACGACGGGGCCCTGTTATTACGGTATTGATACTCCGGACCGCTCCCAATTGATTGCTGCCCAGCATAGTATTGAGGAAGTGCGGAAAATCATCGGGGCGGACAGTTTGGGCTATATCAGTCTGGACGCCCTCTACGAAGCGGTAGGTGCGCGCACTCAGGGATTTTGTGATGCCTGTTTCAGTGACGACTATCCGTTGCCTACCCCTGAAGGACATGGCTCCCGTCAGTTGCACCTGCTCAAGGAGGTGAAATGAGTTCAGAAAATCAGGATGCGGCTTGGACTGCGCAATTGCGTCCGGAAACCCTCGCTATTCGTTCGGGCATTCATCGAACCCAGGAACAGGAACATAGCGAAGCCATTTTCCCGACTTCCAGTTTTGTATTCGACTCCGCTGAAGAAGCGGCCGAGCGTTTCGCCGGGCGAGTCCCGGGAAATATTTACGCGCGTTTTACCAATCCGACGGTGCGCACTTTTGAAGAGCGTCTGGCAGCCCTGGAGGGTGCTGAGGCTTGTGTGGCGACCGCTTCAGGGATGGCCGCCTGCATGACGGCCTTCATGGGGTTATTGAAGGCCGGCGATCATATTGTCGCATCGCGTTCCATTTTCGGGACGACGGTACAGTTTCTCAGCAGCATTCTCGGACGTTTCGGGGTGGAAACCACCTTTGTGCCCCTGGCGGATTTAGAGGCCTGGAAAGCCGCCATTCGTCCGGAAACCCGCTTGCTGTTTCTGGAAACCCCTTCCAATCCCCTGACGGAGATTGGCGATATGGCGGCTTTGGCCGATCTGGCGCATCAACACGACGCCTGGCTGGTAGTAGATAATTGTTTCTGTACGCCGATACTTCAGCAACCCCTCCGGTTTGGGGCCGATCTGGTGTTACATTCTGCCACCAAATATCTGGACGGGCAGGGCCGGACTCTGGGTGGTGCCGTGTGCGGCAGTAACGCCCTGTTGAATAATGGGCCCCGCAATTTTGTGCGCACAGCTGGCCCCAGCCTGAGTCCGTTTAATGCCTGGGTGCAGCTTAAAGGGCTGGAAACGCTGGCTTTGCGCATGGAAAAGCATTGTCAGAACGCCCAGCAAATGGCCGAGTGGCTGGACAACCGTCCGGAAGTGGAACAGGTGTATTTCCCAGGCCTGAAAACGCATCCGCAATATGCCCTGGCCGCGCAGCAACAAAAGCGTCCAGGTGCCATCCTCTCCTTTGATCTGAAAGGTGGGCAGGCAGCAGCCTGGGCTTTCGTCAATGGCCTGCGTCTGCTTTCCCTGACCGCCAATCTGGGGGATGCCAAAACCACCATCACCCACCCGGCCAGCACAACCCATAGCCGGGTCAGTCCTGAAGCCCGGGCTGCTGCCGGCGTTGGCGATGGTTTGCTGCGCATCAGTGTCGGTCTGGAACATGTAGATGATCTACGGGATGATTTGCTACGAGGTTTTGCAGCCGCAAATAGCGCTGTCTGATTTGCGCTATGCTGTGTTTACAGAGAGTTGTTTCCCTATCATTAAACTGACGGAGAAAAAGAGATGACAAGATTCCGTGCCTTACAACGTTACGGCCTCCAGCCGGATACCCGCATTTGTCTGTTTGATAATGGTTTGCCCCTGAGTCTCAAGCCGGAAGACTCCGCACTGAATAGTATGACGGATCTGCGCCGCGTCCCGGCTGCATCCACCAAGCCGGAGTCCACTATTGATCAGGCCATGCAGCGCATGATTCATGTGGGCGTACGCCTGTTATTTGTTCTGGATGATTTGGGGACCCTGGTCGGCTTGATTACGGCCCGGGATATCATGGGGGAAAAGCCGGTTCGGCTGGCTGCAGAAGACCATATCGCCCGTGATGACATCAAGGTCCAGAATATCATGGTGCCCCTTGGACAAATTGATGTGCTGGATTTTCCCGAGGTAGAACGCTCCACTGTAGGGGATATTGTCCTCACCTTGCGCAAGGCGGGTCGTCAGCATGCCCTGGTGCGTGAGGAAACCACGCATGGATTTGAAATACGTGGAATTTTTTCCATCAGCCAGATTGCCCGGCAGCTGGGTGTAACCCTGCAAAGTAATGATGTGGTGCAAAGTTTTGCGGGTTTGGAGCAACTCATCGCCAGTGATGACTAAACACATTCCGAGCAAAGTGCTGCAGGTGGGGGTCTGCCCCGGTGACTGAAGCAAACGGGCTGCTACTGGCAGCCCTCCTGATTTTTCTCAATGGATTCTTTGTGGCGGCCGAATTTGCCCTGGTCCGCCTGCGCAGCACCCATGCGCGTACTCTGGCCCAGGAGCATGGGCTGCGTGGGCGCATTCTGGTGCGGATGCATGCGCGTCTGGATGCTTATCTTTCTGCCACGCAACTGGGCATTACCTTTGCCTCCCTGGGCATTGGCTGGATTGGTGAGCCCGCGATGGCGCATCTACTGGAGCCGGTGTTCCGGTTTTTCGGGGTTCGGGACCCGGCGCTGCTCCATTCGCTAGCGCTGGCAGTAGGCTTCGCCCTGGTTTCATTCGTGGTTATTGTGATTGGCGAGTTGGTACCTAAATCCCTGGCCATTCGTAAAGTCGAAGCCGTTTCCCTGTGGACGGGCGCTCCACTCTACGCCTTCTATTGGCTGATGTACCCCGCCATTTTTGTTCTCAACGGGGCAACACGCATGGTGCTGCGCCTGTTCGCCCTGCGTCTGGATCAGCATGCCGGTGATGCGCCGCATTCCCGGGATGAACTGGCGATGATTCTTGCCCTCAGCCAGGCTCAGGGAACCCTGGGTCAGCGCACCGGTGATATTCTCGACCGCACCCTGGACTTCAATGAATTGACAGCCGGTGATTTGATGCGTCCCGCAGCAGACATGATCTGCCTGATGCGCGAAGAGAGTTCCGAAGAAACCCGGGCAATGATGTTGCGCCATCGTTTTACCCGTTACCCGGTTTGCGAGGGCGACCGCCAGCATGTGATCGGTCTGCTGCATGTGAAAGACGCTTTTGCGCAGATGGCGCGCCATGATAATCTGGGCGATCTCAAAAGTCTTTTACGTCCCTTGCCTTCGGTCAATAAAGCCATGCCCGCCATGGACCTGCTGAGCCATTTTCGTTCCGGTCACCCGCATTTTGCGCTGGTGGTGGATGACCTCGGCACAATCACCGGTTTTGTGACGCTGGATCATGTTCTGGAAAGCCTCCTCGGCGTCATTCCCGACGAATTCCGCCATCAGCGCAAGGAGTGGCAGCGACGCCTGGATGGTAGCTGGGTGGGTTCAGGAAGCCTGTCCCTCTATTCCCTGGAGCGTTGTCTGGATCGGGATATTGACGAAGATGCAGCAGATACTATCGGTGGGCTGGTCATGCGCCAACTGGACAGGGTTCCGGAAGAAGGCGAAAGAGTAGCGTTTCCCGATTTTGATGTTCTGGTATTGCGCAAAAAAGGCCCGCGTATTACTCAGGTGCAAGTCATCCCGCATCCTGAGAATGATGAGTCGGACTGGTTTTCCTGAAAAAGAGACAAGATGCTGAAAAGTGATTTTACCTACGATTTGCCCCCGGAACTCATTGCCCAGGAGCCACTGGCAGAGCGCAGCGCCTCGCGGATGCTGGTGATTGATGGTAATTCCGGTCAATGGCAGGATAGCTGGATTCGTGCGTTGCCCGAATGTCTCAATCCGGGTGACTTGCTGATTCTCAACGATACCCGGGTCCTACCGGCGCGCCTGCATGCCCACAAGGAAACCGGTGGAGCCGTCGAGTTGTTGCTGGATCGTCTGCTGGGGGAGGATGAAGGCTGGTTTCTGGCCAAATCTTCCAAAGCCTTGCGACCCGGCATGATGTTACAACTGGCGCAGGGCGATCGTGCGGAGGTGCTGGAAAAAGACGGGATGGATGTCCGCCTGCGCCTTCACCAGGCCTCCTGGTTGGCGGTGCTGGAATCTGAGGGAAGCATGCCGTTGCCCCCCTACATTCACCGTGCTCCCGAAGCCCGTGATCAGGAACGTTACCAGACAGTCTATGCCGATAAACCGGGGGCAGTCGCCGCACCAACGGCCGGACTGCATTTTGATCAGGGCTTACTGGAGGCGTTGGATGCCCGAGGCGTGGAGCGCCGTTTTGTGACCCTGCATGTGGGGGCGGGGACTTTTTTGCCGGTCCGCAGCGAGCAGGTTCAAGAACATCAGATGCATGCCGAAACCCTGATTGTTTCCCCGGACACCGTGGCAGCCATCACAGCTACCAAAGCCCGGGGCGGACGGGTGATTGCGGTAGGGACAACAGCCTGCCGGGCCCTGGAAACCGCCGGACAGGACGGCACCTTGCGTCCTTACGTGGGTGAAACCCGCCTGTTTTTGTATCCCGGCAAAAAATTTCAGGTGATTGATGCACTGCTGACCAATTTCCACTTGCCCGAGTCCACGCTGCTGATGCTGGTTTGTGCTTTTGCCGGTACTGAATGTATGCTCGCCGCCTATCAGCATGCGGTTGCCGCCCGCTATCGTTTTTTCAGTTATGGAGATGCCATGTTCATTACCCCTGCAGCGCTTTCGCGGTGCTTGCCCTGATGGGTATTTTTGAATGTCTGGCCAAGGATGGTGCAGCCCGGCGCGGTATTGTCCACTTGCCCCGGGGAGATATTCAAACGCCGGCATTCATGCCGGTAGGGACCTATGGCACCGTCAAGGCCATGGCCCCGGAAGAACTGAAAGCCATCGGTGCGGACAT
>JABEBX010000572.1_pt1 | contig 19026 bp, 25 predicted proteins | sample 7245971 | NCBI WGS metagenome assembly JABEBX01 (sample SAMN14506365, study PRJNA622280) | hot springs metagenome | biome: hot spring [ENVO:00000051]|acidic hot spring [ENVO:00002120]; feature: spring [ENVO:00000027]|sediment [ENVO:00002007]; material: sediment environment [ENVO:01001048]... | reverse complement strand
TAAATCCTCCGCCAGCCGTGCCGCAGCCGACAGAATGTGGGTGTTGATGGCCTCCCGCAGGGTGGCATCCTTGGCCAGGCGGTCCCCCAGGCTGGTCAACGCTGCATGCAGATGCAGCCCCAGATGCGAGTTCGGATCGGATAGATCGCGCCGCAGCCACTGCTTGACTTCCTGCCCCAAACCCTCCAGATAAGTCTGCACTGCCGGATTGCGGATCATCTGTGTCTTGAGTTCCTGCACTCGCTCGAACAAAGCCGGATCAGTGCGCAGATTGGCAATGAAATCCTGCACCTTGCCGTCATACGCCAACCGCACCGGATGCGCCGGGTCGCGCAGCACATCCTGCAATTCCGCCATCAGCGCGCTGGCGATCTTGTCCGCCAGCGTGTCGGCCAGACTGTCGACCGACTTCACCGCATTGACCGCCCAAACCACCTTGGGCCACTCTTGGCGGGCATACTTCAGCAGCAAGGCCGACACCCGTTGCTTGACCTCCGGCTGATCCAGAAAATCGCCCAGCTTCTCCAGCGTGGCGTCGAGCAGTTCCTGGTGCCGACCGTCGCGGGTGAGCACGGTCAACACCTGACCTGCGGTCTGCGCTGCATCCCAGCGCTGCAGCGCATCGACCAGCAGAGAATTCAGCCCTTGCTGCAACCGCCGGTCATCGAGCCAGTCCAGCGCCTGCAAGCCCCACTGGCGTGCAGCCTCCACCCAATGCTGCACGCGCTCGGGCTCGCTCAGCCAGGCGCTGAGCCGGGCGGCCGGGTCGAACACCTTGAGCTTCTGCAGCAGGGTGTCCGGATCGAGGAAGTGGTCCCGCACGAACTCGGCCAGGTTGTCGCCGATGCGCGCCTTGTTCCGGGGAATGATGGCCGTGTGCGGAATCGGCAGCCCAAGCGGATGGCGAAACAGCGCCGCCACGGCGAACCAATCGGCCATGGCGCCTACTGCAGCTGCCTCGCAGAATGCCCGTACCCAGGCCCATCCGCCCTGATCCCCGGCAGCGCTGGCCACGATCAGGCCCATCACGGCCAGCACCAACAGCAGCAAGGCCAGCCCTCGCATCCGTTGCAAGGCGCGGTGCCGCGACAGGGCGGCAGACGGTCCGATCCGCATGACGCCTCAGGCGGTGGTTGCAGATGCAGGCTGATCCAGCCAGGTCTTGACCAGCGCCTTGACTCCGGCAACCAGCAAGGTGCCGAGCAAGGCGACGAAAGCCGCGCCGCCCAGCAACGTGCCGATGAGCACCATCAACCCCTTACACAGGGCCATAAAGGTGGCGATGAAGGTTGAAATCAGGGTGAACATGCTTTGCCTCCTTCGGAGTGGTCATGAATTGCGTAGTTGTGGGGCACCGATGGGGGCGCCACACGTGCTGCAGAATTTCGCGTTGGGATCGGATTGCACATGCCCTTGTGGGCACGTCACTTGATTCATTGCTGCTATTTTTTGGCGGAGGTACGCCATGTGAATGACGCATGGGACGGTCACGCGGTAGGCAGGGCCTGCAAGATCGGCCGCCAACCAGAGCGTCATCAAAGCCCATCCAATGGGGCCAATCAGCACGCCCATGCCCTCCATGAGAGCCGCGTTTGCGCCCAATGCGAGCCCGCGCCCAATCACCTGCCGTGCAACGGCGTTGGCAACAACCGCTGCGAGGCGGTAAGTCGCAAACCCACCAAGTTCTGCGCTTGCCAGAATTGCGGCCAAGCCAATGGCGCCTTTACCGGGAATATGCAAACCCTCGCCAAGAGTTTTGCGCTCTTCCAGGGTCATTTTGTCCCATGATTTTTCAATCACCTTGCTCAGAATGGCGATTTCCATTGACTCACAAGTCGTTGAGTCACTGATTTTTGCGCCAAGCTTGGAGGCGACATCAGCAACCACTTCCTTGTAGGAGACGCCTGTGCCGCCTCTGAGGAGATTGATGAAGCTATTGCCGCCAAATCCCTGGATTTCCTCGAGAATAATTTCGTCAGATCTTTTGCCGACTATCTCCAACCTTTTATACGTCTTAAGTTCTTCTAATATATCGTTACTCAATGAGACACGACCCTCTCCATTATCAGTGATGTAATCGATCAGTGGAGCTTTGTCTTTGAAATTTGAATTTGCGAGAATCTGCAAAACATCGTGATCATCAGCATCGAGTCTTAGAGACATTTTTATTCCTTATTGAGTGGTGCTTCTTCTTTGCCAACACGGGATCCAAGTACTGAGGCGAGAATCAGAATAAAAACACTTTCGCCGGGATCCATCGCCGACATATCGGCCATTGCAGAAAACTTGTAAACCCCATTGAGCGCGGCCCTTGCTCGAGCCTTGTCGCTGTCATTTTTTGCATCAATATTGGGGATCAGATCCCAGCTGAGTGCCTTGGCCGCTTGGGCAAATTCTCTGAGCGCCCTATCTTCTTTCTTGGCGCCACGTGTTTCGGCGCCTGCATGGTGATTGCAGATCGCCATAGCTTTTTCCAGCATCTGGCTGCCGCCCTTCTCTTTGGCGGAATTCATGATTTCCATGACCCGCACCACCCCGGCGAGAAGCAACTTCCAGTCTGCGTTGCTCATCAAGAGCAGAGCGGGCGAGACGCCAAGACCATCTGCGATCTGGCAGATTGACTTCAGCGTAGGGGAGTCCGTTGCCCCGCTGGTGATCTTGGCCAGTGTGGACAGAGGGATCCCGGAGCGTTCGGCCAGCTCCTGCTGCGTCATGCCAGTAGGTTGATCGTCGGCTGACAACCCCCCGCTGACACGGAGAAGCCGCTTGACGTTTGAAACCAAAGCGTCTCGCGTGACCGCGAGGCTTGATGTGATGTTGAGATCATCGGTCATATGGTCAACCTTTTTGTGCTTTCGCGTAGGCCTCGGCGATGGCGACTACAGCAGTCAGTACGGTAATGGCGACCTTGACCCATTGGGTGATTGTTTGCGGTTGCATGTTGTGCTCCTTTAGTGAAGCTTCAGTGCGGAATAGCGGTGTCCGCATGTGATGATCTGCCCCGAATCCGCGGCCTCTACGAGGTAGACATCGAGGTATTCGTGGAGTCGGCGAAAAACCGGGTTGCCCAAATACGCCTCGACATCCCGCTTGGCCTTCTTGTCCAGATAGCGGATCACGCCGCCCTGGTGGTCGTAAGCGCGACGCCCGAAGCGCTGAAGCACTTCGATCATCATCCTGGGGATGCCGCGCTGCTGAGCGCGTTGCTGCGAATGCCTGGTCATGTGGTTCATGGCGACCTCCTAACTGTCGATGGAAACAATCCTAGGTCACGGCATCCATGCCGTCAAGCATTTATTTGAAAAAATTCCACGATGCCGTTTACGGAAGTTTTAGATGTGATGCGCTTCCTCTGAAATTTGCCCCCCATGCTGAAACGGGACTCTTGGAACTGCAGGCGAATGCACACCTGTCCGCAGTGTTCAAGGCCTGGCTGCTAGGCTTTGGGGAGCTGGTGGAGGCAGAGGTGCCAACGCAGTTGACTGTTCCGTTGCTCCCCGAACTCCCATGACGCAGCATCAGTGCAAGGGCCGCAAGCAGGCCCGCACAGCCGACCAGAACCAGTGGCGGCCGTCGGTGATGACCTTGGCGCCGCGCTCGGTGCCGCCCGGTTAACCGATGTTGGTCGTCGCCTTGCCCTTGAAGGACTGGCGGATGGCGACCTCCAGCTTGCGCTGGGCGCTTGCGATTTCAGCCTTAGATTCCAGGAGCGAATACATAACTCTCCCCCACTATTGTTTTGGGCCATTCTCTGCCACGGTCTGTTGCGGCAGAAGCGCTGGTCAGTTCATGCAGCCACCGGAACACCGGGTTCAGCGGTCGCTGCCGTGAAGCCGAATAGGCTTTCAGCGCCAGTGAAGAAGTACTTGTTGGGGCCGTGTGCATGGTCTTCGCGGTCGACGCTGCGCAGCAGGCCAGTTCCGATCAGCAAGCTGATCGCCTTGCGGATGTAGCGCTCAGGGATGCCGATGCGCTTGTTAATGGTTTCGTAGGACGCCATCGAGTACGCCTTGGCGTTGTCGCGGCAGGCGGCCAGGTAGAGATAGAGCTTCATGGCATGGAGCTCGTGCTTGGATCGCAGCGTGAAGCTCTTGAACGGAAGAATCACCTCACCCGACACGATGGCCTGGCACGGCAGCTTGAACCAGCCTGTCTTGGGCCAGGCGATGACGTAGCGGCGCTTCTGGTGCGACCCCTGCGGGGTGATGAGCTTGAGGTCGATGAGTCGCTTCAACCCGTCGGAAACTAGCTTCCTGGACAGCCCGGTTGCCAGTTCCAGATCGTCGTAGCTGGCTGCTGAGAGCTGCCGCACGAGGCCGAACTCGTCGGCATCCGTTTCGGCCATGAAGATCAAGGCGACGTACAGCATGAGCGCTGCCGTTTCGCTGGCGGCGCTCTTGTCAGCGGTTCGCTGCCAAGTCATCAGCGGCAAAGCCGCCAGCACGGGCGCTGACGGCACCTTGTGCCAGTAGCTGCGGCGGATCACTTGCCGTCCCTCTTGTCCTTCTGCACGACCGCGTACAGCGCATAGCCAGCCACGCACAGTGCCAGAACCGGCACCAACGCGATCAAGAGCTGGATCAGCAGCGGCGTGTTTTGTGCCAACCACCACATCCCAGCCAACGTGAAATTTTCTTTTGTCATGGCGCGGTCCTTTCCTGAAAATGATCCACCCTCGCTTTGTAGAGGCTCCCGGAAAATATTTCTAGATATCGGTGCAGTTCCGCATGGCTTAGATTTTTATTATTCTCTTTGATAACAAGTAGTTATGTCATCTTTAGTTAGTCGATGTGATCACGATCTTGGTTCACGAAGCAGCCGTGTAGGCGCGCCCTTGGTCTGTCGACCATGGTCCGGGCTCTATCCGCTGGCGCGGACCAGGCCCCCTGTCGTGCCGTCGGCACACCCGGTGTCCTGGCCAGCCGGTGACGATCCCTCGCGGGCAAGACTTCAACCGGCGGCAGCGACGATGCACTGCCGTTAGATCCCCACCATGACTCGCCTTCGTGGGGCCCCCGTGACGAGGCCCAAGCCCAAGGCTGCGCCTTCAACTTGGGCCGAGCAGCTGCTAAGGGGCCAGCCCCTCGCGTCGGTCAAGGGTGAAGCGCCTGGCGGCGCCACCCAGGCCGGTCTCCCCCACCTTCCGCGCTGCGCTTGTGCAGGCCGGGCGATTCCCCTCCGGCCTGGCTGCCCTTGCCCTTTGCTACCCCCGGCCTCGCCGACGGGCGTCGGTTGCATCCGCAACCCCTGCCCTAAAGGAGCAAAGACCGTGAACAGCAAGACCACCCCCCAAAGCGCGAAGGTCGATGTCTACGCGCGCGTCACCGACCGCATCGTCGAGGACCTGGCCGCCGGCGTTCGGCCGTGGATGAAACCGTGGAGTGAAGTGGCTCGGTTGATCTGAACAGATTTCCCCGAGAGATAAGTGGATGCCTGGCGGGTTGAGACTGTGCAGAGTTGTCCACGGCGGCGGCGTCGCTTGCGACGAACGCAAGCCGCGGTGGGCAACTCGGGGCGCACCGGGGAATCATTTTAGGCAGCCTCGGGCAGGTTCGGCAGGCCCGACAGATCGGCTTGCTCCGGCGTGTTGCCATCCTGGCTGGAGTGCGGCCGTTCACGGTTGTACCAGTCGATGTACTGGCCGAGGTCGGACCGCGCCTGGCTCACACTGGCATAGGCCCGCAGGTACACCCGCTCGTACTTGACCGAGCGCCAGATGCGCTCGACGAACACGTTATCCCGCCAGGCGCCACGGCCGTCCATGGAGAGTTTGGCGCCCGAGTTCTGCACCGCATCGACGAAGTCCTGCGCGGTGAACTGGCTGCCCTGGTCGGTGTTGACAATCTCTGGGGTGCCGTAGCGCGACAGCGCTTCCTGGATCGCCTCCACCGCGTTCTGCGCCTCCAGCGTGATGGCCACCCGGTGCGCAAGGATGCGTCGACTGAACACGTCCACCACGGCGGTGAGATACACGAAGCCGCGCGCCATCGGAATATTAGGTTGTATCGAGCGCCCAGACTTGGTTGCTACGCATGATGGCCAGCGTCCTGAGCAGGTAGGGAAAGACCTTGTGGCCGGGGTGGCGCTGACTGGTGCCCGGCTGGGGTGCCAGCGCGTGGATGCCCATCTTCTGCATGAGCGTGCGCACATGCAGCCGACCGACCTGCAAGCCCTCGCGGCGCAGGTGACGGACGATCTGGCGCGAGCCCATGAAGGGGTACTCCAGGTGGATCTCGTCGATGCGGCGCATGAGGGCCAGATCGGCCGCGCTGGGCGGTCTGGGCAGGTAGTACACCGCACCGCGGCTGATCCCCAGCAAACGAGCCTGCTGTCCCCCAGTCAGCAGGAGCGAGAGCGAAGCCGCACGAGCCCCTACTTGTCGATGGTTGAAGCTTCGTCAGCAGGTAGGGGCAAATTGAGCTTCTCAACCTGACGCGCCTCCTGTTCCCGGCCCTGTAGTTGGCGCTGCAGCGAGAGCCGCTCGGCGCCAGTGGCTTGAACCAAGGCACGGCGGGTTTCGTCAATCAGTTTGTGGCGGCTGTTGGGTAATCGCAAGTTCTCGGCCGTCACGATCACGCCCGTGATAGTTTTCGGGCTCGCTGCCGCGAATGATTTCGACTTCTCGCTCTTGGTCCGCAGTCCATGGCGGTGGACGACCCGACGGACTTGCTGCAACAGGGTTGTCGTCGCGCGTTGTCCGGAAAGGGTGATATCGTCGACGTAGACTGTCATCGTGCATTCGGCGGCGACAGCCATCTCCGCAATCTCGTCGAACATTGGTCTAGCGGCGAAGAATGCTACGACGCCGCTAAGAGGGCTGCCGGTGGGTAGGTGCCGGCCGTCATAGCAGCAGATGGCGGCCAACCTGTCGGCGACGTCGGCCGCGCACCGGAATTGTTCTCGAAACATTCGGCGAACAGCGGCACGCGTGACGCTCGGATAAAAGCTGGAGATGTCCGTTTTCACCACAGGGTGCGATCCGACGTGCTGTCTCGCATTGGTGGCATAGGACCGTTTTTTTTGCGAATAGACGTAGTGCGGGACGTCGATCCGCTGGAGCATGCTCGCGATGCGCTTGTGTACCGCCTGCAACCACTTCAGCGGTTGCTGAATCTCGCGCTTCTTGTCATTGAGCCAAACCCGGTAGTTTCCGAGGTCGACCAGATTGGGCACGGCATCCCACTCGACACCGAGCACGGCCTCAAACTGGCCCTTGCCCTTCATCTGGTAGAAGGGCGATTGGTCAATCGGGTAGCGGTCAGGCCGCGCGCTCAATTGCGTCCCGCTCTTCGAGCCACTCGAGCAGCCGGAGGATCTTGTCCGCAGCGGCAACGCGTAGCTTGGTGCCAGGCTTCTGGTTGCCCTCGATTGACTCCGAGAACAACATGATTGACGAGGCGGGCATCTTGAATAGCGCCGAGTACTTCTGGAGCAGTTCAAGGCTCGGCGCCTTGTCACCCTTCTCAATCTCGCTCAGGTACGAGTTCGAGATTTCGAGGCGCCTGGCCAGCTCAACTTGGCTGAGCTGGTGGTAGGTCCTCAACAGTCGTAAGGCCCGGTTCAGCATGCTCGTTCTCCTAAAACAAAAAGCAAAGGGGTGACTCCTCACAGCTTCAGAAGGTCGATGAGCTTCGCGATCAGAGTCACCAGTCGCACCACCAAGATGGCCATGCGTAGTGTCTCCGGGCGTACCCACGAGAACTTCATTCGCTTGCGAAGCGTCTCCCGCCACGTAGGAGGCTTAAGAACTTTCAAGGTTGTTCTCCTTGACTGCACCAACCAGCGCTCACACAACGCGAACGCCGTGGCTGTCGCCGCAATCAAGCAGAGCTACGTAGCGAGTTAACCCCCTTTGCTCCCAGATGCCTGCCCGAGGTCGCTCGGGCAGGCTCGCGCTGCATCAGCATCGCTGTGTGCAGAGGCATGGCACCGCAGCGACGGTCAGAACGCGAGTAGACAGAGCCTTGCGGCTCCACAAGGCATCGAAGCGCCCCAGTCAACCACGACAGTTGTCTCTGTCAGCCTCAAGAAGAAGAATAGCCATAATCTTCGCTAATGTCAACATTGTTTCGCTGACAGCGAATTTCTCTTTCCCTGTTCGGGCGCAAGGCGGTCGTCTCCCATCTGACGCCATTTAGCGATCTCGCCGACATCGCCTTGAGGGAGAAAGCCGCGATGCGCAAAAAAACGGAATCCGCAGCGACCGATGCTGCCGGAGGCCGCTGACCGCAGCGTTCAAGGTCAGCTCAGGCCGATTATGTAGATGCCTCGATTATGTTGAGCCACGACCGGCGTCGTGCACCAACCGCTCGCCAGGAGCGGAAGGCGCCGATTTTGATCTCCACATAATCAGAGCGTCCGGAGGAAGTCGATCAGCGAGTCGGGTGCCCGATAGCGGCGAAGCTTGGCTTCTGGCTCTTGAAGCCCGGCCAGCGCCCGTTCCTTCATTGCCAAGTCGGCTTCGACGTATTGGTGAGTCGTTGCCGGACTCTCATGGCCAAGCCAAAGCGCAATGACGCTGATGTCGACCCCGGCCTGCAGCAGGTGCATTGCCGTCGTGTGGCGAATCACATGCGGCGAGATGTGACGTGTCGCCAAGCTGGGGCAGGATTCCGCGGCAAACTGGACGGCGCGATCCAGCCGTTGCATCACGTTCCATCGCGACATCGACTGGCCGTCGCGATTGGGCAGCAATGGCGAGTCCGAATCAAACTGCGGGTTTCGCCGGAGCCAGGTCCGGATCGCCCTGACGGTCGAACGCCACAGGGGCACGCTGCGCTGCTTGCGGCCCTTGCCGTGCAAATGAACGCAGGCTGCCCCTTCGTCGAGCACCACCTCGCCGACCTTCACGCCGGCAATCTCGGAAACCCGGGCGCCGGTGTTGTAGAGCAAGAGCAGCAGCACATGATCGCGTTGGCTGAACCATGCTCCATCCGGCGTGCCAATCACTGCCAGCATTTCCTCCCGGGACAGATAGCCGAGCATCGGGCGCTCGAAGCGCTTTGCCGGAACGCCGAGCGCGTGCTCGATCACCTGCAGCGATGACACGTCGCGGTGCGCGGCGAACTTCAGGAACGAGCGCAACGCCGCGAGACGAGCATTGCGACTGCGCACGCTGTTGCGCCGGTCGCGTTCCAGATGATCGAGGAACGCCATGATCAGTTCCGGCGTGATGTCGGCCAGCGTGAGCATCGCCGGCGAGCGGCCAAGGCGCCTCTCGGCAAAGCCCAGGAAGAGCATGAAGGCATCCCGGTAGGCGGCAACCGTCTGCGGGCTGAGTGCGCGTTGTTGCGTCAGGTGCTCGACGAAGAAGGCTTGCACGAGCGCGGGAAACGATGGTGGCGGTTTAAGGGCGCATTAAAGTCGTCGTGAAGCCCGTTCTCAAACGGAAAGACTATGCGCGATGGCAGACAAGGGAGAAACTGCCTGATACCGCCTTGTGCAAGGCGGTGGCCGAGATGGAAAGCGGGCTGATTGACGCGGATCTGGGTGGATTTTTCTACAAGATGAGGAGCGTGCCCTGCAACGATCGAAGAACAATGTATGGACAAGTGACATACAATATTGACACCAAGAATGCAGCACGCGAAAGGTGCCCTCATGGCCCAGACCCAAGAACCCGTCACGATCAGCATCCGCGCCAAGGCCGGCCAGCGCGACCTGATTGACCAGGCTGCCGACCGCCTGGGCCGCAGCCGCTCAGACTTCATGCTCGAAGCCGCCTGCAGGCAGGCCGAGGACGTGCTGCTCGACCAGACCTACTTCGCGCTGGACGCGAAGGGCTTCGCTGCCTTCCAGGCCATGCTCGACGAGCCGCCCACGCCCACCGACCGCCTGCGCCGCACCCTCAAGGCCCGCGCGCCCTGGGGCACGGCAGCCACCACCGGCAAAGCCGCAAGCCAACGGGCAAAATGACAGCGCCGATGCTTTCGGCACCTCAACCACTGGCTGACCATCACCAACTCGCCGATTTCGACAGCGGCGAGCCGGCGCTGGACGAATGGTTGAAACGCCGCGCGGCCAAGAACCAGTCCAACGGCTCCTCCCGCACCTATGTCGTGTGCGAGGGCGACACCGTGATCGGCTACTACTGCCTGGCTGCCGGTGCCATCGGCCACGCCGAATCGCCTTCCGCCATGAAGCGTAACCGGCCCGACCCGGTCCCGGTGCTCGTCCTCGGCCGGCTCGCCATTCACAAAGACCACCACCAGAAGGGCATCGGCACCGCACTGCTGAACGACGCCATCCGACGCGCGATCCAGGCCGCTGACATCGCCGGCGTCACTGCGCTGCTGGTCCACGCCATCTCGGAACAAGCCCGGCGCTTCTACCTTTCTCGCGGCTTCATCGAGTCGCCGATCAAACCCATGACCCTGTGCCTGATGCTGGCCACGGTCGACCAGGCGCTGCGCGAGTCGTAGCCGACAGCCCGTGCCGCAGAACAGGACAGGAGCAGGGAGGATGACCAACGAAGCGTTCTCGCGCGTCAAAATCGACGCCCAGCTCCGCGACCAGGGCTGGGAGATCACAAACACGAATGCCGTGCGCTTCGAGTACGTGCTGCCCGATCGCACCAAGGCCGACTACGTGTTATGCGACCGCAACGGCCGGTCGCTGGCCGTTGTCGAGGCCAAAAAGGCGGCCATCAACCCGGCCGAAGCCGAAGACCAGGCCAAGGCCTACGCCGCCCAGATCAAGGTCCCCTACATTTTCCTGGCTAACGGCAACGAGATCCGCTTCTGGGAGTGGCAGGCCGAAGCCTTCCCGCGACCGGTCAAGACCTTCTTTTCCCAAGGCGACCTGGAACGCCGCGCGGCCACCGCCCAGGTCAAGCGCGATGTGCTGTCGGTCGAGATCGACAAGCACATCGTTGAACGCGACTACCAGACCGAGTGCATCGACATCCTGTGCCGAGAGATCCAGGCCGGCCGCCGCAAGCTGCTGGTCGAGATGGCCACCGGCACCGGCAAGACGCGCACGGCCGCCGCCTTCATCAAGCGCCTGTTCGAGGCCGGTGCGATCACCCGCGTCCTGTTCCTCGTCGACCGCATCCCGCTGGCCAAGCAGACCGAAGACGCCTTCGCCGAACACCTGAGCGACTTCCCGGCCTACGTGCTGCGCGCCGGGCGTCGCTTCCAGGACGAGAAGCGCATCACCATCACCACGCTGCAGAGCATGGTGAACATCTACAGCGAGTACTCGGCCGGCTACTTCGACCTGGTGATCTCTGACGAGTGCCATCGCTCCATCTACGGCAAGTGGAGCGGCGTGCTCAAGCACTTCGACGGCGTGCAGGTTGGCCTCACGGCCACCCCCTGCATCGCCGACCCGTCGACCTTCAATGACGAAGACGACAAGCTCGCCATCCGCGACACCCTGCGCTTCTTCGAGGTCGACCGGCCCACCTTCAGCTACAAGATGAAGGACGCCATCCGCGAGGGCTACCTGGTGCCGTACCAGATCTACAAGGCCAAGACCGTCAAGACGGCGGCCGAAGGCGGCTTCGAAGTGGCGCGTGACGAGGTGGATTGGTCGGCGATGGACGCCACCACCCGGGCCGAGCTGGAACAGATGTTCGACGGCGCCAAGACCATCACCATCGACCCGGCCGCGCTCGAACGCAAGATCACCATCCCCGAGCGCAACCGGGCTATGGTGCGCGAATTCCGCCAGGTCATGGACAACGGCTACCTCGACGCCAAGGGCGTGCTGCGCAAGCCGCTCTTCGGCAAGGTGATCGTTTTCGCCGTCACCAAGCGCCACGCCGAGACCCTGGCCAACATGTTCGACCTGGCCTTTGCCGACAAGAAGTCCTCGCCCGAGGTGCGCTACGCCGACTACGTGGTCTCCGGCATGGGCGACGACGACACCGTCGACGGCATGACCAAGATCAAGCGCTTCAAGAAGGAAACCTTCCCGCAGATCCTGGTCTCGGTGAACATGCTCGACACCGGCTTCGACTGCCCCGAGGTGGTCAGCCTGGTCTTCGCGCGCTTCACCCGCTCGACCATCCTGTACCAGCAAATGCGCGGGCGCGGCACCCGCAAGGCCAAGGGCAAGCCGGTCTTCACGATGTTCGACTTCGTCGGCGTCACCGACTACCACGGTGACGACGAGGCCGCAGGCGAGGGTGGCCTCGTCATGGAGCGCAAGCCGCGCCCTCACAACGAACCGCGCAAGCTGCTGTCCCTGGACGTTGACGACCACATCGACCCCAACACCCGCGCCTGGGTCACGGTGGACGAAGACGGCAACCTGGTCTTCCCCGAAGCCAGCGAGCAGCAGCAGGAACAGGTCGGCGCCCGCTTCGAGGCCTGGATCCTGGGCCGTGAAGAGGAGCTCACGCCCGACCAGGAGCGCTGGTTGCGCACCGTCGGTAGCCAGCTTCGCGCCAACGCCGACACCTGGGACGAGTTCACCGCAGGCCACTTCGCCTTCGCGCCCTTCACTTTGATGGGCGGCCTGCCTGAGGCGCTGCGCGTCTTTGGTGGGGCAGAGGCTCTTGACGATCTGCTCGAATCGCTCAGTGTCGCGGTGTTCGGCGACGCAGACCCATCACAACCCGATTCAGGCGTGCAGCCGACAGCACTGTCGTAATCGCCATCCTGACCTGACTTGAATTGACCAGACACGAGACCGACCGATGCCTTTGACCCCTGACATGCGGCGTGATGTGGACGCGATCCGCAACTACCTGTTCGGCGGCGGCTACCCCGACCCGGTGAGCAACGCTGAACAACTGGCCTTCCTGTTTTTCTTCTACCTGGTCGAGGGCATCGACGCTGAGAACCAAGCCCGCGCCAAGGTGCTGAAGCAGCAGTACACCAGCATGTTCTCGGGCAACTGGGCGCTGAAGAACCCGCTCAACGCGCCCAGCAAGGGCGAGACCACCATCCCGAAAGACCGCTTCCGCTGGTCGGTGTGGGCGACGGGCCTGTCGGGCGAGCCGCTGGTGCGCTTCCTGCGCGACGAGGTATTCCCGTTCTTCACCGAGGTGGCTGGCGGCTCGGCCGTCAACTTCATGCACGGCGCGCGGCTGGTCATCGACGAACCCACGGTGCTGACCCAGGTCGTGACCCTGGTCGACGGCCTGCGCCTGGACCGCTCCGACGCCGACACCAAGGGCGACCTGTTCGAGCATGTGCTGCGCCAGATCAGGCAGGCCGGCGAACTGGGCCAGTTCCGCACCCCGCGCCACGTCATCCGCACCATCGTCGAGATGGTCGACCCCAAGGTCGGCGAGACCGTCTACGACCCGGCGGCCGGCACGGCGGGTTTTCTGGTGGCGGCCTACAACCACATGCGCCTGGCCAACTCGTCGCCCGGCGCCATCCAGCAGGTGGAGATCGACGGCAAGACGCAGACGCGTGGCCTGGGCGACAAGCTGTCTACCGCGCAGCTCTCGGCCATCCAGAACAAGACCTTCTTCGGCAACGACGTCGACCCGAAGATGATCCGCCTGGCGACGATGAACCTCACGCTGCGCGGCCTGCCCAACGTGCGCGTGCTGCTGCGCAACGTGTTGACCACCAGCTTCGACAACGAACGCAAGGCCGAGCTGGGCCTGCCCACCGAGGGCTACCACGTGGTGCTGGCCAATCCGCCGTTTTCAGGCCGGGTGGACAAGGACCGCATCGTCGACGACGTGAAGATCGGCACCAGCACTGCCACCGAGCTGCTGTTCCTGAAGTACATGATGGACAGTCTGCGCCCGGGTGGCCGCTGCGGCGTCATCGTGCCCGAGGGTGTGCTCTTCGGCTCCACCGGCGCGCACAAGGAACTGCGCCGCCAGCTCATCGAGAACAACCGCGTCGAGGCCGTGATGAGCCTGCCCGGCGGCGTGTTCCAGCCCTACTCGGGCGTGAAGACCTCGGTGCTGTTCTTCCGCCGTGGCGGCAAGACCGAGAACGTCATGTTCCTGCACGCCGACAACGACGGCTACAAGATGGACGCCAACCACGACACCCCTGTCGAGGCCGACGACTTGCCCGGCCTGGCTGCGGCTTATCGGGACCGCGAGGCCCGGCTGCAGGCCTGGGCCGCGCGGGACCCCAAGGCCGAGTGGACGGCGCCCTGGTGGTTTGCCGACACCGCGGCACTGCGGGCCAACGACTTCAACCTGTCCGCCAGCCGCTACCGGCCGATGAGCCAGGTGCAGGCGGCGCACCAGGACCCGCGCGAACTGCTCGCCGAGTTGGCGGCCATCGAGACTGAGATCGCTGAAGAGGTTGAGGCTTTGCGGATCGTGCTGGAAGAGGCCGCATGACCGGCTGGCCGACTGTCCAGCTCGGCGCAGCCCTTGAGCTCGCCTATGGCAAGGCGCTTCCAAAGGTAAACCGCGCGGAACAGGGCAGCGTTCCCGTGTACGGGTCGAACGGTATCGCTGGCTGGCACGACGAAGCGCTCGTAAGTGAGCCTACGGTAGTCGTGGGTCGCAAAGGCAGTGCTGGCGCAGTGCAGTACGTAGATGTCCCTTGCTATCCCATAGACACCACGTACTTCGTGCGTCCGCGTCCCGGGTTCACGTTCGACATGAAATTTTTGTTCTACCTGCTTCGTCGACTGGATCTGTCCAGGCTTAGGACGGCCACAGGGGTTCCGGGCCTGACCCGGGAAGACGCATATAGAGAACCCATTCCAGTTCCCACCATTGGCGAGCAGCGCCACATCGTCGATCTGCTCTCCCGCGCCGAAGGCATCGTCCGCCTTCGCCGCCAAGCCAAGCAGAAGGCCGCCGAACTGATCCCGGCGATCTTCGTCGACATGTTCGGCGATCCGGCGACGAATCCGAAGGGGTGGCCGATGCGAATGGTCAGGGAACTCGTCGCTCGCTTCGAAGGGGGCAAGAACCTGCAGGCGGCAAGCGAGGGCAGCACGGACTTTCGCATCTTGAAGGTCAGTGCCGTGACATCAGGCCAGTACATCGAGGCTGAGAGCAAGCCGACGCCAGATGACTACGAGCCTCCGTCGAACCACATCGTGCGAGAGGGCGATATGCTGTTCTCTCGGGCGAACACCGAAGAGCTTGTCGGCGCGACAGCAGTCGTCAGGTCTACGAACGGCCGAACCCTGCTGCCTGACAAGCTGTGGCGCTTCGTCTGGGCCGAGCCGGTAGAGCAGGCCTTCATGCTTGCCTTGTTCCAGAGCGCGCACGTCCGTCAGGAACTGGGCAAGCTGTCCTCGGGGACCAGCGCCTCCATGCGCAACATTTCCCAGGCAAAGCTCTTCGAGCTTCGGCTACCGGTGCCCCCACTGACCCAACAAAGCGCCTTCGCGCGGCACGCTGAGGCGCTGGTCTCGATCCAGTCCCAGCAAGCCCTCGCGTTGGCGAAGGCGACGGCAGCATTCGACGCATTGCTAGCGCGCGCCTTCTCAACCCAAGGTGCCGCAGAAACAGTTCACAACGCGGAAAGGGCTCTCGCATGATCCCCGACTACCAGTCCCTCATGCGCCCCGTTCTGGCCTGTGCCGCAGCCGGCGAGACCAGGATCGGTGACGCTGTCGAAAAGCTGGCCGACCAACTGGGCCTGACGCCAGAGGAACGCGCGGAGTTGCTGCCCAGCGGCAAGCAAACCAGGTTCGCAAACCGCGTGCACTGGGCCAAGGCCTACCTGGCCAAGGCCGGCCTGGCGGAGGGCACGCGCCGTGGCTACTTCCGCATCACGCCGCGCGGCCAGGCCGCGCTGGCTAATGCTGCGGCCACGATCAACAACGCCTACCTCGACCAGTTCAAGGAGTTCCAGGACTTCAAGGCCAAGGTCAACGAGGCCGAAGGGGCGGTATCAGGATCGACCACAGCGCCCCAGCCGGTGTCCGCACCCTTCGGCACCCCGGTGGACACCGAGACACCCGACGAGACCCTACGCAAGGCCCACGCCGCGATCACCGGCGCGCTGGCGACCGACCTGCTGGACCGCGTGCGCAAGGCCACGCCGGCCTTCTTCGAGAAGCTGATCGTTGATCTGCTGCTGGCCATGGGCTACGGTGGCACGTCCGAAGAGGCCGGCCGCGCGCTGGGGCAAAGCGGGGACGACGGCGTCGATGGCGTCATCGACCAGGATCCGCTCGGCGTCGACCAGATCTTCGTGCAGGCTAAGCGCTACGCCGAAGGCAACAACATCGGCGCCGGCGCGATCCGCGACTTCTACGGTGCCCTGAGCCTGAAGAAGGCCCACAAGGGCATCTTCGTCACCACTTCGGCCTTCAGCCAGCCGGCCGTGGAGACCGCGCGCGGGCTCGGCTCACGCATTGTCCTGATCGACGGTCTGCAGCTCTCGCGGTTGATGATTCGCTACAACGTCGGCTGCCGCGATGAGGATGTGTTGCACCTGAAGAAGGTGGACGAGGACTTTTTCGAGGGATGAAGCAGTCTGTCGGCGTGCTCAGGCTTTCATCAGCACGATGACCTGGGCGACGCTCAGCCCGTATCCGATAAGGCCAGCCCGCATGGGTTCGAAGAGCCGATTCATTCGCGCATAGCGGTCACCTGCACACGACAGCCTCGACCGTGCGCAAGTGGGAGCAAGGGCAAACGCATCCATCCGGGCCGGCCCTGAAACTGCTCAACGTCATCGCCGATAAGGGGCTGCAGAGCATTCTCTGAACATTTTGACCATCACCCGGCTGGATCGTTTGGCACGCAACAACCGTGACCTGCTCGACCTGGCCGAGCGCATGGTGCTGACCGTCTTTGCCGTCCTGGCCGAGTTGGAGCGTGCTCCCATCATCGACCGCACCCGCAACAACCGCCAGGCTGCCATGGCGCGCAGCGTGAAATTCGGCCCCCGCCCTGCCCTCACTGCCCCACAGCTCGACCATGCGCGGCAGCTCATCGATGGCCGCACGGTCAAGGAAGTCGCCAGCTCTGCTGGGAGTGCATCGGTCGACGCTGTATCGGGCGCTCGCGGACGGTGGTGAATGAAGTAATGAGCAAATACGCCTTTACTCAACCGCTCATTTCTGTATGATGTAATGAGTGTAGATTCATTTGTGTAAAGGAGATTACATGCACGTTATTGCCGTGTTGAATCAAAAAGGCGGGTCCGGTAAGACAACCATTGCAACCCACCTTGCTCGTGCCTTGCAGCTCGACGGTGCGGACGTGCTGTTGGTCGATTCCGATCCGCAAGGCAGCGCCCGCGATTGGGCTGCTGTGCGCGAGGATCAGCCGGTAACAGTCGTCGGCATCGACCGGCCGACTATTGAACGCGACCTCAAGAACGTTGCCCGCAAGGATTTCGTGGTCATTGACGGAGCGCCCCAGGCGTCCGATCTAGCTGTGTCAGCGATCAAAGCCGCCTCGTTCGTCTTGATCCCGGTTCAGCCAAGCCCTTACGACATTTGGGCGACCGCTGACCTAGTGGAGTTGGTGAAACAGCGCATCGAGGTCACGGACGGCAAGCTACAGGCAGCCTTCGTAGTGTCGCGGGCGATCAAGGGAACCCGCATCGGGGCGGAAATCACCGAGGCCCTGAAGGGCTACGGCCTGCCCATCTTGGAGTCACGCATCACGCAGCGCGTGAGCTATCCCGGCACCGCGGCAGCGGGCACGACGGTCATGGACACGGACCCGGCTGGCGACGCGGCGGCGGAAGTGCGCGCCTTGGTCGCTGAGATGAAACAAAAACTCATTTGAACATTTGAGGATTTACGTTAATGAACAAACAAGTAACCCTGACAGCCGGACGACCGAGCGTCACCAAGAGCCGCGCCGCGACCCTCGCCAGCTTGGCCGACGATGCCACGATGAAGCGGGTTAACTTTGAGCTGCCGGCTGACCAGCACACCAAGCTGAAAATCTACGCGACCAAGCAGGGAAAGACCATCAAAGACCTGCTGACGGAGTACGTCGCCCAGATCCCGGAATAATGAGTAATTACACATAAGTGTGTTTGAGTATTTATGGGCGACACCAAAAAGAAGGAGAAGGGCGGCTGCCCTGTTCCACTGGACGATGCGCTGGCGGCATCGTTAGCTCGCTTGGGCCAAGCCGCGCAGGCGGGGAACAAGGGTGAGAAGGCGACGCAAGGCGAATTGCCGCTTGATGATGGCGCGCCCATCGACCAGGAGCGCGCCGATGCCCTGGTCGCTTTCGAGGACGACGGCTTGAACGAACAGGGCGCGCTCGATAGCTGGAATATGCCGTCCGAGCGTGCCACCCTCGACAGCATGGACTACTTGCGTGACGCACACCGCGTACTGTCTGAACAGATCGTGGCGGCCAATCGGGAGTTGGCGCGCGTCGCCAAGCCGGAAAACCTTGATGGCCCGGAAGTCCGCGCAGTGCGCGAACGCCTTGCTGCATTGCAGGCGCAGCGCGCCGGACTGGATGCGGTCATTGAGGACCAGGCGCATGCCCTCAAGGTGCGTCAGCGCGTCGAGGCACGCGCGTCTGCGTCCGACAGCCAGCAAACCCAGGGTGGGCTGGTCAAGGTCCGCCATCCGAACCGGGATTTCTTCCTAGCCGACATGTTCGACTACGCCTTGAAGGATGACGGCGCGAGCATGGAAGCGCCGATCTTCACTCTGGCGACAAAGCCAGATTTGAGCATTTGGAAATGGTCGAGCCGCGACGGCAACAGGGCTGTGAAAGTCACGCCGTCCGTGCTTGGCAGAGCTACACAACACGACAAAGACATCCTGATTTATGTGGTTTCGCAGATGACGGAAGGATTGAACCGAGGGCGCGACGACGCCAAGAATCGGACGGTGCGTTTCACGGTCTATGACCTTCTGGTGGCAACAAACCGTGACACCAGCGGGCGCGGGTACAAGCTGCTGCAAGAGACGTTCGAACGGTTGCGAGGCACCTCGATTACGACCGACATCAGAACCGGCGGGCAGCGGGTCCGGGAAGGCTTCGGCATCATCGACCGCTGGAAGATCATCGAGAAATCGCCGACCGACGAGCGCATGATCGCCGTCGAGGTCACGTTGTCCGAGTGGCTTTACAACGCTGTCCAGGCGTATGAAGTTCTAACGATCCACCCGGACTATTTCCGGCTTCGCAAGCCATTGGCGCGGCGG
>JABEBX010016825.1_pt1 | contig 19032 bp, 14 predicted proteins | sample 7245971 | NCBI WGS metagenome assembly JABEBX01 (sample SAMN14506365, study PRJNA622280) | hot springs metagenome | biome: hot spring [ENVO:00000051]|acidic hot spring [ENVO:00002120]; feature: spring [ENVO:00000027]|sediment [ENVO:00002007]; material: sediment environment [ENVO:01001048]... | reverse complement strand
CTGGCATTCCCTTGAGCGGCTGAAGCCGCAACTGCCTTGTCTGCTCCTGCGGCGCGGCTAAAGCCGCGCCCTTTCAAAGCAAGAGACCCACTCCGCAAGATCTTGAACAGGCTGCTCATGGGCCTTCGGCCCCCTCCATCGAGTCAGAAACTGATTCATGGTGAGCGAGCTTTTCCGCAGCATGTAAGGCCCAATAGGCCGAGCTTTCAGTCCTCTGGGAGTTTGGGATGTCGGATACCCAGGGGATTACACCCCGTTTTGCAAGCGCGCGGGTTTAAACCCAGGGCGATGCCCTGGGTTGGTATCTGTCGGGCCTTCAGCCCTCTGTATCCGCTCTGGACGTGAACCCAGGCCTCCACCCCCCCCCCCAACGAGCAAAAGCGCTCGTTGGGGTGGAACGGCCTGGGCTGGTATATGTCGCGCCGTTGGCGCTAGAGCAATTTTCCTGTAGGTTTCGTCCGACGCCTCGGCGCTCAAGGGCGTTTTTCCGCGGCTTGGGTAAAGGCCGTGGCGAAGCTCTCTCTCAGCTTGCTCTTCTGCACTTTGCCCGTCGCGCCAACAGGGATGGCGTCTACAAACACAACGTCGTCCGGGATCCACCACTTCGCAATCTTCCCCTTATAGAATGCGATCAAGTCATCGCGAGAGACATCAAACCCGGGCTTCCTGACGACTACCAGCAGGGGGCGCTCCTGCCACTTGGGATGCGGCACGCCAATGCACGCCGCCATGGCGACAGCCGGGTGAGTTCCGGCGATACCCTCGACTTCGATCGAGCCAATCCACTCGCCGCCGGACTTGATCAGATCCTTGGCCCGGTCCGTGATATGCATGTAACCGTCGCTGTCGATCGTCGCCACGTCCCCGGTGGGAAACCAGCCGTCGATCAGGGCATCGTGTTCCTCGCGAAAATAGCCGGAGACAATCCAGGGGCCGCGAATGTAGACCTCGCCTTCCGCAACGCCATCCCATGGCAGCTCCAGGCCCTTGTCATCGACGATCTTCACGTCGACGCCAAAGGCCGCATACCCCTGTTTGAGCTGCACCTTGTCGCGCTCCTGCTTCGACAGGGCGGCGTGCCTTGGCTTGAGCAGGCACGCCGTTCCAAGCGGGCTGGTCTCAGTCATACCCCACGCATGGATCACTTGCAGGCCATGGGTGTCCTGCAAGTCATGCAACATCTTCGGGGGACAGGCCGAACCTCCAATGATGGCGCGCTTCAACGTCGAGAGTCCGAGGCCTGTTCCTTCCAGATAGGTAAGCACGCCCTGCCAGAGGGTAGGAACCCCGGCGGCGATGGTCACGCCCTCCTCTTCAAAGAGGGTATGCAACGATCTTCCGTCCATCGCCGGGCCTGCAAACACCACCTTTGACCCGGTCATGCAGGCGGCGTAAGGGATACCCCAGGCATTGACGTGGAACATGGGCACAATGGGCAAGATGGTATCCGAGATGCCGAGGCCAAACTGCATGCATACCAAAAAGCTGTGCAACAGCGTCGAGCGGTGGCTGTAAAGCACCCCCTTTGGATTGCCTGTCGTGCCGGAGGTGTAGCACAGGGAGGAGGCCGTCTCTTCGCTGAAGACCGGCCATCGATAGGTATCCGCCTGCGCGGCGATCAGCTCCTCGTAGCACAGGAGGTTGCGCAGGCTGCTGTGGGCGGGCATGTGGGCACGGTCCGTCATCAGGACGAACCACTCGACTTCTTCCAGAGTGGGCGCGAGAGCCTCAAAGATAGGCAAAAAGGTGCTGTCGAAGAAGATCACTCGGTCGCCGGAATGCCGAACCATGTAGGTTAGCTGATCGGCGTGCAGCCTGGGGTTGATGGTGTGGAGCACCACGCCTGAGCCCGAGACAGCGTAGTAGAGTTCCATGTGGCGATAGCCGTTCCATGCCATCGTGGCGACGCGATCGCCCTTTTCGATGCCGAGCGCGGCGAGCGCGCCTGCCAGTTGACGGGCACGCATCGCCATCTCGCGGTAGGTTTCACGGTGGATGTCGCCCTCGACCCGCCGCGACACAATCTCGACGTCTCCATGGTGCCGCGCTGCAAATTCGATGAGGCTGGAGATCAATAGCTGATGCTGCTGCATCCGTCCGAACATTCGCCCTCCTCCAGAGCACCGGGTTGGCGAACATCAACCGATCTCAGTCGCCCTGGATCAGCCACACCGCTTCGACTCGCTGGTTCCTGCACAAATGTTTCTCCCGCGCTCCGGGTTCCACAACTATACGAGTCCACAGCCAGCTCTGACAATGGAAAGCTGGCGGAATCAAGCTGGTGAAATTACGTTGATGGAAGCACAGCGGACGCGTGCCGGCGGCTGGTGCGGGTGCTGTCGAACGGGCGAATCTGCCGCCGCACCTGCCCATCATTCATGCTGCAAGTTCTCAAAGATCCCGGCCGCGCCCATGCCGCCGCCGATGCACATGGACACCATCCCATACTTCGACCCGCGCCGCTTCATCTCACCGAGCAGCGTTGCCGTCAGCTTTGCTCCCGTGCAGCCCAGCGGATGCCCCAAGGCAATCGCGCCACCGTTCAAGTTCAACTTCTCCATATCGAGCCCCAGGGTCTTGATGACCGCCAGCGACTGCGAGGCGAACGCCTCATTCAGCTCGATCACGTCGATCTCCTCTAACTTGAGCCCAGCCAACTTCAACGCCTTGGGAATGGCATATATCGGTCCCACGCCCATCTCCTCCGGCATGCAGCCCGCATACGCAAAGGAGACAAACCGTGCCAGCGGCCTGGCTCCAATCGCCTTCGCGCGCTCCTCTGACATCACCACCGCAACCGCCGCTCCATCCGAGGTCTGCGAACTGTTGCCCGCCGTCACCACGCCCTTGGCGTGGAACGCCGGACGCAACTTCGCCAGCACCTCCAGCGACGTATCCGCGCGCGGCCCCTCGTCCACCTTGAACTCGATCTCACTGGACCTCGGCTTGCCCCCGCCATCGAGTGACGTCGTCGCCACCTTCACCGGAATAATCTCTTCCTCGAACCTGCCTGCCTCGATCGCCGCCAGCGCCTTGCGATGGCTGCTCAACGCAAACGCATCGCACTCCTCGCGGGTAATCCCGTAGTGCTTGGCCACCCGCTCCGCCGTGAGGCCCATCGACATATACGTGCCCGGATGGTTCTCCACCAGCCACGGGTTGGCCGAGATCTTGTTGCCGCCAAACGGCACATAGGACATCGACTCCGTTCCGCCCGCAACCACCGCCTCGGCTCCGCCGCCACGAATCCGCTCCGCCGCCAGCGCAATCGCCTGCAACCCGGAGGCGCAGAAACGATTGACCGTCATCGCCGCGGTCTCCACCGGCAGCCCCGCGCGCAACGAAATCAAACGCGCCACGTTCATGCCCTGTTCCGCCTCCGGCATGGCGCAACCGATGATCACATCCTCGATCTCGTGCACGTCCAGCATGGGCACGCGCTGCAAGGCTCCCGTCACCGCCGCCGCGCCCAGATCGTCCGGCCGCGTGTACTTCAACGTCCCTCGTGGAGCCTTGCCCACCGCCGTACGAACCGCGCTTACCACCACTGCTTCTCTCATCTCCAAGCTCCTTTTTTGCATCGCTGCCGTCGAACTTCGGTTTGGATCAAAAACTCTCTGCCTTTTCGCCTTGCATCTTACCTTGCCGCTTGTCTTGAATCAGGGCTGGCCGTCAGGCCAGCCACTCACCAGAAGATTGGTCTTTCGCCTGCGATTGCGCCACCCGCAAGCAGCGCCAGGACCCAGGCTCCAAATCCCTGCTACAGGATGAAGACCTGCGCAATCAAAGCAGGCGAAAAGCCTCCATCAATTCCTCAACGGCTTCCCGGTCTTCAACGTGAAGCCGATCCGCTCCAAGGTCTTCGCCTCGCCGCACAGGGAGAGGAATCCTTCTCTCTCCAGATCCAGCAGGTACTGCTCGCTCACCAGCGTTCCCGGCGTCACTCCGCCGCCGGTCATCACCCGCGCCACGTGGTTGGCGACCTTCGCATCATGCGCGCTAATGTACTGCGCCTCCTGCATCATGGCGACTCCGAGCTTCAGCGTAGCCTCCACCGATGCTCCCGGAGCCGCAACATCGGTCCGCATCAGCGGCGGCGTATAGCCTCCGCGCACCAGACTCAGCGCCTTAGCCTTGGCGTCGCTCACCAGCCGGTCGCGGTTCATCGAGATCGCATCGCTCTCCTTCAGGATGCTCAACCCGCGCGCCTCATACGCCGACGTCGAAACCTTGGCCATCGCCACTGTCTCGAAGACCCGCCGGATGGCCGCATAGATCTCCGCCGACTCGGCGCCACCGTTCGGATCCACCGCCTCGGCCGCGGCCAGCGCGCGCAGCACCATCTCCTTGCATCCGCCGCCGGCCGGCAGCAATCCAACGCCCGTCTCCACCAGCCCGGTATACAGCTCCACGTGCGGCTGCCGCGCGGCCGAATGCAGCGAGATCTCCGTTCCACCGCCCAGGCACATGCCGAACGGAGCCGCCACCACCGGGCGCGGACAGAACTTGATCGCCTGCGTCATCGCCTGAAACTCCCGCACCTCCAGGTCCAGGTCATCCCACTCCTGGTCCTGCACCGCCAGCAGCAGTTGCATCAGATTCGCGCCCACCGAAAAGTTCTGCGCATCGCCGGTAATAATGAATCCGTCAAAGTGCTTCACCGCATCGCTTCCGGGCTGCAGCTTCTGGCGCATAAAGCTGACGATGTCCTGCCCCAGGCTGTTCATCTTCGAATGAAACTCGAAGCACCCGATTCCATCGCCCACATCCACCAGCGAGACGCCGGCGTTGCGCGCATACTCTCCATGGCTCCGCTTGTAACTGGCCACGGGGCGAAGCTCCGGCTTCAGATTCACCGGCCTGTACGCTCCCGCCGCCACATCGAAGAACTCCTCCCCCTCGGCGCGATACCAGGAGGTTCCACCCGAGGCCAGCAGCTTCTCCACCGCCGCCGGGATCGGCAATCCCTGCTCCCGCATCCTGGCAATCGTCTCGGGAACTCCGGCCGCATCCCACATCGCGAACGGCCCCATCTCCCAGTTGAACCCTGTATTCATCGCGCGGTCGATCTCGACGATCGTCGCGGCAACCTCGCCAATCCGGTTCGCCGCATAGGCCCACAATCCCGGCAACACCTGCCAGTAGAACCGCGCAACCTTGTCCTTGGCCGGATTGCCGCTCAACAGCGCGCGAATCCTGCCTGCCAGCGAATCATTGGTCTTGGCCATCTCGATCTCGGCAAACGAGACCCGCGCCGCGGGCTTGTACTCCATCGTCTCAAAATCCAGCACCAGCCGAGCCTCTTTGCCGTCGGCCCCTCGCTCCTTCTTATAAAACCCCTGCCTGGTCTTGTCCCCCAGCCACTTGCGCTTCATCATCTCCACGATGATCGGCGGCAGCGTCACATCGGCGCGCTCGTCGCGGATGTTCTGCTCAAAGTTCCGCGCCACGTCCCCCAGCACGTCGATCCCCACCATGTCCGCCAGCCGAAACGTTCCTGTCTTGGGCCATCCCATCACTGACCCGGTCAGCAGATCGATCTCCTCGATGCTCAGCCCCTGGGCCTTCATGATGCCCAGCGTGTTCAGCATGGCGAAGGTGCCAATCCGGTTGGCGACAAAGTTCGGAACATCGTTGGCCCGCACCACGGTCTTACCCAACCGCTTGTCCGCGAACTCGGCGATTGCGGCCACGGCCCCCGGATCCGTCATCGGCGTCGCAATCAGCTCAAACAGCCGCATGTACCGCGGCGGGTTGAAGAAGTGCGTGCCAAACCAGCGCCGCCGCAACTCCTCCGGCAACACCTCGGCGATCTTGCCCACGGGCAGGCCGCTGGTGTTGGTGGTCAGGATCGCATCCGCACCGAGGTGCTCGGCAACCTTGCACAGCAGATTCCGTTTGATCTCCAGGTTCTCCGCGACCACTTCAATCACCCAGTCGCAATCCTTCAACCGGGCCAGATCGTCCTCAAAGTTGCCCACCTGGACATGGCCGGCAAACGAAGCATCCACGAACGCCGCCGGCTTGGCCTTCTTCAAGGTCTCCAGCGCCTGCGTCGCAAGGCTGTTCCGGCCCCCGCTGGCCGGAACCATATCCAGCAGCAGCACGGGCAGCCCGGCATTGGCGATGTGCGCGGCGATACGCGCACCCATCGTCCCCGCACCCAGAACCGCCACTCGCCGCACGTCATACACTCGCTCTCCGCTCTTACCCGTCGAAGAGGCCTCACGCCCCGCCTGTTCCGAATCCAGCAACGCCATCGTCTTGATCCTCTCCCTGAAAACCAGGTCTTCCCGAGCACCCGCCAAAGCCGCCAGCAGGCTTGCTTCAGTTCGAGCAGAATACTGAACGCGCGGTAAGAAAGTCAATACGTCTGTTTCAGACGGGAGTTTTCCCGGAATTTTTTTGCAAGGGCGGGACTTCAGTCCCGCCGCAAGCCCAATGCTTGCCACGCGGCTGAAGCCGCGATTCCGTCGTCTGCTCCGTCGCCCCATGCCGGGGATCAGCCTTCCGCCGGTTCTGTCACCATGCCGAAGGACGTCTCGGTCTCTGTGGAAAGCGATACGCTCCGCGGCGAGCGGAGTTGCAGCACCTCTGCAATGATCTCCGCCGCGCGGTCCGGTCCTTGCAGCGTGCGGAAGGCTCTCTGCAAGGCCTGGGCCGCGGCGCGGTAACTGGGCTCCCGCAGGACGAGCTGGACGGCTCGGCGCAGCCGGGCAGCGCTCAGGCTGCGCCGAGGAACCACCACGCACGCTCCACGGGCTTTGACCCTCGCCGCCACTCCCGGCTGGTCGTTGCCGAGGGGCACGGCCACCAGGGGCACGCCCTCGGACAGCGACTCCAGGACGGTATTAAGGCCGGCATGCGTGATCACCAGGGCCGCCCGCTTCAGAATCTCCAACTGGGGAGCAAAGCGGACCACCAGCGGATCGCCGGCCAGCCTCCCCAGCATCGCTGGATCGAGTCCGCCGCCGAGCGAGATCACCAGTTGCGCGTCCAGCCCCTCACAGGCTGCGGCAATGGTTCTGAAGATGGCCTCGGAGCCGTTTTGCAGCGTGCCCATCGAGGCGTAGATCAGCGGACGCCCGTCCAGGCGTTGCCATGGAAACTCGATGGCCGGACGATGTTGCGGGTGGACAAACGGCCCGGTGTAGTGCAATCCCGTCGGATTTTTACCGTTGGTTTCAAACTCCAGCGGCGCGGGCAACTGGGTGATTTGCGCCAGCGGCGATAACCCGTCCTCGGGCTCCCGCAGGGGCTTCAATCCCCAGGCGCTGCGCTGAACGTTCACGTCCTCGAAGATGGGAACGGCCACCCGCAACAGAAAGCGGATTGCCAGGCGGTTCCGCAACCTTCTGAGCCGATCCTGCCCCCCCGACCAGCCAAACCAGAAAGGAGGGAAGCGGTCGTCCGGCAGCAGGGGCGGAATCAGGGCGATGGAGACCCAGGGCAGGCGCAGATGGTCGGCCACATTGCCGGCAAACTCCGCCTCATCGACCAGCAACGCCTCCACGTTGGCCGCCCGCACCGCGTCGGGCCCATCGCGCAGCACCATCCGCGCCGAGTTTCTGACTCGATTCAACGTGAATCGAAAGGCCGCAATCCCCTTCAACCGGGAGAGTTGCTCATCCAGCCTGTCGAGGGTGCCAAGCGGATAGTCCTGGGCGCCGATCGCATGAAACTCGATGCCTGCGGCACGCACCCGCGCCTCGGTGTCGGCAATCCCGAAGATCACCACCTCATGGCCCCGCTGTTGCAAGGAATGCGCCAGCGCGGTCATCGGGTTGATGTGCCCGGTCGCCGGAAAACAGAATGCTCCCAATCTCGCCATCGTCTACTTTAATCCTGTATCGTCTAGTATCTACCGTGGACGCCCTCAAGCTGCGCATAATTCAGGTACACTACAGCCGTGGAGGCAAGCACGTTGGCGACTGCCGAAGAAGCAACAAAGTTGGCGCAAGCCCAGTCGCGGAATCCTGTTCGAATACCTCCGCGCGAAGTTTTGGCGACTGCTGGAGTCTTTGCGGCGCTGACCTTCCTCATCCACTTGGGGAGCTCGCTGTGGGGTTCTCATCTCGGCTATGGCTTTTTTCGAGACGAACTCTACTTTCTCGTCTGCGGCCATCATCTCGCCTGGGGTTACGTGGACCAGCCTCCGATGGTGGCGCTCCAGGCGCGTCTGGCCGAGTTGCTCTTCGGCGTCTCGCCCACCGGTGTTCGCATCTTCAGTTTCTTGGCTGGCGGCGTTACGGTCGGGCTTACCGGGCTCCTGGCCTGGCAGCTTGGTGGGCGCCGGCCCGCGCAAATCCTGGCCATGACCGGCGTTCTCGCCGCTCCCGTCTTTCTCGGGACATCAAATTACCTCTCGATGAACTCGTTTGAGCCCTGCTTCTGGATGGGCGCGCTCTTCGTTGTCCTGCGCCTGGCCGACGGTTCAGCAAAGCCCCGCGCATGGCTGCTGTTCGGCCTTCTGGCCGGGCTGGGCATCGAGAACAAGCACTCCACCGCCTTTTTTCTGATGGCGTTGCTCATCGGCCTGCTCCTCAGTCCGCAGCGCCGGATTCTCCGGTCCCGCCCCTGCGCCGCCGGAATTGTAATCCTGATTCTCGTCGCCCTGCCCAACTTCATCTGGCAGTGGGTACATCACTTTCCGACGTATGAATTTCTCAACACCATCTATTATCACACCGACAAATATCCCCAACATTCGCCCCTGGTCTTTCTTTACCAGCAAGTCCAGGTGCTGCTTGTCTCTTCGGCTCCGCTGTGGATTGGCGGACTGGTTTGGCTTGGATTCTCAAAGAATTCCCGTGCCTGGCGCTTCGTGGCCCTCACCTACGTGGTCTTCCTGCTCATGATGATGGCCATGCACGCCAAGCATTATTACCTTGCTCCGATCTACCCCGTGCTTTTCGCCGCCGGCGCCGTCGGTTTCGCCCAGATCATCCACCGTGCCTGGGCAGTGAACACCTATGCCGTCGTCCTTGGCCTGACGTTGATTTTCGCTACAGGTCCTGTTGTTCTCACAATTCTGCCGCCGAGCCGATACAACGCCTATACCCGGCCTTTCGCTCCGGACTCGGTGAGGATGGAAAAGTTCACCAGCCCCTTGCCGCAGATCCTTTCAGACCGGTTCGGTTGGCCGCAGATGGTCGAAGGCTTTGCCGTACGCTACTACGCTCTGCCGCCTGATATCCGCTCACGCACAGCCATCTTCTGCGACAACTACGGTGAAGCCAGTGCAGTGAACATTCTTGGCCGAAAATACGGCCTACCCACTGCCATAAGCGGCCATAACACTTACTTTTACTGGGGCTGGCACGGCTTTACCGGCGAGTCGGTGCTCACGCTCGGCGACAGTTACAACCAGTTCACCAAGGACTACGAGCAGGTCATCGACTTGGGCCCCTTCGACGCCCCCTGGACCATGAACTATGAACACCGCCATTACTTCTGGCTGCGCGGCCGGAAGCGCTCTTTCGCCGCCAGCTGGCTACAAGTCAAGCACTGGTACTGAGAGAACCCTGTTAGTCCGCCCTCTCAATCACTCACGGTTGAGAATCATTTTTCAGTGAAGTTCAGAGCTTCTGAAGTCGGCGCGGAATTGAGTGGTGATCAGGAAAAAGGAATGAGCCGAATGGGGTGAGTTGTGTGAGCCCGGGCGCGGGAGCGACACTGATTGGGCGATGCCCCAACTGCAACTTCCAGTTTTGTATCAGGGCTGGCCGTCAGGCCAGCCGCAACCGCCGCACCAGGAGATTGGCCTTTCGCCTGCGATGGCGTCACCCGCAAGCAACGCCAAGGTCCAGTGTCGAAGGCCCTGATACAAGACGAAGACCCGCGCGATCAAACCAAGCGAAAAATCTCCATCAATTCCTCAACGGCTTCCCGGTCTTCAATGTGAAGCCGACCCGCTCCAAGGTCTTCGCCTCGCCGCACAGGGAGAGGAATCCCTCTCTCTCCAGAGATCCAGCAGGTACTGCTCGCTCACCAGCGTTCCCGGCGTCACTCCACCGCCGGTCATCACCCGCGCCACGTGGTTGGCGACCTTCGCATCATGCGCGCTGATGTACTGCGCCTCCTGCATCATGGCGACTCCGAGCTTCAGCGTAGCCTCCACCGATGCGCCCGGCACCGCAACGTCGGTCCGCATCAACGGCGGCGTATAGCCTCCGCGCACCAGACTCAGCACCTTGGCCTTGGCGTCGCTCACCAGCCGGTCGCGGTTCATCGAGATCGCATCGCTCTCCTTACCCAGGGCAGGCGCAGATGGTCGGCCACGTTGCCTGCAAACTCCGCCTCATCGACCAGCAGCGCCTCCACGTTGGCCGCCCGCACCGCGTCGGGCCCATCGCGCAGCACCATCCGCGCCAAACTTCTCACCCGATTCAACGTGAATCGAAAGGCCGCAATCCCCTTCAACCGGGAGAGTTGCTCATCCAGCCTGTCGAGGGTGCGAGGCGGATAGTCCTGGGCGCCGATCGCATGAAACTCGATGCCGGCGGCACGCACCCGCGCCTCGGTGTCGGCTATCCCGAAGATCACAACCTCATGGCCCAGCCGTTGCAAGGAATGCGCCAGCGCGGTCATCGGGTTGATATGCCCGGTTGCCGGAAAACAGAATGCTCCCAATCTCGCCATTGCCTGCCTTAATCCTGTATCGTCTAGTATCTACCGTGGACAGGGTAGTTGAAGACGAATAGACTGGAGAACAGTGCTGAAGAAACCCGAAAACGACAAGACGCCCTCTGATTGGACGGCATCTCAACTATCGTTTACGGGATTTGTCTGGAAGAACCTCGGGCGGCGGCGCCTGCGGACCCTGCTTACGCTCTGCGGAATTGGTATGGCGATCGGGGCATTCGTCGGCCTGGTAGGTTTTTCGCGGGCATTGGAGCATGAATGGCTGCGCATCTACCTGAGTAGTGGCACGGATATCTCCGTCGTCCATCAGACGTTTATGACGACCACGGTGGATGAGTCGCTGGAGGCGAAGCTGAAGGCGCTACCCTCCGTGGCGCAGGTGGCGCCGGTGGTCTTCAACGTGATGGACCTCACCCCTGAGGTCAATGCGCTGGTCTACGGCTGGAAGGCCGATTCGTACGAGTTTCAAGCTCTCAAGCTGCTCTCCGGGCGGCCCTTTCGCGATGGCCGGCCGGAGGTGATGCTGGGCGATCTGCTGGCCTCCAACCTGAACAAGAAGCCCGGCGACACGCTGGAGATTGAAGGCTCCCCCTTCACGGTTTGCGCGGTCTACCATGGCGGCTCGACGCTGCAGGCTGGAGCGGTGATCATGCCGCTGGACCAGTTGCAGCAGTTGAGCGGGATGCAGGGCAAGGTCTCCAGCTTCGATGTGCGGCTGCGCGCCGCGCCCGCCGGGGAGTCGCCCGAGGCGTTTTTGCATCAGGCGCAGGCGCAGATTGAGGCGGCGCTGCCGGGACTGCGCGCCGTACCCGCGGCCGAGCGCGCCGACAATAACCAGTTTGTACGCATGGCTCATGCCTCCGCGTGGGGCACCTCGTTGATCGCCCTGCTCATCGGCATCCTGGGGATTGCCAACACGATGGCGATGTCCGTCTTTGAGCGCACGCGGGAGATCGGTATTCTGCGCGCGCTGGGCTGGAGGCGGTGGAGGGTGCTAACGTTAATTGAGATGGAAGCCGCGGTGCTGGGCCTGGGCGGAGGGTTCTTCGGCATCGCCATCGGATGGGGAGCGCTGCGCCTGCTGGCCGCACTGCCACAGACTGCGAGCCTTGTCTCGACGGACTTTTCCTTGCCGCTTCTGGCCGAGGCGCTCGGCATCTCCCTTTTGGCCGGGCTGGCTGCCGGAGCTCTTCCCGCATGGCGCGGAGCGCAGCTCTCGCCGGTCAAGGCCCTATGTCATGACTAACTCTATGACCAGCACGCTTCTCGAATCTCCCCGCCAACGTACCGGCGCCGCGGCGCCTGTGCCGGACGCCATCCCTGCCCCCATTCTCCAGGTGCGCAGCCTGGTAAAAGACTACGACGAGGGGCGCATCCAGGCTCTGCGGGGCGTGGATCTCACCATCGGAGCCGGCGACTATATCGCCATTACCGGACCCAGCGGCAGCGGTAAGTCCACCCTGCTGCAGTTGCTGGGAGGGCTGGACACAGCCACCAGCGGCGAAGTTCTCTTTCGAGACGTCCGGTTGGGCCATGGGATGGACCAGGATACCTACCGGTCCGAGAAGGTCGGATTCATCTTTCAGGCATTTCACCTGATGCCCACGCTGCGCGCCATCGAGAATGTGCAGTTGCCGATGCTTGGCTTGTGCCGCAAGGGTTGCGACCGCGCCGCACGGGCCTCGGAACTGCTCCGGGAGATGGGCATGGAGCATCGGGCAAGGCAGTATCCCCATCAGCTCTCCGCGGGAGAGCGTCAGCGTGTGGCGATTGCGCGCGCCCTGGCCAATGAGCCGGAGATCCTGCTGGCCGATGAGCCGACTGGAAACCTGGACAGCGCGAACTCCATGCGCATTCTGGAGATTCTTACCGGAATTCAGAAGCGGCGGGGAATGACGCTGATTATGGTGACGCACGAGAACGAGATTGCGCACGCGGCGGCTCGCCAGGTCCGCATCCGGGACGGGAAGGTGGAGGCATGAGGGTGCGAATCCTTGCGCTTGCGGCGCTGCTCGCGGCGTCTTCGCTCGCAGCGTCCTCGCAGGCAACGATTCCCATGTCGCGAGCCACGCCGCAGCCCGGACCCCCTCTGGCAGTGCTGGCGGCAGCGCGCCAGCAGGTGCAAACCGCCGACTACAGGCTGACGGGCCGCCTGGTGCGCGTCGAGCAGAGCGGAGAGCGAACCAGCTACCGCGTCGCCCTCCGGGCGCGCTGGTTTCCGGGCGTGCTGCGCGTGAGGCTGGATGTTGTTTCGCCGACACAGGCAAGGGAGCATGTGCTGCTGGAGATGCGGCCGGGCGGGAAAGACACGATTCTCATCGCGCGTCCCGGCGATGCTCAAGCCGCGGCGTTGCCCTTTCGCCAATGGAGATCCGGCCCCTTCGGAGCCTCGCCGGGTGAGGGGTTCAGCTACGAGGACTTCCTTGACGCGCAGTACTTCTGGTCCGGGCAAAAGGCTCTGGGAGACGTAAAGTACGGGGCGCGCAACTGCGACCTTCTGCTCAGCACGCCAGGCACTTCCGATGAGACCCACTATGCCGCGGTAAAAAGCTGGCTGGACCAGGCCAGCGGCTCTCCGGTGTACATTGAAAAGACACTGAAAGGATCCGGCGAGATGAAGCAGTTTACATCCTTCGGACTGCGCCGGACCGAGGGTGTCTGGGGGCCAAGCCAGGTGGAAGTGAAGACGCCCGGCCAGACCGGATCGACCCTGCTCATCATCGATCGAGGCACGCCCAGAGCACACCTTGATCGGAACGATTTCAGCGCAGCACTACTTCCGCACTTTTAGGTGATATATATGATCTTTCTACTTCTATTCTTCGGACTTGCGGCAGCCTTGGCTACGGTAGGGTTTCTCTACCAATGGATCGGCGCTCGCTACGACCGCTTTCGCTATGCCAGCTCCGGCCGTTTGATCGATATAGGGGAAGGCCGCAGGCTGTACCTGCTGGAAAAGGGAGCGGGCGGGCCAACGGTGCTGTTTGAAGCGGGAATCGCGGCCACCAATCTGAACTGGTTTCATATTCAGGAGATGGTGGCCAAGTCTGCCGCCACCGCCTCGTATGACCGCGGCGGCCTGGGCTGGAGCAGCCCGTGCCAAACCGAGCGCACGCCGGGCAACCTGGCGCCGGAGCTGCACGAACTGTTGCAGCAGGCCGGCATCAAGCCGCCTTATATCCTGGTTGGACATTCGTTTGGCGGACTGGTGATGCGGCGGTTCGCCTTGCTGTATCCGGAAGAGGTGGCCAGCATGGTGCTGGTGGACCCGATGCGCTGCGAAGAGTGGCCACCGATGAATCCGGAGAAGCAGGCTGAGCTGGATCGCGGCTCCAAACTCTCAGGCTATGCGATTCCGATCGCTCGCTTTGGATTGGCGCGGCTGGCCGTGACCTCCCTGCTGTGCCGCTCAGGGCGCATTGCCGAATACCTGGCCGGCGCGGCCGGCGATGGAGGCATGCATGTGCTGGGACGCATCAAGGGCGAGGTCTCCAAGATGCCCCCCGAGGTTTGGCCCGTTGTAGCGGCGCATTGGTCGCGAACCGGTTACTACGCGGGGATGCGCAGCCATGTGCAAGCGGTTCCGGCAACCGTGCGGGAGATGCAGGCGGCAGAGCCGATTCTCGGCATCCCCGTGCTTCTGCTGACGCCGGGCAAATCGTCTCCTCTCTCCGAGGCGGCCCTGCGCCAGATTGGCGACAATGTGCAGCAGGTGATCGCGCACAGAAGCACGCATTGGGTTCATCTCGACGAGCCGGAACTGGTGATCAATTCGATTCTGGAGATGGTGACGACTGCCGCTGTTCCTGAAGCGGTCGCAAGGACAGCCCCTGCTCCCGCAGCGGCGGCAATGACAGCCGCCGCTCCCGCAGCCCTGGTGATGACCGCCGCCGCTCCCGCAGCCCTGGTGATGACCGCTGCCGCGCCCGAAGCGGTCGTGAGGACATCCGCCGCGCCCGATGTGATGGTGGCTGTAGGATAGAGCAATTTTCCTGTAGGTATCGTGCGACGCCTCGACGTTCATCGGCGTTTTCTCCCAATGAAAACGCCACTGCACGCTCTCTTCGGGATACCCAGCAATAGGAAAATTGCTCTTGTTCCGCGGCTCTGCCGGAGGACAAGTTGCTTGTCACCTACCGGAGGGTTGCCGGGGCTGATCAATCATCCCGGAGAACTGCTCTCGCAAGACCCGGCGCAGCGCTTTGCCGTTGTGATTTTGCGGTATGCCGCCGGGCGCAAGAATCCCGATACGGCGCGGCGCCTTGTAGGCGGCAAGCCGTTGACGGCACCACTCGATCAACTCGCTTTCCTGCAGGATGGAGCCCGGTTGCAGCTCAATCACCGCAACTGGAATCTCGCCCTTCTCGTTGTGGGGCAGCCCGAAGGCGACCGCGCGGGCGATGGACGGGTGCGCGAGCAGCGCCTCCTCCAACTCCCGGACATAAACCGAATAGCCGCCTGACTTGATCACATCCTTGATGCGTCCCACCAGCCGGATCAGGCCGAGCCGGTTGCGCGTGGCAAGGTCGCCCGTACGCAACCAGCCGTCGCCGGTCAACAGATCATGGCTCTCATTCTTCCAATAATGCGGAGCAACGCCGCGGCGGCGGATCTGGCACTCTCCCGTAACGCCGGCCCGGGCAGGCCGCCCGTCTTCATCCACCACGCGGATGCGAAACGGCGGAACAGGGAAACACAGGTCACCGCTGCCAGGCAAAAACGAAAACTCAACGCCCATCATTGCAAGTCCACCCAGCTCCACCATGCCGTAGCCGTTGAGCAGCACGGGCGGAATGCGCGCTCCGCCGGGAAGGCGCACAAGGGCGCCAAACTGCCGCAGACGCTCGCGAACCTCCGCCGGCAGATGATCGCTGGCCGAGAGCCACAGCCGCACACTGGCCAGCCGCGCCGGCTCGGGATGGCTATGCACCAGACGGGCAAAGATCGTAGGCACGCCGACGAAGGCAGTCACGCGGAAGCGCTCTACAAGCGCGAGCGCCTCGGCCGCCTCAAAGCGATCGAGAAAGCAGCCGCGGATGCCTGCCATCAGGCCGTACAGCGCAATACTGACGGCCATGATGTGCGACCAGGGCAAGGCGATCAACGCCAGGTCTTTGGGACCAAGCAGAAATCCAACCAGCACCGTGGAGGCGCGGGCGCCCAGCAGCGCGTTGCTGGAAAGCGCGGCCCCTTTGGGAAAGCCGCTGGTGCCCGAGGTGTGGAAGACGGCGATGGTCGCTGCCGGATCGATAGCGGCCGGCGCGAACAGCGGCTCAGCGTTCCCGGCGTTCCCAGCGGCCCCGAAGCTGGGCGCGCGCAGGAATCCATCCAGCGTCTCACTCTCCTCATCGGCCTGGATCCAGGTGCGAACCGGGAGCTGCTCGCGGGCGCCAATCGTGCGTTCGAAGACCGCTCGATCCGTGACCAGAATCTCCGTGCCGCTCTCGGCCAGGATGCGCCGCACTTCGGCCAGCGAGAGCATCGGATTCAGCGGAACCGCGATGCCGCCGGCGCGGATGATGGCCAGGAACCAATGGAAGCAGCGACGGTCGTTGGTGCGATAGATGGCGACCGGCTCCCCCGGCCGCAGGGCGACGGAGCGGCGCAGAAAGGCATCGAATGCGCACAACTCGGCATGCAGCTCAGAGAGAAGATACGGGCCGCCGTCCGTGACCGCGACCTCGCAATCTCCCTTGCGGCGCAGCAGCTCATCCACCAGATTGGCAACGGTCACTCCGGGATCCCGCGCGAGCCGATAACGGCGGAGGAGATTCATTGCGGCGGCGCCGGCTTGCGGCCCCACTCGCTGGCCACGCAGTAGTGGAAGAGGCGATCGAGATAATCCAGCACCGGCGGCGGGCACAGATCAGATCCCAGCAGACGTTCGGCATTGGCGGTATCGAATTGCATCTTCATCGTGAAGTAGTCGCGGTAGGCGCGCCCATCGCTCAACACGCGGCGCTTGCGGCCCCAGAGAGAGAGAAACAGCAGCGGGCGCAAGACGGCAAAGAACAACTTTGGATCGACATAGCGCGGCGCGGGCGCATGGAAGTACTCTCTGGCGCGCTGGGCCACCTGCTCGATGGTCGCGCTGCCGCGTGGCCCGGCGCATAGATGAACCGTACTGGCCAGCGCGGCCTCATCAAAGGCCAGCCGCGCCACGGCGGATGCGACGAAATCCACCGGCACAATGTCCAATACGGCGTCAGGATAACCCGGCACGGTGCGCCACAACCGGCGCGCATAGATCTTGAGCGGCCAGTACATCATCTTGAAGCTGGAAGTGACTCCGGTGCGCGAGTCCCCCACAATGATGCTGGGCCGCAGAATGACGCAGGGCAGCGAAGCACGCCGCGAGCGAACCAGCGCCTCAGCCTCGGATTTGGTCTGTTCGTAGGTATTGCGGTAGCTTTGCCCCACGGCCAGCTCTTCTTCGCGCACCAGTCCCGTGCGTTCTCCCGCCACATAGGCGGTGCCGACATAGGCGAGACTCTGAAGCTGCCGCGCACCCGCCGCAAAGTCGAGGATGCGGCGTGTTCCCTCCACGTTGATATTGCGCGCCTCCTCCAGCGAATGATCGAAACGCACGGTGGCGGCGCAGTGAATCACGCGAGTGGTTGCCTCAGACAGGCGCTCATAGGCGCCGGCGTCGAACCCAAAGTTGGGCAGGCTGACATCTCCGGAATAAACCTCCACGCGAGCAAGTTCTGATGGAGGAACCATCTGTTCGGCGCGCTGACGGCCGGTTTGGCCGGGTCTGTCGCGGATCAGCAGCGCCAGCCGGGCGCTGGGCTGACGCTGGAGCAGGTCGAGCACCAGTTGCGTCCCCAGAAAGCTATGCCCCCTGGGGAATCACGCCGTGCGTAACGAGCTGATTCTTTGAGAAATACGGTCGTCCAGCGATCACGCGACGGGTGTAGGCGGGGCCAAATCCGGGCAGCGCATTGAGCTGCGCGGCGCTGGCGGTGTTGATGTCGATGGGCTCGTCCATGGGCCGAGCCTGGGCTTGTGGAGCGGTGAAGGCTGGCGGTTGTGGAGGCTGCGCGCCGGCAAAACTCACCACTGCGAGCAGAGCAGCCGCAAGGGTAAGAGCAAATTGTCTGTAGGTAGTTTGTGACGTCTCGGCCTCCATGGGTGTTTTCCCCATTGAAAATGCGCTACGGCTCGCAGCGGACGCGGCTGCCGCCTTCCTCGATCAGGTGGATCTGGCCGTCGCGCATGTGCAGGATGCGGTCGGCGATCCTGGCGGCCTCCGGATTGTGGGTGATCATGAGCACGGTCTGGTGGAACTCGCGGCTGGAGGCCAGCAGCATGGAGAGCACCGTGTCAGAGTTATGCGTGTCGAGGTTGCCGGTGGGCTCGTCGGCCAGCAGGATCGAGGGGCGCGTGATCAGCGCGCGCGCAATGGCGACGCGCTGCTGCTCACCGCCGGAAAGTTCGTTGGGGCGGTGATCCAGGCGGCCCTGAATCTGGAGTAGATCGCAGAGATGATCGAGGAAGTGCTGGTCGAAGGGCTTGCCCGTCGCTGCGATCTCATGCGCCAGTTCGATGTTGGCCCGGGCGGAGATGGTCGGCAGCAGGTTGAAGCGCTGGAAGACGAATCCGATCTCGGCGCGGCGCAGGCTGGTGCGCTGCGAGTCCGAGAGGCGCGAAAAGTCCTTGCCCTCGATGGAGAGCGTGCCGGAGGTGGCGGAGGTGAGTCCGCCGAGAATGTAGAAGAGCGTGGATTTGCCGGAGCCGGAGGGGCCGACGATGGCGGCAAACTCACCCGGCTGAATATCGAAGGAGACATCGCGCAGAGCCTCCACGCGCAGCTTTCCGGAGCCGTAGACCTTGCCCAGATGCTGAGCGGAGATGATGGGGCCGGCGGCGAAGGGGAGTACAGCAGACGTGCCAGTGACTGGGGAGACTGATTCCATAGAAGGTTCCAGTTTATCCCAGAAGGCGAAAGGCGAAAGGCAGGGGGTAGGGGGTAGAGGGTAGAGGGTAGGGGGTAGAGGGTAGAGGGTAGAGGGTAGAGAAAACAGCGGAGGTTCCCTGCTATCGCCCTGCATCTCGATGGTAGAGCATGTCTGCGATCTTACGGAGCGGGTCTCTTGCCTTGAAAGGGCGCGGCTTTAGCCGCGCCGCAGGAGCAGACGACGGTCGCGGCTTTAGCCGCTGAGGGAATCCTTGCAGCTGAACAGACGTTCCTTAAGAAGCAAAAGAGGTTGCGGGAAGAGGCCTTGCTCGGTCGAAATCCCTCAATATATTCCCTCAGGCGCCCTGCATCTCGATGCAAGGGACAAGTTTTGCATGGAAAAGCCCCGGCTGATGCCATCCGGAGCCTCTGCTTTTGCCTACCCTCTACCCCCTTACCCCTACCCTCTACCCTCTACCCTCTACCCC
>JABEBX010022639.1_pt1 | contig 19039 bp, 16 predicted proteins | sample 7245971 | NCBI WGS metagenome assembly JABEBX01 (sample SAMN14506365, study PRJNA622280) | hot springs metagenome | biome: hot spring [ENVO:00000051]|acidic hot spring [ENVO:00002120]; feature: spring [ENVO:00000027]|sediment [ENVO:00002007]; material: sediment environment [ENVO:01001048]... | reverse complement strand
TCCGCGCAGTATTATATTTTCAAGGCAATTGTGATGGTCTATGTGTATATGTGTTGTGCATAGAATGTCAACTGGTGCGTGATGTTGCATATCAATGAGTTTTTCTGATAGCTCTTTTTTATGGTGGTCATAAATGAGCGTCAAAACGCCGTAGACTTCTTCGCTACTTGAGCTCCACTTTTCTTGCACAAGTTCATTTCTTATCAAATCCCTCACAAACTCAGACCTTGAAGCGTAACCTTTTTGAATCATTTTTTCATCAAGTTCTTTAAGCAGCGATTCTGGCAACGATATACTAAACCTAATAGTTTTATCCATACAGACTCCTACATTAATTGCTTTATTTTAAGCTACATACGATTTTACTTTCCATAGACAATTTGTCAATTACATGTAATTTTTATTGCATTTTTTTCATTTTTTACTTGCTTTTTGCTTTTGGAGAATTATAATTTAAAAAAAGCGAGGTGTAGCATGAAAAAATTATTTATTATAGCAATTATTATAACTTTATCATTATCTAGCGTGGCAAGCGCGGCAGAATATACAAGGGTAATTGGAAAAGTCATAAGCGTAAACAAAAAGGACTCAACTGTTAAAGTAGATGTATTGTCCAAAGTGTGCAATGGCATTCACACATTTTCTATTGAAAACGATGAAGCTTTAAAAAATCTTGAAGTTGGTTCGCAAATTGGACTTTATTTGGTAAAAGATTGCACACAAGCTATTGTGATAGGAGATAGTCAATGATAAAAAAAGCTATACTTGCAGTTGCGTTTGTTATTTTTGTTTCAAATTTTGCATTTGCAAATTGCCAGTCTCCAAGCGCTGATGCAATACCGCCGTTTTTAGGCACTACATCAACCATCCCGCCTAATGTATTAATTGTAATGGATATTAGCGGCTCAATGTCTTGGTCTGCTTACAATTATAATGATACAGGAAGTTATAGTGGCAATGAAGAGGGCTATTTTGACCCAAACTCAGTGTATAGTTACAATAGTAGTCAGGGATACTGGTATATAAACAACAATGCAAAAAAAGTAAGTTCATGTCCTTCTAGGAGCAGCGAAATTTCCTATTCTAAAAGCTATAATGGTACTTGTCTAAATTATCATTACATGACGCGCATAGACCTTGTTCAATGGGTTTTAACGGGTGGTTCTCCAGCACATTGTTCATCTGCTTCTTATACAAATTGCGATCCAAGACTAAATACAGTGGATAAAGTCGGCAACAACATCATATTGACAACATCTAATGGTTATAATGTATTAACGCCTGTGGACAGGATTAATAGTTCTTTGCTTATATCGTTAGCCAACGATACTCAAAATGTCCAGCCAAGAATTGGTTTAGAAATGTTTTCTGACAAAGTAGCCTCAGACAAGGTTTATATAGGAGACTATACTACAGGTGGTTCTAATGACCCAAATAATCCATACACAAATGTTATTAAAATGATAAATGCTACAAGTCCAAATGGCTCTACTGCGACGGGTCCTGCAATGAAAGCTGCTTTAGACTATTTTGCTCAAAATAGTCTAAATATAGGCACAGACTGCAAAGGGCAAGGCTATTCATACAAAAATGGTTTTAGTCCTTCACAAGGCACATGGCAAGACCCCATGTATCAGCCTTGCAAAAAAGACTGCACTGCAAGCAATTGTAGTTTTTGCTCTGCAGAGTGCGCAAACAACTATGTCATTTTAATGTCTGATGGTGATTGGAATACGGGTGGTGACCCTCTAAAGCCTGCGTGGTATATGCATAATGTTTTTAAGCGAACGCTAAACAATACGGATTTTAAAATAAATAGAGTATATACTGTTGGTATGTTTTTAAGCACAGGTAGTGGCGCGTGCGGATTTAATGCATTGAAAAATGTTTCATTGTATGGCTCAAACACTTTTTCTACATACCCAACTAATTGCTCTAATTGTAATAGTAATTGCTCAAACACAGACTATGGTAATTATGGAGCATATGGCAGCTATTGTTATACGCCAAATCCAGACCCTACAAAAACAAACCCGCCGACGGCATTTAGCGCAAATAATGCCAGCGATTTGAAAAATAGCCTATCTGCTATTTTTCAAGACATATCAAAGAATGTTTCATCTGGCTCGTCCCCTGCTATTACTCCTAGTCTAAGCCCACAAGGCTCTGTAATTTTGCGATCAGTTTTTTATCCCCAAAAAACATTTGATAATGGCGCAACTGTCTCATGGGTAGGCAAGCTTTACGCATGGTGGCTGCAGCAAAGCCCAGGCAGCGATCCCGTGAAAAGAGCCGATAATGGAAACAAAGAGCTTACTTTAGCAAACCCAAAAATTACATCAAACGAGTTTGAAAAATACACGCCAATTTTTGAAGCTGGCGCAATATTGCTTAACACAGACGCTAATAATAGAAAAATATATACAACGATTGATGGCAAAACGCTCTTAGATTTTACTGCAAGCAATGTTCAATCTATTAGTCCATACTTTGGAGATTTATCAAGTTTAAGTTATTTAGGCACTTCTGACCAAGCTACAAATCTGATAAATTATATAAGAGGTCAAGATTTAAATTTAAGCGACGACCCTAATAAAAACCCTAGACGCCGCACTGTTACTGAAAATGGCGGTGTGTGGAAACTTGGCGATATTGTATACTCATCGCCCGCTGTAATGCAAAAAGTTGACTATACAAATCCGTCCAATACCTACAATGTGATATTTGTTGGTGCAAATGATGGTATGTTGCATGCATTTTTATTGGGCCAGCCAATAAATACATACAAAAATCCAAAAAACGACACAGACATAATCGTTAAGCTTTGCAATGATAACAAGTTTACAATGGATATACAAGGCAACATAACATGCGCTGATGGAAACGATAAGGTTGGAAGCGAACTGTGGGCGTTTATACCAAAAAATTCGCTTCCGTACTTAAAATACTTAGCAGACCCAAATTACGATGCAACAGAACATTTGTACTTTAATGATTTAGAGCCTTTTGTTTTTAGAGCTTATACGCAAAATGGTATAAAGACTATTCTGATTGGCGGTATGCGTTTTGGCGGCTGCGTCAACCCTCCTTCTGGTTCATCTGGTGCTGGCTATTCGTCATACTATGCGCTTGATGTAACAGACCCTAAAAATCCTTCACTGCTATGGGAGTTTAGCAATCCAAATCTGGGATTTAGCTATTCTGGACCTGCAACTGTTAAAGAGTATGATGGGACTAAAAACGACTATTTTGTTGTGTTTTTATCTGGACCAACTGATTATGATGGCACATCAAATCAAGCAGTGAGTTTATTTATTTTAGACTTAATGACTGGAAATTTATTGAACGCTTCAAAAACTCTAATGGCTGATGCTAAAGGAGCTACCTACAATAAGGCTTTTGGCGGCAGATTGTTTACAGGTGGCATTATAGATAATGCAAATAGTCTAACGCAAGCCATTCCGTTTGGCATTTCTTACCAAGACAAGAATGGAAATTGGCTTGGAAAAGTTTTTTTGCTCAATACATATGAAAATGCTGATTATACGAAATGGAATGTTGTGCCAGTTGAGTTTGGTACATCTATTGCATCTTTGGGTCCCATTACCGCCCAAGTTGCCACATCAAAATGCCAAAGCACAAGACAATACATATATTTTGGCACAGGCAGGTACTTCAAACCCACAGACCCCATAACTTCACCAAATGAAAATATTTTTGGTGTGGATGTTACAAGCTGTATAAACCAGAGCAGTTGTTCTGTTAGTTTAACTCAAGTTACACCATCTGAGCAGATAGGCAAAACGTATGTGCCTGGCTTTTCATGGTATGTGCCACTTGACAAAAAATTGGGAGAGCGCGATTTTAGTGACCCAAGTGCAAGTTCTAATTCAGTAACTTTTGCAACGGCTTTGCCTGCAGGTGGGTCTACTACATCTGACTCTTTGTGTATAAGTATAAGCAGCTATAGTAGTCAAACAAGAGTGTGGTCTTTAACTTGTGGCACTGGCGCGCCAAATCAAAGCGGTGAAATTATTATTTGGTTAGAAAAATGAAAGGTTTTACTTTGGTTGAGGTAATAGTTGCAATAGCGATTTTGGCTATTTTGCTTGCTATTGCTATACCAAGTTTTAATAAGTATAAAAAAAGCTTTGAGATAACAAGCCAGTTTAACCAGATTGAATCAGACCTTAACTATGCAAAAGCCTACGCATTTACGCGAAAAGTTACTGTCAATGTGATTTTTAGCGCAAATAGCTACACCATTGTTGATGTAACAAATAATAGAACCATAAAGGGTCCCGTAAATCTAAAATACGCTTGCTTAACAAACGCTGCTGGTAATACGATTACTTTTCAATCACTTGGCTATCCAACACCCGCAAGTATATACACAAATGAGGCAAATAGCGTAAATTGCACAAATGTTTCTTTTACAAGAATCATATCTGGAGTATACAATGGGACAAGTTGCACGCCGTAAAAGCGGTTTTTCGCTAATTGAAGCAATTATAGCATTGTTTATTATATTAGTGGGCTTGCTTGGGTTGCTTGGCGCTTTAAATATGGCTATGAATGTTGAAACACAAAACGAATTTAGAAATACCATACAAACCTTTATTGACAAGAAAAGAAATGAAATAGAGCAAGCGCTTGAGCAACAAAACACTACTGCATGCGAAGATGCGATTAAACCTTGTGACATACCAAACCTTACTATATCAAATAGCTCTACTATATCAAACTGCACCTTTCAGACAACAATGCAAAATCAAACTTCAAATACCATTTGTATAGTAAATTTTAGCTGGTTCTACAAAGGCAAGCCAGAAAACGTAACAAGAATTATTATTGTGGAGAAGCAATGACTAATAAAAAAGGTTTTACAATTATAGAAATTGTAGTTACACTATTTATAGTTATGGCAGCTTTAGCTATTGGCTATTATACATTTGTCAAGGTGTTAAGGCTTTCGATTTACCATTCAAGTACTCAAAAGTCCCAAATTAACAGATTGATGGGAACAGCATTGTTAAGATACGATTGCGAAATGGCTGGCTATGGACTAACCCAAAGCATACCCAAAAATGTTGACTCAAGCAATTATGAAGAAGCAAATCCTAACTCTAACCCAGCTAGCAATTTCAATAATGCTCCATATACACCATTGCCATTTCAAATAGGCTCTTACAAGAACGCTTCTTATTTAGTTATTCGCTCTACAATAGCAAACATAAATGATGCTTCGCGCAAATGGAGTATTTTATACTATGACAAAGACAGCTTAAGCTGGAAAATTCAAGGCTATGATGATGATTTAAGCTGGCCTAAGAGCGAGCAAGACTATCATTTTAATAAGAAAGGCAGCAAAGATGATGATTACTATGTAATCATTTTACATGAAAAAGATTTGTATGCAAAACAAAACGGTTTTTATAAATTTAAACTTGGCATGCTTCCACAAAATGCAAATATTCCTCCATCTGGTTATACTTATATTGTCTATGGCGTAGATTCAGATACGCAGCCTCGTATGCCTTTTAATAGGGTTGATTATTATTTGGATGACAAAAACAAACCAACAAATATTTGCGCGCCTAATACATTTGAGCTATATAGGGCTACAATAAACCAAAGCAATGGCAAAGCTAACCCACAGCCGCTTTTGGATTGCATTACAAAGTTTGAAGTAGCGCTAAAAAGTGGCAATGTTTGGTATACACGCAATAATCCGCTAGACTTAAATAGCTCTCTAAATGTACAAGAAGTGAGGATTTTTATTGTCCAACAATCTGGCAAATTTGACCCAAGTTATACAAATACAAGTCCAATCACATTGGGCGACAAAGATACAGGGGTATTGGGCACATTTGAGCCAACTGGTGACCAAGTGCATTATCAATGGAAATTAATCACATTATCAGTTAGACCGAGGAATTTAGTGCAATGAAAAAACCAAATGCAAAACAAAATGGTATAGCGTTAATCGTAGCTATATTGCTTAGTTTTATGATGTTGACATTAATTGGCGCACTGCTTTGGCTAGTAGTGTCTGGGACAAAAATGAGTGGTATGTACAGGTATTACGCAAGCGCTCACGATGCAGCCGTTGGTGGTGCAGAAGTAATGATGGATATCCTTTATTGGAGACATGACCCAAATCTTCCTTTAGGCACCTATAATATAAGCGACTGTTTTAGCACAAAAAGAGATAATCCCATGCAACTGTGGGGTAAGTGCTTGGATAGCTCACCAGATATCACAATGTATTTTGGTAAAAAAAATTCAAGCGATTCCTACACGGTAAATGCTACAATAACATCAAAGATTATTGAAGACCCTGACCCTGCAAGTAATAACAACATCCAAAAAACATATTATGCTATATCCATAGACGCATCAAATTCTACTAGGCTTGACAAAAGCAGTATTGATTTTGTATACCTTATTAGTCAGCCATGGTAAAAAAAAGTATTGACAATTTATTGAATAAGTGGTAAAAGGTTAAACCGTATTTTGAAGTTGCTTGCAATATGTAAGCGGCAAAAAAATTTTGTTTTAAGGAGGGCACATGGGTGAAGGCACTCGGGAGGCATATTTTAGCGGAGTACTTTAGCTGTGATAAAGATATCTTAAATGATGTTGCGGCTTTGGAAAAATTTTTGAACGATGCGGCAAAAGCTGCAAATGCTACTGTAATTTCTTCGTCTTTTCGCACCTTCCAACCTTTTGGCGTAAGCGGTATAGTTATAATAGCTGAGTCTCACTTGGCAATACACACTTGGCCTGAGTATGGTTATGCTGCCATAGACTTTTTTACCTGTGGGGATTCGGCAGACCCGTGGAAGGCTCATGAGTATTTAAAAAATCTTCTTAAACCACTTTATACCAAAGAACAAGAGGTATTAAGGGGTGTGCTTGACTTAGAGAATTTTACTTACAAAGCACAATGTAATATGGCGGTAGGGCAATGATAGATATTTTTGCAAAGGTGCCAAATATTTATAAATTAGCATCATCTCATGCAGAAGGTATAAGTGTTTTAAACGCATTTGACATTGCTTTGTTAGAAAGCGGTATAGGCAATACAAACCTTGTTAAAATGAGTTCAATTTTGCCGCCAAATTGTGAATACGATGACCATATTGCCCCTCCTTTAGGTGCGCTTGTGCCAGTTGCCTATGCGTCAATTGTTTCGAGCAAAAAAGGCCAAAAGATTGCAGCTGCCGTTGCAGCGGCTATTCCCAAAGATAAAACAAAAAACGGCCTTATTATGGAATATGAGGATTACGATATTACAAAACAACAAGCCGAAGAAACCGTTATTAAAATGGCCCGTTGGGGTATGGAGAAAAGGGGCTACGAAATAGAGAAAATAGTGAGCATTGCCGCCGAACATACAGTTGAAGAAAATGGTTGCGCATTTGCTTGCGTCATCTTGTGGTGGAAATGAACTTTTACTGCGCAAATGCTCCTTTTGAAAAGGCTAATATAGTAATTGTGGGTGTGCCTTACGATGGCACATCCTCTTTTAGGCCGGGTTCTCGATTTGCACCAAATGCAATTAGAGAACACTCAAGCGGTATAGAATCATACTCGCCTTACTTTGATAAAGATTTAAGAGATAAGAAAATTTGTGATGTTGGCGATTTACCTTTGCCGTTTGGCGACAAAGAGCTTGTGCTTGATATCATTGAAAAGTTTTCCTCAAAACTTATTAAAAACAAAAAAAAGCTTTTGTCAATTGGAGGAGAACATCTCATTAGCTATCCTCTAGTTAAAACGTTTGCCAAAAAGTACGATGACCTTGTAGTTGTACAGTTAGATGCTCACAGTGACTTGATTGATTCGTATCGTTCAGAAAAGTTCTCTCATGCGACTGTGCTTAGGCGTATATGTGAGTTGATTGGTTTTGATAATGTTTATCAGCTTGGAATTAGGAGCTTAAATAGTAGTGACCTAAATTTGCCAAAAAGAAAAGAAAATATGTGCTTATTTAACCTTGATAAGGCAAGTGAGTATGTAGGTCAAATTGGCTCAAAACCTGTTTATTTAACAATAGATTTAGATGTGCTTGACCCATCTATTTTTGCGGGGACTGGGACGCCTGAGCCAGGTGGCGTTACATATAAAGAGTTAATTTATTGTTTGCAGCAATTAAGCGCTTTGAATATCGTAGGATGCGATGTTGTTGAACTATCACCGCAGTATGACACAAGCCATGTTTCAACTATTGTAGCAGCAAGCGTAATTAGAGAAATATTGTGTATTTTATAAAAAATCCACGGGTATATCTTCAAATTTTTCTACGCACAAATCCACATGTTGAGATTTGTTTTTGTTGACGAGTATTGTTTTTAAGCCAAAAAGCTTTGCTGTAAGAAGGTTTTGTTCCATATCGTCAACCATTGTGTAATGTAGAGCTTTGTGTTTTTGCAATACTTTTATATATGGCTGTTTGTTTGGTTTTGCTATAAATTCTGCCTCTATGATATCAAATATATCATCAAATTCGTTTAATACATCAAGGCGCTCAAGGACATTTTGAGCATGTTTTTTTGGTGCGCTGGTAAAGATTACTTTTGTGCCTTTTATGGCTTTGAGTTTTTCCTTGAGGATGTTGTTTGGCTCAATAGACGATAAATCTACATTATGAGCAAAATCCAAAAATTCATAAGGGTTTATGTTGAAGTGTTTAATTAAACCCATAAGCGTAGAGCCATATGTTTTAACATAATCAGAGCGCAGTTTATCTATTAAATCTTCGCCAATTTTTAGGCGTGTTTTTATAAAAACTTTAATATTGTAGTTTATTTCATCAAATATGCCAGTTTTGGGGTCATAGAGTGTTTTATCTAAATCTATTAAAATTACTTTCACGCATTTATTTGTAGCATAAAATGCAATTCAATTCAATATAATTAGAATATTCTTGTATACTGCCCCCACTTGTCAAGACTATTTTTTTATTTCCCATCTCAAGCCTAATTTACAAGTTAATTCCAAATCTTACCATTTTACAAAAAAGTCTTAAAAATTTAAACAAAATTTTTTCGGGCATTATAATAATCATTAAGTTTTATCAATCTGAAAATATTGCTTTTTGCAGTAATATCTTAGTATTCGCATAAAAGGGTACATCTGTTTTACCCAACACAGTTGAAGGTATTGTGCTTATCTCTGATAAGTTATCTATTGGCGATAAAACGCTTTGAGCCCCATTTTCAGAAAGCATAGTAACTTTATCTGCAAAATTATTTGCTCTCTCAATTGCACCACCTATAGAAATATTGCCCAATATCGCCATTGCAGGCTTCAGATTCTTTTTATATATCGATGAAATAATTGCTACATATAACGCCGAACCTATTCCGCTGGCAATTTTTGCTCCAATCAAATTACTGACTTGAATGTTTAAATCAATCCCCGAAAGTGAATGCTGTTCTGTTAATATGCTTCTCTCGTTTGCTTTAATGTAGTTGACAGTATTTTTAATGTCTTCTTTAACCGCAGAGGAATTCGTACCGGTCACATTCACTTTACCGCTTCCTTTAATAGCCACAACTTCTATTTTAATTAATGAAGTATTATCTCCATCACTTGTGGCTGTGTAGCAGACTCCAGGTGGCAATGGACTTGATTCTATAATCCCTGAACCTCGTTCCTCGGGTAAGCCTATAAAAACTTCTTCTTGTGTTTCTTTATCTATATACGAGAAATTGGTATCCCAAAATTCCATGCCCCCTATGCGCTTCAATTGTTCTTTAACTCTTCTGCGCATCTCTAATGCAATTTCAAGATATTCTTTTATATCTGATTTTGTGAATATACCATCGGGATGTAATAATTTTATCAGTCCTGAAATTTTTAAAATAATTGATGCTGAACCAGTAATTTCTCCGCCTTTTGCGCGAGAGAATGAACCCGATTCCATATAATCTTTCATCAAAGGAATCGCATCATGATCCTTAAATAATTTATCAGTACTCTCATCAAAACAGATAGCGTCCCACAAACCTACTGCGCCAACACGTCCGGTAGTATTGTTTACAAAAAGCTGAGCAACTGTGCCTTGTCCACCAGAAATTAGAATTGCATAGGGTGTGATTTCTTTATATATATAAGACTTACCAGAAGAGCGAGGACCAAGTTCTACCATATTGAAATTGTTTTCAACCAGTGGAATTAAACGGCAAAGTAATAAATTTTGCTTTCTCTCATCCAATCCTTCGCTTTCCGGCTCATAACCCGCGCTTCGTAGCAATAATTTTTTCCATTCTTCTTTTGTGAACTCTTTACGCTTTTCAATTATTTTAGAATTATTAAAACTACTTAGCTGAATTGGTTTGATATTTTTAACCACAAATGGGTAGGTTGAATTTCCAATTGTTATGAGCGCATCGTATTCCATATCAATAATTGCCCAAATTCCACCCAACAGAAGCTTTTCATGTTGTTTAATTAAATCATCGCTTATATTGGCATTTTTAATGTTGCTGTTAAATATGTGTGCCCAATACCTGTCATTTTTTGGGTAGAGTGTTACGGATATTTTATCAATTATTTTATATCTACCTTTTTCACGCAATTTTGACTGTATTAACGTGCTTTCTTCCGGATTTACATAATGATCTCTAAGGATAGTTTTAACATTCTCTAATCCTTCCTTTAACTTATCTTCATCTTCTGTGCTACAAGTATTTGCCAAAAGATATTCTAAAACAAACGCCGGAACATTGGCACCACCCTTTATAATACCAAGTAAATCTTTTTTAACTACAAAACCACGAAAATGTTCGAGAGCTTTTTTGTCTAAATCATCAAGTACAATCATTTTTTTACCCTATAAATTGTTGTCATAGCCCATCTAAATCTCTTGCAGGCAATTTGGTAATATCCGCTTCATCCAATTGTTCTCTGGATTGTGCATCTATTATAGTTGCTTTTATTTTATTATTGCCACCGAGGGAAAATTGAAATGTAATTGTTTTGCCAATCTCCATTTCCTTTATATCGCTTTCAGAATATTGCTTGTTTGCGGCAAAAAGAAGCACCTGTACTTTTCTAGAAGCAGAAAATATATCGCCCATGCTATCGGCAGCTTTTAGTTTAATTATAAAATGTTCGCCTACTACTTCATTAAGTTCTTTCTTATTCTCTATTGTAATTTTTAACCCTTTGAATTTATGTTCTGTCTGAAAAATGAAATAACTTTATAATTCTTTTTAGCTAATAGATCAATCTTTTCTAATAATATATTTTCAAAATTCTCAAACAATTCCAAAGCATCAAGTTGTTTTTTTTCTCCTATGCTGTCTATGTCATTATAGGTTAATACTAAATATTCACTGTCTTCGCTAAGACTTATGTCTTTCAAATTTTTATAGACAATTGTTTTGCCTGATAATTCAGTCAATCTTTTTTCTCTATCCTTCTTGAATTTTACTACCTCGCCATTTGACATATACAAAGCGCTCATATTATGCTCGGTTTCCGAAGGAATTTCTGCCAACATAACCCCTGTTTCTTTTTTTATTGATTCATTGAGCTTATCTGCAACATAAGCAGCAATTTCGTATCGAAGACCGTCTCCCACAATTACAGCCGTTTTAGGATTGGCTTTTTTGAATAATCCAATCAGAAAGCCAGACTGGTTGGATTTGTATTCATCAATTCTTTCAAACCAGCTCTGCAGCAGTTCACAGTTGAGACTTTCGTAATATTCCTGAATTGGTCTAATAATCTCTTTATCATGAATAAAATTAGCATAAAAATTTCTTATGGCACGGTCAACATTGTGAAATGAATTTGTATAAAATTCAATGACTTTTGCCAAATTATTGCAATTGCTTAAGGGTTTTGTATCAAACTCTATCAACGTTATTAAGTATTTTGTCCAGTCTGGTACATATTTTTTTGCAAAGGAGCTTTCAACCCTTTTCTTGATTTTCTGAATTTTTTCTTTAACAAATGAATTATTACCAAGATTCTTTGCAATTTCTTTTAACTGTCTTACATCAATTTCTTCAAAACAATGCTTCGGGTGAACATTCCAGATGTTTATTCCATCATCAATTTTAAAATTCCTGATGTAATTATTCAGTGATTCCGAATACAGCTGACTATCAAGCCATTTGTGGTATACATTTAATAATTCTGAATTTACATCATTATTCAATAATTGGGTAAACAACAAATTAACAATTTCTTTAGCAAGTGTTTGGGGTGGCTTTTGTGTGTAGGGCTGTCCAAGTAGTTTAAATATTTTTTTTTCGAACAAGCGTTTTACAACATCATCTTTTCCCTTAAAATATTTTTTAGGATCGCTTAAGAAAGGCAATAACTCCGTTTCGAGTGGTATAATGTCTTCAAGTTCCTGCAGTATCTTTTTCCACCAATCCAGATTTTTACCCACGCTCTGATTAGCCGCAGCGATAAGCTCTTCGCTATCCAATGTAATTTGCAGTCTGGTGGCTTCAAACAATCTGTTTTTAAGCCAATCCACGGGATAGGTAAAATCAATACAGCCGTGTGTGAAACAATAATCAAACAGAAAACTCAACTGTGCTTTAGGACGGGTAGAATAAAAAATTACATTTTTGTTTTCAAACTTTGTTTCTGCCTCAAAGCGCAAAAGCATCTCGTCCTTTACACGCTGCCACTCTTTTTGAGCATTATCATCGGTGCGTAAAACAATAAAGCCCTTTTCTTTGGCAAGGTTTATTAAAAACTCGTAGCTATGCGTAGGGTCGAGCACCACCACACGCTTTCGCTTGGAAAGTTTTTCTTCAAGCTCCTGTAAAAACCATTGGTCTATCATAATTACCAATCCGCGTTTAAATATTTTTGAAGTTCAGAATTTTGTCCACCACTCTTTAGTACTTCAGCACGGAGCAGTCCTTTTGCCTGCAAAGGTGCTATGTTTTTGCCAACGCCATCATCTAATTTAGGATTATATCCTTCAGCAATCAATTCGTCTATTTTTTGAGCGAATTTTTCAATTTCTTGCAATTGTAAATGTATTTTCTCTTTCTCGCTTTGAGCCTGAGCTGTATTTACATCTTGTAATTGCAATAAGCGATATTCGAGACTGTTTTTGCGATCGTGGATGTATTGTGATTTTATTTTATACAAACTGTCCCGCTTCCATTTATAAATGATGGTGTAAAGTTCTATACCCTGATACTTTCCGCTGCTTAAGTGCCATATAAAGGGTGTTTTAGGCAAATACATAAACAAATTTAAGTGATCGCTCAAATCTTTGAAAAAATGGTTCTCAAGATAATCGTTGAGTGGGTGACCCAGTAATTGATCAAGTTGTAAAAATTGTGCCGATGTAAAGCCATTACTCATGCAATAATGCTCTAATCGCTGTGCAAGGGCATCCTCGCCTGGCAAACTTACCAGCGGAATAATGCCATCTTCATCTTGCATAAGCAGGGTGCGAATGGTATCGGCCAAAAACTCAAGGGCAATATCCTTAGCCCTTGCTTTGGGCAGAATGCGAGCTTCTTTAAACCAATACCATACATTTATGGGATTGACTTGATGAGTTTTGCAAAATTCTTCTAAATCGTTATTGCTCTGATAAATGGTTTCAAAATCTTTTTTTATCTGTCTGATTTTATCTTCCTCAAAATCTGCTATTGGCAGTGAATTCAAATGTGCTAAAACCAGGTCTTTGGTTTCTGATGCTTCGGCTTCTATGTTGCTTTTAAATTCTTCCAATGCCTCTTTTAATACGGGCAGCGAGCCCACTGCCTTACCCATTTTTGCTTCTACCTGCGCCCGGTCTGCCTCATTTAGTTCATACACCTTGTAAATTAGTTCATCTATAATAGCTTCGTTTACCAATACTTTGGTGAGCTTGAAATTTTCGTAATTCAAATAGTTAAGCAAACGCTCCTGTAAGGTATTGCCTTCAAAGGCTGTTAAAGGTGTTTGCTGAAAGTTCATTTCTATGATGCTGTATTCGCAGAGGTGCTTTTTGATGGAGATGTTTTCCTTGGCAAGGGAGGAAACTTTGGTCTCAATGTCTTTTGGAGGTTGGACGAAAGGAATACGTTCTAAATCAGAAACTGTTGTATTAACAGTTGGGTTAAATGCTCTCAATACATAACTATTTACAATGCTATTCAAAAAAGCAATCAAATAAAATATATCTTTACCATCGATGGGGAAAATGCCTATATCAGCATCGCTTATTAGATTTTCAGCTTCTTTTATTTTAAAAGAGGGCCCTTTTGTTCCTACTCTAGGGGTAAAAACACCGTTTTTATTATAATATTCAGAACCTGAAAAGCTTGAAAATTTTTCTTTCTCAATCTCTTTTATTTTGTTTTGATAATCAATACACATCCAAACAGATCCATACCACTTAATAAATGGACCACCTTTACTCATTTTTATATATGATTTAGAACTAATCTCATTAATACTTCTTAAATATTTTTCATTTCGTCCTGGATTAAAACCTCTCGTAATTATAAAATATTTTTTCAACATCCCAGTCTTAAACTTCTCCCTAAAGCTATCGCTAATCCAGTAGATAAAGGGCCAGCCGTCAATGATTTTCAGCTTTTCCTGCGGGAGGGTGTAAACACGTGGGTTGGGGCGGGAGGCAATAAAATCTTCGTATGCTATTTCTAATGAGGCTTTTTTAGTTTTTTCTTGCTGTCCGCCGGTAATTTGAAAATAAACACCAGAAACATCTTTCATTTTTTTGCTTAATACATACCAAGTTGCGTCTAGTAATATTCCCGGTCCAAAAAGATTCACTCTATCCAAACCATAATCTACCATTAAATCAATATGAGTTTGGCTAATCATATATTTTCTGACATCTTCAAATGTTTTAATAAACATAAAAGTGTGAGGGTGAATCATCCCGACAAAACCATTTTCATCAGTTAATTCGATATTTCTCTTAATAAATGCAGCATACAAGTTAGAATGAAACTTATTCGGCTTTTTGTAATTATCTTCTATAAACTTCTTAAGTTCTGGTCCAAAGTCGGAGCTGTCTGTATAGGGCGGGTTGGCAACGGCTACATCGTATTTTTGGGTCAACAGCCGCAAAAAGGTAATGGCATCGGCTGTTTTGGTATTTAAAAAGTTAAGCCCTTCTTTGGCTTTGTTGTGCTCAATAGCTTTTTGCAGGTTGGTAAAGAAATTCTGTCGGAAGTCATTGTATTTTGTAAAATATTCATCTTCAAATAATTTCCCACTATTTTTGTTTATCAAATTTTGCAATTCCGCATCATATTTTTCCTGTAGCCGTAACAACGAACCAAAACGGTGAGCTTGCTGCAAATCGCTCCAGAGGTCAATTACAATTTTTTCGAGATCTGAGCGTAATGTCTCACCGTTTTTTTCAATAATCAAACGGGGTATTTCTTCCTCGTCGTAGTCGGCGCCGTAATTTTCAATTTGGTCTTTATATAAATCGTAGAGTAAATCAAAGGCATAAATAAGAAAATTACCCGATCCCACAGCAGGGTCAATTATTTTTATTTCGTGAAGGGGCTTTATTTCACGAGTTCTTTGTGTGGGCGCATTGGCAATTTTGTATTTTTCTTTTATGCGGCTATGCGGCTATCAGTATACATTTCAAGATAAAGCTTACCAAGACTATTATCCACCAAAAACTTAACCACCCAGCGAGGCGTATACACCTGGCTTTGAATGCTTACTTTATTGTATTCGGTCTTGCTACCACTGGCTTTGTGCTTGGCTTTTTTGTAGTTGTTATAGCTTTCGTAAAGCCAACCAAGTATGTCATCGCTTTGCCAGATGTCATTATCTACATCGTTGTCTTTTTCAATTTGGTTAAAGGCATCGATTATAGTTCTGAGTTCAATGGCAGTAGGCAGCAAATGAAACGGATGCTGGGGGCTGAAAAGCGGAATTTCAGCCGACAGTTCATTTAGTTTATCTTCAAAGAAGTTTAGTAAACCTTCATCATCGCTGTTACGGGCCTCAAGGTGCTGCTCCAGCCACAAGGAATGTGAAAAAGAACGGCCACCGTGAATTTCTCGTCTGGTAATTACCTCAGGAATTAGAGTATGAGCTTCCATTACTTTAAGAGCAACAATGCGGTTAAAGAGTGTAAAGGTGAGTTCCTCCACCAGTTTTTCGTAGCCATTATGAATATTTCTTGTTTCGGAGGTCATTGTTGCCAGAATTTTTTCCATCCGCTGGCGGTCAGCTGTATATTCAGCCGGAATGTCTTCTGCTGGAATAATACTTCCGCTATTGATGCCCATCCTTCCCAAGCGGTTCTGGAAGGATTTTTCGATTAATTCTCTTATTTTATCAACATAGTCTGATAGCTTCATAGTTGCACTCCATTAAATATGCCGCCCAGAAAAGCGATTCCGTTTTCAGTTAATCTATATTTGTTATTAGGATCTGTTGGTTTTTCAGGATTTGTTAATTGAATGAAACCTACTTTCTGCAAGGGTTTTAGATAATTATCTCGAAAAGTCTTTTCGTTTTTGTATACAAAATTGTCGTTTTCGATAAAAACGGGTTTTGCTCCTCGCACATATAGCGGAAGATATTTAAAGGTATTCCTTATGCCAGAGCCAATTTCGTCAGCCCAGCCGAGGGCGGTAAAGAATTTTCGAATATTCGGGTTTTTAGGGTATGGATTAAAAGAATTCGGATCAATCAATCCGTGAAATAAAGGCTTGTTGGGATTTGTGACCCATACTTCCGTTTCGCTAATAATTATTTCTGTAGCAAGTGCACTTGTGTATTCCCTGTGGATAATGATATTTCCTATAACTTCACGGAATATCTTATCCCTTAAATCAATTCTTTGGTCTCCTTCGAGAAAAAACTTCTCAGGCAAATATTTATTGATAAACGCTTTAAGTTCAAGATAAGTGTCAATTAAATTTGTTCTCAACGGAGGATTGATTCTGTCGTCGTATCTATCTTTATTTTCAATTCTTACCATTGCCTCAACTTTATAGGCTGGTAAAATGCTTTGAATAGTAGAATCTTTACCAAATATCAAAGCTGCAGCTAATGTTAAACCCTCTTCGCCCGTTTCAAAATCTTTACGCCATAAAGAAGCATTTTGAAATATTTCAATTTTATCTAATCTAAGCCAGGGGTGATCGCTCTTGTTGTTTTGAATTAGCTTCATAGCCTTCTGAAAAGCATTATCATTCAGATCATCAAATGTTAGATGAGGATAAATTTTCGTTTCGGTAAAATAGTTTCGTTTCTTAAAGTAAACATCTCCTATCTTTTTTTGATCGTTTGTAATATTTATATCGACATCAAACTCTCTTATAAAAATTTCTCTATTATACGAATGAACCTGACTGCTGACTGGAATCTGGATTACCATTACTTTACCTTCGGGTGTATCAACTGTAAATGGCTGCACGTATATAGGCGGATTGATTGTGTCTCTGTTGTTTAGTGTTGTAATAATGTCTTTTTTGATTTGGATTTCTTTAGTATTATTTATTCCAACAATTTTACCACTATCGGAAACACCAAGAAAAATTGTTCCGCCATCAGTATTAGAAAAACTTACTGCAGTTTCATAAAAAGAAGTGGGCAAGGCATTTTCTGCTTCCTTGAACTCTACTTGAGTCCCTTCGCCTCGTGTAATTATTTTTTGTAATTCTTCAAATTCCATTGCTTACTCAAAATTTACTTCGTCATCGTTATTTGCGGCGGCAATTCTTTGCATTTCCTGTTGCAGCCAGTTTCTGTAGTCTGCAATTTTCATTTTACCTACCGGCAATTTGGAAATAATTGGTTTTGTTTTAGGTTGTTCTCCGGGTGCTGACTCATGGGGTTTTTCCTTAACCAGTCCGGCTTTCAATATCTGAAGCTCACTTTTTTTGCTGCTGTATAGATCAATGAAAGAGAGAATTTCGGAATATGTAAACCTGCTTATTTTATCCTTAACGTCAAATTCAAGCTCAATCGCTTTTTTAGAGCGCTGCTTGGCATATTGTTTTAGATTTTCGGCTTTTTGCTTTGCTTCTTCATTTAAGTCATGTGGAAGTGAATTGATTTCTGCAATCAAATCTTCAGCCATCTTTTCTATCTCTGTGTATTTATCGGCACACTCTATCATTGCCCCAGAAAACAAAGTGTGATATCGATCTTTAATTCTCTGAGCTGCTTGATGCAAATTGTCGTACTGCTCAACAATGTTCTTATCATAAAGTTGATTGAATTCTGTTATTGCTTTTTCTACTTCACTGTCGGTTTTTGTCGCTTTTTGAAGTTCATCTGCAACAGCATGGGCAAATTGCTTCCATATTTTTACGTTAGGAAGTTTATTCCTTATAAACTTTTCAATTTTTAATGTTCTTTTAATCGCATCTAGAAACTCTTGCTTTTTAGACAAAAAATCATTGGCTTTGTCAATATAATTGGCTTCGCTTACAGGTCCTGTAAATTTTCCAAGAAATTCCATGTCTTTTTCAGCATCTGGGAATAATTTGTTAAAATCCTTTTCGCTGTTTTGCAATGTGCCGATTTTATCAGCAAAATGCTTTGCCAGGTCGCGTATGGCGCTTGCCAGTTCAAAATCATTGGTGTTGTAATCTATTTTCTTTCCGATATATTGTTTCGCTTCGTTATCGAGCATAAACTGAGCTAATTCGTGCCTTTGCTGCAAGGAAAGAGATTGTGAAACAGCTTTAAATGAGGCTTTTCTAAACTCTGTTGCAGCCGAAAAAATTTTAAACACCCCTTCATCCTGCCATGAATATTTGTATTCGCCATTGTATTTGGCTATTATTTTGCCTGCTCTCATTAAAGCGGCAACTGTGGAAATAACGGTCCCATAAGTAAATCCGGTTGGCGGTTTTTCAAGTTCAAGCTCCAGCCTTTTTCCTTCAACAAAGGTATCTCGGATTTTATATAAAATCTCTTCACAAACTTTTAAGTTTTCACCAATAAAGTATAATGCCCCCGGAAATTTAGTCAGATTTTTTAACACTTTATTTCTCAAATCTGATAAGATTTGAGAAAAGTTCTTTGTGTTATTAAATCTGAGTTA
>JABEBX010022465.1_pt1 | contig 19069 bp, 17 predicted proteins | sample 7245971 | NCBI WGS metagenome assembly JABEBX01 (sample SAMN14506365, study PRJNA622280) | hot springs metagenome | biome: hot spring [ENVO:00000051]|acidic hot spring [ENVO:00002120]; feature: spring [ENVO:00000027]|sediment [ENVO:00002007]; material: sediment environment [ENVO:01001048]... | reverse complement strand
GTTCCAAATAGACTTGGGTGTATCAACGATACGCTATTAAATTTACACTATTGCAAAAGTGTTGGTTTAAAGTTGAGTGGTTTTGCTTTAAATGATTATTTTGCAAGCGATTATGACAATTTTGATGCCTTACAAGATTTGACAAATGGCAGTTTTAGATATAAATTTAGAGATGAATTGGAGGTTTTATGAATTTTCCTAAAACTCGCCCAAGAAGGTTGAGAAAAAATCCCTACATTCGAGATATGGTAAAAGAAACTGCACTAAGCATTAATGATTTTATCTATCCTATATTTGTTACATACGAGAAAGAGAAAAAGCCCATTTCATCCATGCCTGGCATTTATCAGCTACCAATAAGTGAAGCAAAAAAAGAGGCTAAAGAGGCTTTTGATCTTGGCATAAGGGCTGTAATTTTATTTGGAATACCTCAAAAAAAGGATGAACTTGGCAGTTGTGCGTACGATGAAAATGGCGTTATAGTAAATGCAATAAAAGAAATCAAAAATTTTGTACCAGAGCTTATTGTTGCTGCAGATGCATGCTTTTGCGAGTATACAAGTCACGGTCATTGTGGTGTAGTTGATAACAATGGTTATTTGTTAAATGATGAGACGCTTGAGCTTTTGAAGAAAGAAGCTTATGTATATGCAAAAGCAGGAGCTGATATTATTGCCCCTTCTGGCATGATAGATGGCATGGTTAAAGCCATTAGGGACGCACTAGATGAAAACAATTTCAAAGATACAATAATCATGGCTTATTCGGCAAAGTACGCTTCTTCATTTTATGGCCCATTTAGAGAAGCTGCAGAATCTGCACCAGCATTTGGAGATAGAAAATCCTACCAAATGGATTATTCAAATGCTTTAGAAGCGCTAAAGGAAATTGAACTTGATATCAATGAAGGCGCAGATATTATTATGGTAAAGCCAGCACTAAGCTACCTAGATATCATAAAAATGGCAAAAGAGCGTTTTGCCTTCATGCCGCTTGCTGGCTACAGCGTAAGTGGAGAGTATTCTATGATTAAAGCAGCTGCTAAACTTGGTTGGATAGATGAGAAAAAAGTTGTTGATGAAGTGTTGACTTCTATTAAAAGAGCCGGTTGTGATATTATAATAACGTATTTTGCAAAAGAGTGGTTAAAAAATAATAGTTAATAAATATAAAAATTATAGAGGAGGTTTTATAATGAAGTATTTCAAAAAGTTGTCGTTGTTGTTTGTTTTTTTGGTATTTTTAAGCGTTAATGCGTATGCTCAAAATGTTTCATTGCCTGCGTTTACACCTATTGCAGAAAAGGTTTTGCCAGCAGTTGTAAACATTAGTACTACTCAAGTTGTTAAAGGCAGTGTAAATCCTTTTGGCGAAATGTTTTCAAATAGTCCATTTAGTGATTTTTTTAAGCATTTTTTTCAAGGCTATACTCAAAATTACAAAGCTCACTTTTTAGGTTCTGGTTTTATTATTTCAAGCAATGGGTACATTTTGACAAACTATCATGTTGTTAAAAACGCAACAGACATCAATGTAACGCTTAATACAAATGAAATATACAAAGCAAAAATCATAGGCTACGATCCAGAAGTAGACATTGCTCTTTTAAAGATTAACCCAAAAAGGCCATTACCTACTCTTGAACTGGGCGATTCTAACAAAATGCAAATAGGTCAGTGGGTTTTGGCTGTAGGCAACCCATTTGGACTAAGCGGTACTGTAACTTCTGGTATAATCAGCGCAAAAGGAAGGGTGATTGGCGAAGGTCCATTTGACCATTTTATACAAACAGATGCCGCAATTAACCCAGGTAACTCTGGTGGTCCGCTTGTAAATATGGATGGTAAGGTTATAGGTATGAATACAGCCATCATTGCTTCTGGACAAGGTATTGGCTTTGCTATACCATCTGACACTATTAAAGACGAATTATCTTATTTAATGAAAGGCGAAGTGCCAAAAAGGGGTTGGCTAGGTGTGGGTATACAATTATTAACACCAGAAGTAGCAGATTTATTGAAATTAAAGAGTTTAAATGGTGCTGTTGTAAATGAAGTATTTAAAAATTCTCCTGCTGCGAAAGCTGGAATAGAGCCCGGTGATGTTATAGTATCAATGAATGGCAAAAGTATTTATGCACCAGATTTACCATATGATATAGCATTTACAAAACCAGGAACAAAAGTTGAATTAGGTATCATTAGAAATGGTAAAGAAATTAACAAAACAGTTTTATTAGGTCAGCGTCCTCAAAAAGAAAATCAAGAGCAATTGGAAACCGCACAGCCTTCTACTTCAAGCAGCAGTTTTAATACAGACTTTGGATTTAATATTGCTTCAATTAATCCCAATTTAATTAAAATATACAATTTAAAAGAACACAAAGGCGTTGTTATAACTTCAGTTGATCCAAATTCTTTTGCAGCTTTAGCAGGCATTAAGCCAGGCGATGTAGTTGTAAAACTTGATAATAGAAATGTATATTCGCTTGAAGATTTTAAAAATATTCTAAAGCAAACATCAAAAGAGAACGTTATTAGTATGTTGCTAAAACGCGGTGAGGCTACGTTATTTGTTACAATTCAAAAAGGATAGCCAAAATTTTTGAGGGAGTGCTGCTTTAGAAGCCTCCCTTTTTTTGTAGGAGTAGTTTATGGATATTGATGAAAAAATAGAAGGTATTATTGGCCAAAGTATAGACAAGGTTGTTCATTTAGATGAGTTTATTGGTAAGAAAAATATCGTTTTGTATTTTTACCCAAAAGATAATACGCCAGGTTGTACAAAAGAAGCATTAGATTTCAATGCACACCTAAGTGAGTTTGCAGCACTTGATACAGTTGTGATTGGTGTTAGCGTAGATTCTGTTGAATCACATAAAAAATTTATTTCTAATTACGATTTAAAATTTTGTTTAATTAGTGACAAAGACAAAAATTTAGTTGAGCATTTTGGTGTAATAAATCCAAATAGTAAAAGAGGCTCAGCCAAACGCACGACATTTTTGATTGATAAAAACCAAACGGTTCGCTATATTTGGCACAATGTAAAAGTGGACAGTCACGCGCAAAGCGTTATAGATAAGATTAAAGAGCTTAAGTTAAATTAATTATTAGTGCTTCTTCATTGCAATCAGGAAATAAAGGACAATTGATGCAATCTTGCCATATCTTTTTTAAGGGCAATTGCTTTTTGTCAATCAATGTAAAGCCCATTTTTTGAAAAAATTCAACCTGTGTAGTTAGAGCAAATACTTTGTGAATGCCAAGCATTCTTGCTTCCTCTAATTCTTTTTCGATAAGCTTTCTACCTAATCCTTGTTTTTGGTAATTTTCATCTATCGTAATTGTGCGAATTTCAGCCAAGTTTGGATAAAAAATGCGCAAACTGCTGGTTGCTATCACTTTTGATCCATCTTTAGCAATAATAAATTCACGAATTCGCTCAGCTATATCCTCTATGGGTCTTGGCAGTACAATGTGCTTTTTTACGTATTTATCAATTAGAGATTTCATTGAATCGCAATCTACAATTGTTGGTTTTACAATCTCAATCATAATCTTACCTTAAGAGCCTCAGCATGTGCAAATAAACCTTCGTATTCAGCAAATTTGATTGCATATTTAGCGTCATTTTTCATTGCATCTTTACTATAGTGTATGATGCTACTTTTTTTAAGAAAGGTTTCAGCTGTTAGCACACTTGAAAATCTTGCAGTTTGGTTTGTTGGTAGCGTGTGGTTTGGTCCTGCCACATAGTCGCCTAATGATTCGCATGAATAATCACCAATAAATATTGCACCAGCGTGTTTAAATGAATTCATAAACATATATGGGTCTTGAATTTGAAGTTCTAAATGTTCTGGTGCGATTTCATCAATGATTTTACCTGCAAGTTCTTTTGTAGTTTTGATAAATAATGCGTTTTTGATTGATTGTAGCGCTATATCTTTTCTTGGTGAGTTTTGCGCTAAATCAAGTAATTTTGAGCTAATGCGGTCAATGCATTCTTCATTAAAGCTTACATAATACACTTTTGCATTTATATCGTGTTCTGCTTGCGATAACAAATCATACGCTGCATACATATTTTCGCAATTGTCAGCTACTACCATTACTTCGGATGGTCCTGCAATAGAATCTATACCAACATCACCAAACACTAACTTTTTAGCCAGTGCAACATAAACATTGCCAGGCCCTGCAATCACATCAACCTTAGGTATGCTTTGTGTACCATAGGCAAGCGCAGCTATAGCTTGCGCTCCACCAACTTTAAACACATTTTTTAAACCGTATAATTTTGCAATGTACAATAAAAGTGGATTTACAAAACCACTTTGTGATGGCGTACAAATAGTTATTTCATCAACACCAGCAACGTAGGCTGGAATTATAGTCATAAGGGCAGTAGATGGATAAAAAGCTTTGCCACCTGGAATATAAAGGCCTGCTTTTGAAACGCTAGATATGCGTGTTCCCAAGATTACACCATTTTTTTCTACAATACATGTCTTTGGCAAAAAAGCCTTATGGAAATCTTCTATTTTTTCTTTTGCATATAAAATTACCTCTTTTTGACTTGAATCTATTTGATTAGCAGCATTTTCAAATTCTTCTTCACTAACTTTTATATTTTCTTTGTCTGCTTTGAAGTTATCAAACTTGTAAGTATATTCAAATAACGCTTCATCTCTTCTTTCTCTAATATCTTTTACGATTGTTCTAACTGTGATTTCTTCGCTCTCATATTGGTCTTTTTTTAAAAAATCTCTCAATTTTGATAAGTCAGCATCATTATTTATTTCTAAAATATTCATATCTGTTTCTCCTTTATAATTTGTAAAATCTTATAAGATATTTCCTTTTTACTTGCAAGTTCTAAATGTTTTATGGTGCCATCTTTAAAAATAATACTAACTTCATTATTTGGGCTTCCAAAGCCAATGTCTTTTCTTGAAACATCGTTTAATACAATGAATTCCAAACCTTTTTTATCTATTTTAGCTTTAGCATTTTCAAAAAAATCGTTCGTTTCTGCTGCAAAGCCTATTAGTTTAATATTGGGGTATTTTTCTTTGATATATTTTGATATATCTGGATTTTGCTCTAACTCTAATAAAAGTGTGTCTTTATTTTGGCGTTTGATTTTTTTATCGCTAATATAGCGAGGTTTAAAATCAGAAACAGCAGCTGACATAATTACATATACATCTTGACCATAAATCTCAATTTGGTGCAAAAGTGCATTCAACATTTCCGTTGCAGTTTTTACATTTATGCGTTTTACACCGTATGGTGTTTTGAGATTTGATGGACCGCTAACAAGGATTGAATTTGCACCCATGTTGAAAGCCATTTGAGCTATTGCAAATCCCATTTTTCCGCTTGAATGATTGCTTATAAAACGCACTGGATCTATTTCTTCTTGTGTAGATGAAGCTGTTGTAATAATTGTTTTATTTGTAAATGATTTTTCAAAAAATACAGATTCTATACATTCTTGTATATCTTCAAGTGGAGCTAGATGACCAACGCCCACACTATTGCAAGCAAGCTCGCCTACTGTGGGCTCAACAAAAATAAATCCCATTTGTTTAAGTAACTCAATGTTTCTTTGAGTAGCTTTATTTTCATACATTTTTGAGTTCATTGCGGGCGCGATGATTTTTGGTTTATCGCTTGCAAGTGTTGATAAGCTTACAGGACAATCTGCAAGCCCACAAGCAAGTTTTGCTATTATATTTGCTGTCGCTGGCACAATTGCAATTGCATCAGACCAATTTGCTAATTCTATATGTGTTACTTTAGAAGGATCAAATTCTTGCAATACGTCAGAATAGACTGGGTTTGAGCTTAAAGATTCAAACAATAATGGGGAAATAAAACTTTGGGCTTCCTTTGTTAGAGCAACCCTAACCTCAAATCCTTCTTTCTTTAGCATTCTAATTAACTCGCACGATTTGTATATTGACACAGATGCGCTCACGCCAAGCAGTATCTTTTTGTTTTCAAACATTTTTGTTAACCTCAGATTCAAGCAAATTCAGTATTTCTGGTAATAATTGTTTTTTTCTTGATAACACACCTTTTAAGTAGTATATATTGTCGTCAATTTTTTTGTAAGAAAATTTTCTTTCTAAAGAATAGCCAGACGTAATTAATATGCTATTTTGTGTAATTATATCGCTCACAAGCAGCATCAACCAGTCAAGGTTTTTTTTGTGTTTTTGCTGTTGAATTTCATCAATTAATGTTTGCTTTATTTGATTTAATGTGTTGAGATTTGTTGTTTCTACTTGAGAAATGCCAAATTTTACGCCAAACTCTTCGTACGATTTAAAATCGCTTTCAATGATTTCCTTTTTATCGCGTGTTGTGATATCATCTGATTGGGCAAATAGTGTCTTTGTATATTCAATATAGTCAATATTTGCAATGTTTGAAAGCTCATTTATCATTTCTAGATCAAGCTTTGTTGTCGTTGGTGATTTTCCGCCAACTGTATCGGATAATATGCCAGAGAGCAAAATAATGGCTATTTCTTTTGTAAAAGGTGCGTTGTTTGTTTTATAAAGTTCAGCTACAAGCGTACACGTTGAGCCAACGGGTTTTGCGTAAAAGAATATAGGATAGGTTGTTTTTAATGGCGATATTCTGTGGTGATCTATAATTTCTAATATTTGTGCTGTTTCAATGCCATCTATGGCTTGGTTTTGTTCGTTATGATCAACTAATATCACTTTGTTTGAAAATTTTTTTATTACATCTGACCTTGTGATGATGCCCTGCAATTTATTATCGTCTACGACACTCAATGCACGGTTTGTATCTTCAAGTAGCAGTTCTTTTGCTTTATCTACATATTCGTTTGAGCTTATGTATCGAGCATTTTTATTTAAAACGCTGCAAACGGGCACAGAAAGCGTAATTTTATGAATTGTCTGAAAAGTATCTAGGTAGCTTATAAAGATATTACCCTTATATCTAGATAGATCAATACCAGATAGTTCATTATCGTCTTTTATTCCTGTAATAACAACACTATGCGCTTGATTGTCAATAGCGTATTGTAAGATTTTTTCTCTTTTTCCAACAATAATGATAGTTTTTGAAATATCTAATGTACTAACATATTTTTTAAAAACCTCAAAAGGCATAGCGCCAACAATTATTTGGACTTCTGATTGTGAGTTTTCGCCTCTTTTATACAAATAACCTGGCAATACTTTACTGAAATTCTCTATTGTTAATGTGTATGTAGGCGTAGGTTTAATCGTATTTATTAAAAAATTAGAAATTTCAAACACGCTTACTATACCTTTAAAGTTTTTTTCACTATCAACAACAGGAAGTAACCTTATGTTTTTATTTTTTATATTGTCCATTACCTCATACAATGGTGTGTGTTCATCAATACTTATGATATTTTTTGTCATAACATCTTTAACTTTTGGGTATATATCCTTTAGCAGTATAGGTGGTGCAGTATTTAGATATTTGAACACAAAAGAGCTCTGCTTATTCATATTGCCGCATCTTGCACTGATATAGCGGTTTTCCTTATCTATACAATTTTTTAGATGTGCGTATGCAAAAGCAGCACAAATACTATCAGTATCTGGGTTTTTATGACCTATAACAAAAATATCACTCAATTACTCCCCCCTAAAACAATATTTTCTAACAAATTATTCAATATTCTAGCAGTTGCCCCCCAAATAATTTCATTATTGTATTCTATCAAATATGTATTAAAAATCCTACCTTTATATACAAATTTTTGCAATTTTAGCGGATACTTCTTAATTAAAAATTCGATAGGTACACTAAAAACATACTCAACTTCACCTTTGTTGATATTAAAATTATTGTTTTTTAATATTCCTACAAATGGGTATACAACAAAGTTAGAACTCAATGTTACAGTAGGATCCAGTTGGGCAATAATTTCAATTCGGTTTGGTCTTATACCAATTTCTTCACATGTTTCTCTTATAGCTGTAAATTTCATGTTTTTATCTTGAGGCTCTTTTTTGCCACCGGGAAATGCGACTTGAGCAGAATGAATTGAGCCATCATCTGTGCGTTTTATAAAAAATACCTCCCACTGGCTTTCTTTGTAAAATGGCACTAACACACTAGAACATATGCCGTTTTGTTCAATATTTTTGTCTTTAGGTTTTATATTTTTTAAGATGCTTATATCAAACATTATTGTAAAGGTTACTTAACGCCTCTTCTAGATAGTCGTATTGAAATCTAAATCCTGTTGATAAGATTTTGATAATATCTACTCTGCTGCCTTCAAGCAAAATGTTAGCCATTTCTCCGTATAAGGTTTTTAGCGCAAAAGATGGCACATTGAATGGCCAAAAAGGTTTATGAAGAGTTTTTGCTAAAGTCTCCATAAACTCTTTATTGGTTTTTTGGTCCATACTTGCGCAGTTGTATGCCCCATTAAATTGTTCATCTTCAATTGCTTTTACATATATATTTACTAAATCATCTACATGTATCCAAGTCACATACTGTTTGCCACTTCCAAGTGCGCTTGCAAAACCTACATTGACGGGTTTTATTATTTTTGCTAAGGCCCCACCCTCTTTGTCTAACACCATAGCTGTTCTTAGTTTTGCTACCCTTGTATTTAACAGTCCAAATTGATCAACGCTTGTTTCCCATTCTTTGCAAACGCTACCCAAAAAATCATTTCCAAAAGGGTCAGTTTCTTTAAATATATGGTTAGACGTTATACTACCATAACAACCAACAGCAGAAGCGCTAACTACGCACTTGTAACTTTTATTTATTTTTTTTGATATTTCAAACAACAAATTTGCAGAATCCACACGACTTTTTAGGATAAGCTTTTTTTGACTATCACTCCAAGGTTTTTCACCGATATTTGCGCCAGCTAAATGCACAATACAATCAGCTTCTTCTAGCGCTTTAATTTCAATTTCACGTTGCTCTACATTCCATGTATATACTTTGTATGGTAAGCGTTCTTTTTTTCTGCTAAGTATTGCAATTGTGTGACCTTTCTGTTCTAAATGCCCAGATAGATTTTTTCCAACCAACCCACTGCCACCTGTAATTAATATGTTCATACAATACCTACTTTACAACAATTGGAGATTCATTTTCAATTTCAAAATAAACAAGCGATTTTTCTTTAGCCAAAACATCTGGATCATCGTATTTGTGCCTGAGCATTTCGTTAATTTTTGTTTGATCATTTTCTTCTTTAACTTTTTTAAGGTAAAGTCTTTTACCTTGATAATTTTCTTGTAAAAACATATATGCAGCTTTTGGATTTTCTTGAATATTTTTATAGCTTTGTTTATGCAACATTATAAACGCTATTGTTTTTTCATCAATGACAAACGGCTTAGCATAAAGTGCTATATCGACATTACCTTTTGAATCCGAAGTAGCAAGTATCCCAGTAGCTTTGGCGTTTTCAAAAAATTCTTTTAAACTCATAAATCCTCCTTTTGCTATTTGTAATTAATTTATGTTTTTTATCTGCACAAGTCAAGTTAAAACATTCTACTTAGTTTTAGCTACAAATCTAATTTGCCAAATATAGTATATAAGCGGTATTACTATCAATGTTAAAGCAGTGGATATAAATGTGCCAAACACTAAAGAAATTGCAAGACCTCCAAATACTGGATCTTCAATCATAATCGAGGAACCAAAAACGATTGCAAGTGCAGTTAATAGGATTGGTCTAAACCTGACAGCACCCGCTTCAATTAATGAATCTTCAAGTGAATTTCCTTTTGCTCTATAATCAAGCAAAAAGTCAATTAAAAGCAGTGAATTACGAACCACTATCCCAGCAAGGGCAATTACACCTATCATAGATGTTGCAGTAAAATATTGGTGTAGCAACCAGTGCCCCCAAAATACACCAATTAGTGTTAATGGTATTGGTATCATTATAATAAATGGCATTACAAATGATTTATAGTAAGCAACTAAAATGAGGTATATAAATAACAATGCCACAATAAATGCGCCACCTAAGTCTCTAAATACATCCAATGTAAGCCGCATCTCTGCGCCCCATAGTATTTGGTAATGACTAATATCATGTGGTTGAGATTGATTTAAGCCTAAATTAGATGTCGTTAATCTCACGCCATTTGGCAATGTATGATTGTCAAGCCACTTATTTAAAGTTAAAACAGCATATACGGGGCTTGATTTTAATAAATCACCTTGAATATATACTACATTATGCTGATCTTTGCTAAATATAGGTTTGTTTACTAATGTTTTTTCAATGTGCGCAATGCTTGATAACGGCACATTTTGACCGTTTGGTAGTGTTAATTGTATATTCATTATTTGTGTTAGGCTAGATCTTTCTGGTCTTTTTAGTTTAATTATTATATTATGTGGCTCCAAAGCAGTATCGGAATGAACGCTTGATATATCGAGTCCATTCACCAAAGAACTAATTTGTTCGGCAACTGTATAATCATTTAAACCCATAAGAGAAATTTTCTTTTTATCTAAAATGATTTTGTATTCAACAACATTTTCTGTTACAGAATCATCTACATTTGATATACCATATATTTTTTTAAAATCTTGCTTAATAAAATGAGCGCTTTGTCTTAGCACATTATAATCAGGGCCATATAGCTCTGCCAAGACTTGAGCTTGAACAGGCGGACCTGGTGGTTCTTCAAATAGTTTAATTTTAGCTCCAGGATACATATTTTCTAAAGGTTCAATTTGTTTATATAAAGCTTGAGCTATTTCATGAGATGTTTTGTCGCGCTTTCCTTTTGGAATCAAATTAACCCTAATTTGCGCTAAATTGCTTGCTTTTCTAAATATATCATTTCTAACCAAAGCAGCAAAATCGGGTGGCGCTGTTTCGCCTAAAAAGACTTGATAATTGACAATGTAGGGGTTTTTAGCAAGTATACTGCAAACATTTTGAGCAATTTTTTGCGTAAATGCGATATTAGAGCCGCCTTTTGCGTCTACTTCAATTAAAAACGTATTTGTATTATCATTTGGAAGCATCTTAACACCAACGCCCAATGTGCTCAGTGGGCCATTTAAGCCAGAAGGCCTAATGAATTGCCAGGCAGGCAAAAGTAAACTAAATAATAATGCAAATACAACCAAAGCCAAAAAAACGTTTCTTTTTACTCTTGATGTAATAAGCGGTGTGATAGTTGCAATATAAGCTTTTTGTAAGAAATTTTTGTGTTCTTTTATATTATTTTCTGTGCTTGTTTTTTCCTTTAAAAAAATATTTGAAGCCCAAGGTACTACAATGTATGAAATAAGCAAAGAGGTTACCATTGCAATAGGCACATTTATGGGTATTGGCCTCATAAAAGGCCCCATCATACCAGAAACAAAAGCCATAGGTATAAATGCCAAAATAACTGCTATTGTAGCAATATTTGTAGGATTTCCTATCTCGTTTGTAGCAATAATCAATGATTCTTTAAAATCTTTTACCGGACAACAACTTATATGCCTATGAATATTTTCTATAACAACAATGGCTGCATCAACAAGCAAACCGAGCGATAATATCAAAGCAAACAAAGTTATACGATTGATGCTTTGACCTATGAGCCATCCAATGCCCAAAACGACAAATACTATAAGTGGTATTGTAATAGTAACAATACTAGCTTCAATATACCCAAGGAAAAATAACAGGATTATGACAACAACCAAAATCGATATGCCTAAATGCTCTATAAGTGTATTTACAGCATTATTTGCTTTTTGTCCATCATTTTTTGTTATAGTAACATTAATATGCTCTGGCATGGCTTCTTTTTCAAATCTTTTTAACCTTTCATCTATTTGGTTTGTTACAACAACAGCATTACTGCCAGATCTCTTAGCTAAAGCTATAGTAACAGCTGATTGTGGAATATTTACATTATTTTTTGCAGCAAGACCATTGTAAAATATTGAATTGGTGTATGTGTGTGATGGGCCACTAATAATATCTGCAACATCTTTTAGAAAAACTGGTTTGCCTTCTTTAGCGCCAATCACTATATTGCCGACATCTTCAGTATTAGAAAGCTTACTATCTATTTTTAAAGGTATATCATTATTATTAGAAATAATGTAGCCTGCATCTTTATCTACGTTGCTGGCATTAACTATATTAATTATTTGAGCTATGCTTATGCCGTAAAATGAAAGTTTTTGGGGATTTATCCATACCATAATGGCTTTTGGGAAGCCTCCATAAATATTTGTTAAGCCAACGTTTGGAACGCTTCTTAATTGTTCAACAAGTCTTAAAGCTACGGTTCTCAATGTTTCTTGTGGGAGAGTTTTAGAGCTTATTGTGATCGTTTCAATGGGTACATCGTTGATACTAATGGATTTTATAAGCGGCTGCATTGTTCCAGGTGGCATTCTATCCATATTTCGCATTATTTGATTGTATAGTTTTAACAAGCTTTTTTCTTCGTTTTGCCCAACATAGAATTGGACTGTTACCATGCCAATATTGTCTTGAGCTACACCATATGTATGCTCAACACCAGATATAGCAGCTGTAATGGCTTGAAGTGGTTTCACTACTTGATTGTTCATTTCTTGAGCATTAAATCCAGGTCTTTGGATGATAATTGTTGCCGATGGAACAACGATTTCTGGGTTATACATACGTGGTGTTTGTGATATTGCCATGATACCAAAAATGCTTATTGCTATCATAATAAGCAAAGTTATTTTAGATTCTAAAAAGTTTTTTGCTAGTTTGCCTGCTATATTTAACTTATCTGGCATCGATCACATCACCATTATTTATTAAAGAAAGATTTGTGGTTGCTATTTTATCATTTGGATTTAAGCCTGAGAGCACTTCTATAAAATCACCAAAATTTAAGCCTGTTTCTATCATCTGGTAATTAGCTATACCATTTTTTACTACAATTACGCCTTCTATGCCTGCTCGTTTTAACACACACGATTTTGGTATAAGTATGGTATGTTTTTCTCCAACTGGGATTTTTGCGACGGCATAATCGCCAACATTTACATTACTATCAACAATTTTTCCTTTAATTAAGTAAGTATGCGATATTTCATCTGCTTTGGGTGAAATAGTGACAATTTTTGCCTGTAAAATATTGCCATTAATAGATATTGGAATTTCTTGATTAAGTTTAATGTGTTTATATACATTTTCATCAATATAAAATTTTACTTCTAAATCATTGGGGTCAATGAGATTCAATATTGGTTGCATTGGAGATACTACTTGTCCTTCATCGACATATTTTTTTGCCACAATACCATCAAATGGTGCTCTAATATAAAAATAGTTTAATACACTACTTGCTCCATTATAAGCAGCTTTTGCAGCTTCAAGTTGAGCTTGTGCTGTTTTGTACTGCATTTGCATCTTCTCAAATTCTTGTTTTGATATAACATTTTCTTTGTATAGGTTTGCATACCTTTCATAATTTGCTTTTGTGTAATCTAAATTTGCCTGAGCTTGATTTATGTTTTGACGAGCTTGCTCAATTGTGTTTTGTGTTTGTATGGGGTCAACCACTACTAACAATTGTCCTTTTTTGACTCTATCTCCTACATTAACCAAAATCTTATCTATCCTTCCTAAATAAAATGTAAATTGATTTAGAGGGCTTGATTCAATATTGACATCTTTTTTTGAAGTAATCGTTGCTGGTATGCTTGCATAACTTGTTACTTTAACCTGTTTTACTGTAAAAAGTTTTGATTGTATATGATTTGGATGCGGTTCTTTTTTATTATTTGAGCAACTTTGTAAAAAAAATACTAACAATATAAAAGCAATGTATTTGAGTTTTCTCATTTGCCCTCCCCCACGGTTAAATTATTTGAATTAATTATCAATTGTCAATCTGAGTTTATAATAATATAATATACCAATTTAGTCAAGTTTTAAATCATTGAGATTGCATAATCTTAAACTCAATTGCCAAAGTTTTTCTTGCAACTGTGTATTGTAAGAAATTGTTTTGGATTTTGTTGGTTTTGCGTTTACAAAATACATACTGCAATATCCGTTATTTTGAATAGAAAGTATTGTATTTAGAACATTTTGAGCACCTGCTTGTGGGCTTTCACCTATTGCGCCCCAATTGCTAATTAGCATTTTAGTATTAATAACACCCGGATGCATTGCATTAACTAAGATATTCAAACCCTTAACTTTATTTGCTAAATAATAAGTAAAAAGTATATTGCATAATTTCGAAACAGCATATGCTTCGTATGCATCGTATAAATGCGATTTAACTAAATCATCTAAATCAATGAAATTAGCATGCACCATTGAGCTAATGTTTAATATGAGCTTTGGGAATATTTTTGCTTGTAAAAGTCTTAGCGTTAAATAAAAATGAGATAGGTAATTTACAGCAAATGTAAGCTCGATATTGTCATAGCTTAATTGATAATTTTTATTATAAACACCAGCATTATTTATGAGTATATCTATGGGTTTATTTTCCAAATGCACCAATATATTGTCAATTTCCTTTAAAGAGGATAAATCAGCTACAATACCTTCGCCGTCAAATAATTTTGCTGTTTCTTCAACTTTTGCTTTGTTTCTACCATGAACAATAACTTTATAGCCATTTGAATACAAAAATTTAGCTGTTTGAAGACCTATTCCATCAGTAGAACCAGTAATCAAAACTCTCATAACATCCTCCAATATCGCAATGTTTTACTATTTTTGAGTTTTTAAAAATATCTGATGTAAATTATCCACATAATAATGAAATTTTATTTTGCTCATAATTAATTTTTAATATAGGCTTTAATGAGAAATTCTCAAGGCACTTGAAAATATTAAAATATCTTTTATATTTGAATCTTATGATAGTAAAGTTTTATTCTGCGTTAAGAGAAAAATACGGAATGCGTATCGAGATAAACAAAGATAGTATTGATATTAAATCTTTGATCGAAATGCTAGGTATTAAAGATCAAATATTTGAAAACGGTCAGTTGAAAGTTGGAGTGATGATATTGATTAATGGTAAAAATATAGCTCACCTAAACGGTTTAGACACTATTGCTCAAAATAATGATAATATAGATTTTTTTCCACCGGCTGCTGGCGGATGAGTTTTTTTGATAGACAAATTCCAATTTTAGGTCAAATATGCCAAGAAAAAATTAAAAACGCAAGTGTTTTTGTTGGAGGTGTTGGAGGATTAGGCTCCACTGTGTGTGAGATTCTTGTTAGGTGTGGTATTGGAAAGCTTTATATAGCCGATTCTGATTTAGTCGATGAAACAAACATTAACAGACAATTTTTATACACACAAGATGATATTGGCAAACCCAAAAATGTTATCGCTAAAGCTAAGCTTGAATCAATTGGCACAAATTGTGATATTCAAACATTTGGACTTGTTGATAGTAGATTTGAACTACCATTAGTTGATATTGTTGTTGATTGTTTTGATAATAAAGATTCAAAGTATATTTTGAGCAATCTTGCTTACGAAAAAGGTATTTATTTTGTTCACGCTGGTGTTTTTGGATATTATGGTCAACTCACTACTTTAAAAGATAAAAAATTAGATGAAGTTTTATTTTTTGGTAGCCAACAAAATTATATAATCCCGCAAACTGTTAGCTTTGTTGGAAGTCTGCAGGCAATGGAAACCTTAAAATTAATCTGTTCTATAGCGCCAAATTTATTAAATAAAATTTTAAGCGTTGATTTGCTAAACTATAAACTAGATACAATAATATTAAATACCTAATTACATATCATCCCTTAAATTTTGCAAAATTAATTTTATTTTGCAATTCAGCTGGCATTTTTTGGATAATCGTAGCAAACTTTAGCACTGTTTGGACATTTTTTCATTTCTCGTTCTAAAACTTTTATAGCTTGTTTAATGATAAATTCATTCTTCAATTGTTTGCGCTCTTTAGTATTCTTATCAATTAAAATTTCTTGAGGTTTTTGCAATATAGCTTTTTTGCTAGTTAAATGGTGTAAAAGTTCATCTTCACGCAAGGAAAAATTGTCTTGATTTTTTTTTATCTCAATGTTTGGTACAATACCTTCGGCTTGTATACTAAAACCATTTGGTGTATAATATTTAGCCACAGTTAATATCAAAGCGTATCCTCTTTTAAGTGGTATTACATCTTGAACATTGCCTTTTCCAAAGCTTCTTTGACCGATTACTATTGCTCTATTATGATCCTTTAAACAGCCTGTAACAATTTCTGCTGCTGATGCGGTACCAGAGTTAATAAGTACTACTACAGGTTTTTTAAAGACAGGTTTATTTTCAGCATAAATTGTTTGATCATTATCTTTATTTCTGCCTTTAATAGAAACTATCACACCTTTGTTTATGAACATATTAGACACCTTTGATGCTTCACTTAGCAGACCACCAGGATTATATCTTAGGTCTAAGATTAGTCCTTTAATATGTTTTTTTTCAAGTTGGACAAGAGCTTTTTGTAATTCATTTGAAGTATGATCTCTAAATTGAACAATTCTAATATAGCCAATATTGCCAAAAAGTTTAGTATCAATGTTTTTGATATGGATTATTGCTCTTTTTAAATTAAAAACGAGTGGTTTTGCAATGCTTTTTCTTGCTATTGTCAACTTAATATACGTACCCGGTTTACCTCTCATGAGTTGAACTGATTTTTCTAAGCTCATTCTATATGTGGAAATGTTATTGATTTTCAATATTACATCATTAGGCTTTAAACCAACTTTTTCTGCAGGTGTATGTGGCAGTACAGATAAAATTGTTAAAAAATCATCTTTTTTATCTATCACAATACCAATACCACCGAATTTGCCTTTCATTGATACTTGCATGTTTTTATACTCTTTTGGTGTTAGAAATTCAGAGTGTGGATCAAGTGAACTTACCATCCCTTTTATTGCATCTATTATCAGTTTTGAATTTGACACTTTATCAACATATTTTGAATGAACGATATTAAGGACTTCACTAAAAATTTTTATCTGTTTCTGAGGTATATTATTGTTTTGATTTGTGATTGCTTTTGATGTTACATTAAACCCCAAATACAAAAAAATTGCTAGTGTTAGTAAAATAAAAAGAAATAGACCAATAATTCTAAACTTTCTAAACATTTATCTCCTCCAAGCTATTGTTTTCATTAAATTTTTTCCTGGAATTTTATAGTATGCTGCTAAAAATGATGCCATTTTAGCTACATAAGGGGCTGCAATAACTCCCCCATAATTTATACCTTTTGGTTCAACGACAGTTATTAAAATTACAAATTTTGGATTATTTAAAGGGAATATGGCAACAAATGAACCAATGTATTTGTTTTTGCTGTATTTACCATGATTGTTTGCAACTTGGGCTGTGCCGGTTTTTCCGCCTATCGAATAGTTTTTTAATTGAGCGTAAATACCTGTACCATATTTTACAACATCAGATAAGATGTGTCTGACTTTTTCTATAGTTTTAAACTTAAGTATTCTAATAGGATGTTCTTTATATTTGTAAATAATTTTGTGGTTTTTGCTGACATAATCTAACACATGAGGCGTAACTAAATAACCGCCGTTTGCAATTGCACAGTAAGCGCGAGCAATTTGTATATCTGTAACACTTATACCTTGGCCAAAAGCCATCGTAGCTAAGTCAAACGGTCTTAGATGAATATAATCTTTAACGATACCTTTTTCTTCTCCTGGTAAATCAATGCCGGTTTTTTTGCCAAAACCAAATCGCCATAAGTATTTAAAAAAAATTTCCTTTGTTTCTTTAAGGGCAATTTTAGCTGAACAAACATTGCTAGAGTAAGCAAATACTTGATTGAACCTTAAATGCTTATTGTCTTCTACGTCCTCAATCACATGGCCGAATACTGGCCAATAGCCATTGTCGCACCACAAAACCTCTTTTCCATTAAATACAGATGAATCTAGTGCACTTGACATTGTAACAATTTTAAAGACACTGCCGGGTTCGAATAAAAAATTGATAGGCATATCTTTTATTCTAGAATAATTACGGTATTCATAATACTTGTTATCATTGTATCCTGGTACATCATCCATAGCTACAATTGAACCATTTGGTTTCATAACAATACCCATAGCCATTTTTGCCTTATGTTTTTTTAAGGTATCTTTTAATAAAAAATGTAAGTAACTTTGAACTCTCTCGTTCACTGTTATATGTACATTATCACCATTTTTAGGAGCTTTAGAATATCTTATACCGCCATATGGCGTCAAATAAATTTTTTCAAACACTTTTTGAGGTGTAAGATACAAATTGTATTGTTTTTCAACGCCAACAACGCCTTTGGAATTCTCATTTACAAATCCAATAATATGAGAAACAATATTTTTATATGGATAATAGCGTATTATCTTTTTGTGCAAACCAAATCCTATTGGTATGTTTTTTTTCACGAAATTAAAATATTTGATTGGTAATGTACCAATATTAATATATTGTTTTTCGGGATTTTGTCGAATGAGTTTTCTAATATGTATTTTAAAAATTTTGTTTATAAAATCTAAAAATTTACGATTTTTATTATTATTGTTATATGATAAATAAAATTTTGGATCAAGATATATGTCATAGGCAAATGAGTTTTCAGCTAAAATTTTACCTCTTGAGTCAAAAATTAGACCTCTTTGACCTTTTATATTAGCAGTTGGTTTCACTTGGTTTGCATATAATTGTTTGAAGTGCGAATTTAATATTTCTATAGAAAAAGCTCTTACAATAACAGCTAAAAAACAAGCAATGATTAAAAAAAATAGTGTTTTAAATCTTATTGTTTTCATTAAAATTTATAGCTTTACAAATAGCATCATAATAAACAATTCCATCAGTGCTGATAAAAAAAATATAGTTCCAAGCAAAATTATGGCTATTTTCATACTTACTCCTTACTTTTGAGCTATCTGCGTTTTCTTTAAAATAAAGTAATTATAGATTGCATTTGCCAAATCCTGAGATAAAATATTTCTAAACCCCGTTGATCCTAATAAACTCTCTTCGTATGGA
>JABEBX010016679.1_pt1 | contig 19138 bp, 21 predicted proteins | sample 7245971 | NCBI WGS metagenome assembly JABEBX01 (sample SAMN14506365, study PRJNA622280) | hot springs metagenome | biome: hot spring [ENVO:00000051]|acidic hot spring [ENVO:00002120]; feature: spring [ENVO:00000027]|sediment [ENVO:00002007]; material: sediment environment [ENVO:01001048]... | reverse complement strand
GATCCTTGTCCGTACAAAATTCCTTTGACACCTCGAAAGACCTTCCTGCATATCTCCTTGTTTTAAAAAATCATGACTTGGGGTTTGGGGGTAATCTATTCTAAATTGAATTCACTCTCTATTTTTCTCTGCTCCAGCATGTATCTAACAACTTCAATGTGATCCCACATCAAGTGTGGGATGACGTGAAACGAATAAACGCTGCGAAGGCTTCCTCTGGGATATCGTGTCCTCCGCCATCACCGCCCACTAATCTCTAATCTCTAATCTCTAATCTCTAATCTCTATTTGCTATACGCCATATGCTATATGCCATCTGAATGGACATTTGACTTTTAAAGTTAAATCAATATATAAAAGCCACGCTTTGCGTGGCTTAAAATTTATTTTAATTTGAATTTTTCTTCAACAAGGCTCTACCTGACGGTAGAGCAAGGAATGTCACTTGCTCGATTTTTTCTCCATCTTTTCCTGGAGTTCTTTTTGGTAGAGATCGTAAACTTGCCATGTCCACCACATATAACCCACTCCCTTCTGGTAATAAACATTATGCGATGCTTTCGTATCAGATCGCGATCTGATTTTAGCACATTTTTGATCCGTTGTCAAGCATTCTGAAGATAAGCGATGATTTTTAAAGAAATTCGGCGTAATATCATGCTTATAGTACTTAAAGATGTCTAATCGTCTATAATCGCCAATAAAGGCTGAAAAACATGTTTGCATTTGAAAGAGAAATAGTTTATTCTTTCTTCGAAAGAATTAAGGGGTTTAAATCATGAAGATAAATTCGCAAAGTATGAAAATGATGAACACAAAGATGATTTTACGTCATCTCGTGGAAAATGGTCCTACCTCAAGGATAGAACTTTCGAGATTTACAAAACTAACTCCGAGCACAATTGGAAGGATTATATCTGAATTGTCTGAAAAATCCCTTGTTGAGGAAATAGGTTATTCTGATAAATCACAAATTGGAAGGAAACCCGTAAATGTGGCCGTCACAAAAAAATTCGTGTCAAGCGTCGTGTTTAACGTGGGAGTAGAACAAACAACTATCGCAATAGGATTTTTTGACAGATCCATAAAGGAGATAAAAAAGTTTTCAACTGCAAGTTTGGAAAGTTTCATTTCAACTGTTAACCGCTCTCTAGAGGATATAGAAAAGCATTATCCGTTGAATCATGAATTAACATCAATAGTCTTTGCCTTTCCAGGTATAGTGAATGCACAAAATGCAACTGTGATTTACGCGCCAAATCTTAACTGGAGAAATTTTAATTTGAGAGATGCTATAAAGTATGAATACAGAACAATAGCTGACAACGAAGCAAACCTTTCTGTACTCGCTGAAAGTATATCTTCAGAAGATGCAAAAAAGTCCGATAATACTTTCTTTCTTTATGTAAGTCAGGGAATAGGTGGAGGGGCAATGATAAATCACCAGATTTTGAGAGGCAGTAATTTTGCAGGTGCTGAAGTTGGTCATACGGTAGTTGAAGCACGATCAGATATAAAATGCCATTGCGGAAATTACGGATGCCTTGAAAGATACGCCTCTCTTGTGCTTCCTGTTATCGAATACGAGAAAAACGGTAGAAAACTTGATGGCAAGACTTACACGGAAAAATTCAAGACGCTTGCTGAATTCTATGTGAAAAAAGACAAGATGGCAATTGCCGCTCTCGAAGGATTTCTTCATTATCTTTCGATAGGACTCATAAACATTGTAAACACATTTAACCCTGAAATTGTGATCATAGGCGGTGGCTTCAACAAGATATGGGAATATTTTGGAAATGAACTCTATAAAAGAATTTCAAATCGTGCAATGCCTGGTGTGCTCGATAAAACGACGTTTAGAGATACTTGTTTTGAAGAAGCGCCCGTTGTTGGTGCCAATGCACTTGCGATAGATGCAATGGTGAATAATTTAGATAAATAGGATCTGGAATTTCCAGATTCAAATTCTCAAAGAAAGGGTGAGGAGTAGATGAAAAGTTTTAAAGTGCTTTTGTTGGTAGGTCTCCTTATTGGAGTACTAGGAATTATGTCGATCGCTTCAAGTTTTTCCATCTATGATTGGTGGACTGCAGGTGGAGAAGCACAGGCAATAGCAACCGTTTTGAACATGTATCATCAGGCATATCCGGATGTCACAATAGTTCAGAATCCAGTTGCCGGTGGAGCAGGCGTTAACATGCAGGCAGTCATAAAATCTTTGATCTTTGCAGGCATACCACCTACGACATTTCAGGTTCATGCCGGATGGGAAATGTATCAGTATACAAGTGCAAATCTTTTCCAACCCATAACAAGTTTATGGCAGTCTGAGGGATGGACAAGCACGAGTGTATTTCCAGAGAGAATTCAACAACTTTGCTCTTATAAGGGCCAATATTATTCTGTATGGGAGACTGGGCTAACGGTTATTTCAAGGCTGTAGGATGGACTCCAGATGTGAATTACGGTGGTGTGGCAGTACCGGGAACAGAAGGAGTTTATAATCTCGTTATCGATTCGTTCGAACTTCCTGTTGGTGCCCCAGATCCTCAAAATGGAATGAATTGGTTGAAATTAATAGGTTCTGCCCAAGCACAAATAGCATTTAACCAGATAAAGGGTTCAATACCTGCAAGAATAGATGTGTCAACGACTGGTTTTGATCCAATACAAGTTGCAAATATGGCTGCTCTCAAAAAAGACATACTTGTTTCTTCAGTTGCAAATGGTAGCGAAGTTCCAATTCAATTTGAAACAGATTGGGAAAATGCTTTAACGGTTATTGAATACCATCCGGAGATGAGTATTCAAGCCTGTGCTAATCTTATAAATTCCATAATCAAACAAGATCTTACACCTGAGAATTTAGCACATTAAGCAAATTTATTTCTGGGCACCTTTATAGGTGCCCTTTTTGGAGGTTTCGATGAGAAAAAGAACTCTTGTTTCGATAGCGTTTATCGTGCCATCTGTTATAATCGTTGGAATATTTGTCTATGCTTTTATAGCATGGACTTTGGCTGTATCTTTTACGAACTGGAACACGTTGCTTCCGAACTGGTCCTTTGCCGGTCTTAAAAACTACATTTATCTTTTCACACAAGACATGAGATTTCATATGGATCTTGTAAACAATTTCATATTTCTCCCGTTTTTTGTCATAGGAACGATGTTAGTTGGATTTGCTCTTGCAATCTTGTTGAACAGTGGCGTCAAATTTGAATCGTTTTTTAGAACCGTATTTTTGCTTCCAATGGCTATTTCCCTTGTTGTGTCTGGTGTTATATGGGTATGGATTTACAATCCGACAAATGGCGCACTTGCATCGTTATTTCAAATACTTCATTTGCCATCCATAAACTGGCTTGGAAATATGACCTTTGCTTTGCCCGGAATAATTATAGCAGCGATATGGCAGTACACAGGTTTTACAACTTCGATATATTTAGCCGGCCTAAGAGGTATACCTCAAGAGGTACTAGAGGCAGCAAAGCTTGATGGTGCTCATGGTTTAAGGCTGTACTGGAATATAATAATACCAATGGTTCAATCTTCGACGGTCACCGCTTTCGTTTTGATGGTTCAACTTTCTTTGCAAATGTTCGATATAGTATGGGTTATGACACAAGGTGGACCTGCTTATGCAACAGATATGCCTGCCGTTTACATGTTTATAGCTGCATTCAAGGATAATCTTGTTGCTCGTGGGGCTGCAATAGCAATTGTAATCTTTGTTCTAACTTTATTAGTAGTCGTACCTTATCTTTTTACAGTTGGAAAAATAACGGAGGAAGAAGCATGAAAATATCCAAAAAAGTGGCAACTTATGTGATTTTGATAATTGCGTCGATCTTCTTTCTCTTTCCCATATACATGTTGCTTGTCACTTCCATGAAGTCGCTTCAGGAAGTCAACACCACAAGTTCTTGGTCATTCCCAACGCAGTTCGATTTTTCCGGATTTGTAACGGCATGGAATGGTATTTCGCAGGGATTTGTTAACAGTTTTGAATTCACGATACCTGCAGTTATATTTTCTATTTTCTTAGGATCGATAGGAGGATTTGCCCTTACAAAATTGAAGTTCAAAGGTTCTAATGCTATTTTTATGTTTTTACTTTTTGGCATGTTTCTATCGTATCAGGTTGTTTTAATACCTCTTGTTAAATTCATGGCCACTTTGGGACTTTATGGAAATATATGGTCTTTGATAATAACCAATACAGCTTATGGCATTCCCATAACTACCCTGATCTTCAGAAACTTTTACAGTTCAATCCCCACAAGTTTGCTCGAAGCAGGACAGGTTGACGGAGCCAACACACTTCAGATATATGGAAGGATAATTCTTCCACTTTCAATACCAGGAATTGTTGTTGCTGCGATATGGCAGTTTACGAATATATGGAATAACTTTTTATTTGGATTGATCCTTGGTTCAATGCCAAATATAAGGCCTGTTACTGTTATGCTGAACAATCTAAATGGTGCGATGATGGCCCAATGGAATACGTTAATGGCCGGTGCGTTGATAACGGCTATTCCAACCTTGATAGTTTACCTTATAGCAGGAAAGTATTTTGTCAAAGGATTGCTTGGCGGAGCGGTAAAAGGATGAAAAGCACGGAACTTAGGTTCCGTGCTTTTTTAGAGATACATGCTTTCGAACAATTCTCTTATCTCTTTGCTTTCACGTATGACTTCGAGCGCTATTTTCGCATGGTTTGTCATGTAACCATTGCCTATTATCATGTTCACGTCTTTCCCAATGCCTTCTGCTCCAAGTGCTGCTTTTGTGAACGATGTTGCCATAGAGAAAAAATAAACTGTTCCATAATCTTTTGTTGCAAGTATGGAAGCCATTTCTGTATCTGGCACGTTTACGACATTTATGGTTATATCCGCCATCTTTCCGCCCGTCACTTCAGAAACTGCTTTTTCAACTTTTACGGCATCAGTTGCATCGGCCTCAATAATATCTTTTATTCCCAAAGTTTCTAAATATCCCGCTTTTGATTTTGAATGTACAATTGCTATAACGCGTCCAGATGGTCCTGCATATTTTTTAGCGACGTAAGAGCATAATATGCCCGATTTACCAGATGCGCCTATTATGACAACCGTATCATTTGGATTTACAAGTCTTGCCGTTTGTGCTGGAGCACCTGCAACGTCCAGCACTGCAAGCGCAAGGCGCCTGTCCATATCCTTTGGAAGTTTTGCATAAACTCCGCTTTCGAATATTATCGCTTTTGCCTCTACATCAACTTGATCGTTATCGAGGTGAACCTTTTTTATTTTCTTTATATTTAATGGCGTTAAAGAAAGGGAGACCAAAGTGGCTATTTCATCTCCAACTTCTACATCTACCTTTCTTTTTAGAGCATCTCCTATCTTTTCAATTTTGCCTATTAACATGCCTCCTGAACCTGTAACTGGATTGTGCATTTTTCCTCTTGAATTTACTATTTCAAGAATCTTTGATCCAACTTTTTCTTCATCTTCTCCAACTTCTTTTTTGATTTGAGTGAAAGAAGCGGCATCGATGTTTAACGTTAAGACATCAACGAGAATTTCGTTGTCGTAGATCTTCGAAACGTCGTTATCAATCTTCCACGCAGGCTGCGGAAGCACTCCCTTTGGTTCTATGACCCTATGAGTGCCGTATCTGTTTCCAAGCATTTTTCTTCCTCCTCACCGAATTTTTTATTTTAAAAGTTTTTCGGCAATCGCTTTGACGCGATCTCCCGAAACCTTTCCCTTCAATTCTTTCATCGCAATTCCCATGAGTTTACCCATATCTTTTGAAGAAGAAAGATTTAACTCTTTTATTTTAAGTGAAATGAATTTTTCAACTTCGTCATCTGATAGTTCAGGGTGTGCGAATTCTTTCAATATTTCAAGTTCATCTTTTTCTGCTTTTGCAAGTTCAGGACGATTGCCTTTCTCAAAATCGCTTATCGCTTCTTCATGTTCTTTCATTTGCTTTTTGACTATCGCATCAAATTCTTCTTCTGTTACAGGGTTCATCTTTTCAACTTCAAAATTTTTAACGGCTGAAACAAGCATCCTCAAAACACGCGTACGTATTTCATTTTTAGCGATCATCGAATCTTTCAATTTAGCACGTAAATCTTCGAGTATTGACATAGGAACCTCACCTTCAAGAAAGCATTTTGTAATATACTGATTCAACTTTAAAATTCGAATGTCCATTCATATCTTGCCGCTCCAGCATGTGGCCGTCGGAATCTGTCCTCGCTGCGCTGCGAAGGATTCCTCTGGGGCATCATGCCCTCCGCTAAGATTCGGAATTTAAAAGAGATTTAGTATACAATTGCGCGTAAATTCTCGCTATCATCACAAGATCGTCAACTGAAATCCTCTCATCTGGTTGATGCTCTGTGGAACCATGACCGGGAAATGTAGGGCCAAAGGCAACGGCATTCGGAATGGCCCTTGCATATGTTCCACCTCCTATGGCTATCAAAAAGGCTTTTTGTTTTGTCATGTCCTCATACACATTTGACAAAAGATGCACAAGTTCATTATCTGGAGAAACAAAAAGAGGATCGTGATGGTGACCTATTGAAACTTTCATACCCTTTAACGATTCTTCTATTTGCCTTTTTATCATCTTTAAATTGAAGAATATGGGATATCTTATGTTCAAAACCAATTTCATTCTTTTTTGCGTTATCTCCATGAGGCCAAGATTCACCGTTAAAGGTCCTGACATACCATCCTGACCAGATATGCCAAGAGATTTACCGTCTATTTCATAGCCTATCTTTTTAGAGATATTTTTGATATGTTCAGACAATTCTTCATCGTCCAAATTCAAAGTACTCAAAAGTTCAACAAGCGCACTTATAGCGTTGACACCGGCGGAAGGATTTGCACCATGTGCTGATTTACCAATCGCTTTGATGAACAATTTGCGACCTTCAGTCACAATTTCAACCTTTGATCCATTTGATGGTTTGTATTTTCTTACCTCTTCGACGTCTGATTTATCTTTGAATATGACTACTGCTTCGGCCGTCGGCGCAACCATGTTAGGCGCATCGCCACCTTTGAAAGAGACCAGTGAAAATTTTGAGGTCGCGTTTTTCCTTGAATGTCTGTAAAGAGAGACATGCAGATCTGCTATACCTTTTTCAACATTTATCATCGGAAAATCACCATCAGGTGTTACTCCCCAGTCTGGTTTTCTTTCCTTTTTAAAATAATGTTTCATGCATTCCCATCCAGATTCTTCATTAGTACCAAAGATTATCCTTATTTTACTCTTCGGAGATATTCCGAAATCTTTTACCGCCTTCAGAGCAAAAAGGGCAGCTATGATGGGGCCTTTATCGTCAGTTGCACCTCTTCCCCAAAGATACCCGTCTTTTACAATGCCACCATACGGATCAACAGACCATCCTGTGCCTTCTGGCACAACATCGAGATGGCCAAGTACGCCGAAGATCTTTTCTCCAACTCCGAATTCGACATGGCCAGCGTAATTGTCAACATTTTTAGTTTTAAAACCATATTTTTTGCCAAGTTCAAGTGCATAATCAAGAGCCTTTTTGGTTTCAACACCAAAGGGAGCATCTTCCGTACCCTTGACCTTGTAAGATTTGAATTTTATAACTTCGGAAATGAGGACCAGACATCGAGAGGGTATCTGCCGAAGCCCAATTCAAAATAGCATATGGCATATAACACATGGCCTATGGCAAAGACAGGGATTAGAGATTAGAGATTAGGGACTAGAGAAACAGCGCATGGTGAATGACAAATAGTGACGAGTGACGCGTGATCAGTGAATAGAGATTAGTAAGTGGAGAAAATAGATATTCGCATTTTATGGTCAAATCTGTATAATATATATGACAGATTGAAAAGAAATGGAGGAGTACGATGCAAAAGATATTTTTAAACGCAAAAATTCACCGGGCAACGATAACGGATAAAAATCTTGAATATGAAGGATCGATAACCATAGATCCTGTATTGACACGAGCGGTTGGTATTGAAGAAGGAGAACTTGTTCAAGTAGTTAATGTTAACAATGGCGCAAGGTTTGAAACTTACGTCATAAACGGAGAAGAAAACTCAGGAATAATTTCTCTTAACGGCGCCGCAGCGCGCCTTGGAGAAGTTGGAGATAAAGTCATAATTATGGCTTATGCCATTTTCAACGCCGATGAAAAGCATCAACCGAAGATTATAATTGTGGATTCAAAGAACAAGATCATAAAATGACTTCTTCTTTTCTTCCTATTCTTTCTCCAAGTATAACCCCCACCATCGTTATGGCACCGCCGATGTATATCCATATCGATGGTATGTTTTTCAATATCATCGCATCTGCTAAAATAGAAACAACGGGAATCAAGTATATAAAATTACTGGACGTACGCGATCCAAGAGATCTAACGGCATAATTCCATATAAAGTATCCAAATCCCGAGCATAGAGCACCAAGAAAGATGAGCCACAGAATAATATCTGCTCTGAAAAATGTTGCTAAATTAGGCCTTTCTATTGATATCTCGATGATTGAAAATGGAATCAGAAAAATTAAACCCCACTTTGTCATTTCGACAGTCGTGAGTAAATTATCATAACTTCCAAGTTTATCGATGTACAAAGTATACATTGCCCATGAAATGGCCGCACCCAAGATCAATATATCTCCTAAAGCATCACCTCTCATATCAAATCCATTTGATAGAATTAAGATTGAAACACCAACAAAAGATATAATCGAGAAGATGTAAAGCCACATCGAACTTAGCTTTTTCTTTGCGATATCCATTACTATTATGGTAAAAATTGGGACTGTAGCTATCAATATCGAAGCCTGCGAAGGGGTTGTGAATTTAACTCCGAAATTCTCAAAAATAAAGTAAACGGTTATTCCCCACACTCCAGCAAGGGCAGAAAGCACTTTGGCTTTTTTTGGAAGTTTCTTTTCTTTATTTACTATCTTCGAAAAAACGTAAAGGATGACAAAAGAAATCAAAAATCTTAACGTTGCCATGGTTATTGGCGGTATAACGCTTACGACAACTTTTATCGCTACAAATGAAATTCCCCAGAAAAAAATGACCGTGAGTCCAAGTATTATACTTAAATTATCATTCCTCATTCTCATTCGTTAACCTTGACAATGCCTCAACTATATCGTAAGGTTGAATTAGTTCTCCGTCTTCTCTAAACACAGTTTCCATAGGCACATTTTTCTTGTTTATGCGGCTTACCTCATGCGCAAATTGTCCCATGTTCATCTCGGCAACAACAATTCCAGAAATCCTCGAAATCAACTTCTTGAGTGGATTTGCTGGGAAAGGCCATATCGTTATAGGCTTAAACAGCCCCACCTTTATTCCATTTGCTCTTGCCAGTTTAATGGCACGATAAGCACTTCTTGCAGTTATACCATAGGCTACTATGAGATATTCAGCATCATCAACCATGTACGAATCGTATATGAGTATTTCATCAAGGTGTAAATTTATTTTATTAACAAAATGTTTCATCAGTTTCGAAGCCATATCGGCACTTCCAATCGGGAAGCCACTTTCATCATGAAAAAGGCCTGAAACATGAAATCTTGTGCTGCCCATAGATACGAGAGGTTGTATTTCATCGTTAAGTTCTGACTCTTCAAGAAATGGTTGATATATTGTATTCTGATCCACATCCTTTGTGGTTATTCTATCTACAATTGTAAATTCATCTGGATCTGGAAGGTAAAAACTTTCTCTCATGTGACCTATGGTCTCGTCCATCAAAAAAATAACAGGCGTTCTGTAAATTTCTGAAAAATTAAAAGCCGTGACTATATGTTTGTAGACTTCTTCCACAGTAGATGGATATAAAACTATTACGGCATGATCTCCATGAGTTCCCCATCTTGATTGCATTATGTCTCCCTGTGCCGTTTTGGTAGGAAAACCTGTACTTGGGCCAGCCCTTTGAACATCGACAAAAACAACAGGAGTTTCTGTCATTGAAGCATAACCTATGGCTTCTTGCATAAGGCTAAAACCAGGACCACTTGTCGAAGTCATCGATTTAACCCCTGCCAAAGAAGCACCGATAATTGCAGCCGCACTTGATAATTCATCTTCCATCTGTATAAAAGTACCATCGACTTTTGGCAGTTTAGCAGACATAACTTCGGCTATATCTGTGGCTGGTGTAATTGGATATCCCGCAAAAAACCTACATCCTGCCAAGATGGCACCACGCGCGCAAGCCTCGTCACCCTGCATAACTACAAATTTTTCACCCATCTGATCTTTTCTCCTCCTCTTGACTCTTCTGATGTTAATTTTACCACCACTTACCATATTCATCCAACTTTGGTATATAATTATCTTAGAATAGAAAATTTTTTCAGGAGGTGAGTATCGCTGGAGACGATATCAAGATTTAAAATACCAGATTCGGTAAATATCGTTTCTTTTCTTGGAGAATATGATTCAAATCTTAAAATTATAAAGAAGTATTTTGATGTTGGAGTTACACTTATGGATTCAGAATTGTGGATAAAGGGAGAAGAAGAGAAAGTAAAACGTGTCAATGGTGTGCTTGATAATATGGTCAAGATTGTTTTAAAAGAAGGAAGTGTCGATATAAGAGATCTTTTGAACACAAAGGGAAGGGCAACATCTAAAATAGAAGGCGTCGGAGTATTTCCAAAAACAAAGGGACAGCAGCTTTATGTTGATGCCATGAAAGAGAATGAAATAGTTTTTGCCATTGGCCCTGCTGGAACTGGTAAAACTTATCTGGCCGTTGCAATGGCCGTTGAAGGTTTAAGAAGTGGAGAAATTCAACGAATAGTTTTAACGCGTCCAGCAGTCGAAGCTGGCGAAAAACTTGGCTTTCTTCCAGGAGACATGATAGAAAAAGTAGATCCTTATTTAAGGCCTCTTTACGATGCGCTATTCGATATGATGAGCCCTGAAAGATTCAATTACTACCGTGAGAAGGGCATAATAGAAGTTGCGCCGCTTGCCTACATGAGAGGAAGAACTCTTAACAATGCTTTCATGATCCTTGATGAGGCACAAAATACCACTCATGGACAATTGAAGATGTTTTTAACAAGAATGGGATTCGGATCTAAAGTGGTTGTAACCGGAGATGTTACACAAATAGATCTTGAAAACAAAGCCTCTTCGGGCCTTTTAGAAGCACAAAGCATTCTTAAAGGCATAAAGGGAGTTTCTTTTGTGTATTTAAACGAAGAAGACGTTGTTAGAAATCCAATAGTTAAAAGGATAATAAAGGCATATGAGATTTTTGAAGAGAATGAGAAATAAAAAAATTTATATCTACTCCTATTACTTTTTAACGCCTCTTATTTTGATAATTTTATCCAATTTGTCAATTCAACCGAGAATTGAATGGATAAATGAGTATATACTTATAGGGGGAGCTAATTTTTTGAGTTTTAAGTGGATCAAAGATCATGTCAAATTCTTTAAGATACATGAACAGTACTTCTGGACATATGCTGTCGCGATATTTCTTACCGTTGCTTTTTTCCCATTAGGTGATTTGCTTGTTGGCCATTACGGTATACCTGTTTTTTTTGGTGTTATTCTCATAACAGCACTTATGGGTACCGAAAGTGGCATTGCTGCCGCAATAACTCTTTCAACCGTTGCAGCGGTCATGTCTAATAACAGTTTTGATCTTTTCGCAATGTATATTGTGAGTTCAGTTACGGCTATATACATGGTGAGAAGTTTTAATAAACGTACTGATATGACAAAAGTTGCATTTTACGCGTCTATGGTTTCAATCATCATGTTTTTCGCCATGCACTTGGATCTTCAATTCATATCGCAAAGAGGAACTGATATTTTGATAATCGCTTTAAACCCATTTGTTTCAATGATTCTAGTGCTTGGAATTATGCCATATGTGGAATATATATCACGAGTATACTCAAACACAGGTTTGCTTGAGTTAGGGGGATTGAGCCATCCACTTTTAAAAGAATTATCGATAGAAGCACCTGGAACGTATTTTCACAGCGTTGAACTGGCAAATATGTGTGAAATGGCGGCAAGCAGAATAAACGCAAATTACGTGCTTGCAAGGATTGGATCTTATTTTCACGATATTGGAAAGATGAAAAGGCCTGAATTTTTTACCGAAAATCAAAAAGGACTTAATCCTCACGATTCAATGACTCCCATCATGAATTACCTTGTGATAATTTCTCATGTTAAATATGGTGTAAAAATGGCAAGAGAAAAAAGACTTCCTTTACTTGTGGAAGATATGATAAGAGAGCATCACGGTACAAGGATGGTATCATTTTTCTATCAAAAGGCACTTGCAGAGAACCTAAACGTAAGTCCTGACGATTTCAGATACCCAGGGCCAAGACCGCGCACGAAAGAAGCAGGCATCGTAATGCTTGCGGATTCATGTGAAGCCGCTTTCAAATCGATGAAAGAGATAAACCCATCTAAAATTCAAAATATCGTTGAAGAAATTGTCAACAGAGTTTACAACGAACGTCAATTGGATGATTCTGGTTTATCGCTAAAGGATCTTGACGAGATATCTCAAGAATTCTCAAAGATACTTTCTTTGAGAATGAAAACACGCTTATCCTATCCGAAAGGAGAAGAAATTGAGAAAGTGATAAAAATTGCCAATTGAAATTTTTAACGATCAAAAGATCGATTTGAATTTGCAGATTATAAAATCGTTGCTTGAGAAGGTTTTAGATGAAGAAAAAGAGTATGGAACCATCGATGTCATATTCGTTGATTTGGATGAAATTGTAAGACTGAATTCTTACAGAAAAAAAGATGGTCCCACTGATGTGTTATCCTTCAATTACGATCGACCAGAGTTAAAAGGAGAAGTTTACGTTTGTCCGGATTACGTAAAGGAGAATGCAAAAATATTCAACGTGGGATTTAATCAGGAACTTTTGCGCGTTTGCATTCATGGAATACTACACGTGTGTGGATACGATCACGAAAAAGACAAATCATCTGAGCAGATCATGTTTGAAAAGCAAGAAAATTATCTCTCTAGTTTTGCAGAGTTTTTGAACGGTATTTGCTGAAATAGCCATCTATTTTTTGTCTAAGAGCATTTTCTCGATCTCATCGTAAAGAAAACCCTTTTTTACCTTCGAAAGTATTCCATCTCGAATATCTTCTGCGAATTTCTGAGCCTGCGTGACGCCCATTATTTTGACTATCGTCGCTTTATTTTCTTTGAGATCTTTTTTTGGCGTTTTACCTATTTGCTCAAAAGTGGCCGTGACATCGAGGATATCGTCGCGAATTTGAAAATAAGTTCCAAATTCATACCCTGCTTCTCTGTAAGATGAAGGATCTATGCCTGCCATCAGCGGACCGAATGAAAAGGAAAAAGCAAAAAGCGCTCCTGTTTTACCTCTATACATCTGCAAAATTTCCGCTTCTGAAGGCTTGTATCCTTTTTTGGACATGATGATGTCTCTCGTCTCTCCATCTACGAGCTCTATAAGCGTCTGGGTAAAGGCTTTTATCACATCGTTACTTTTTGATTTTGTACACATATAATCAGCCACTGAAAAGAGTAAATCTCCAGCCATTATTGCTATATCTTCGCCAAAAGCCACATGGTTTGAAGGCTGTCCACGTCTGTAATCATCGTTATCAATGGCTGGCAGATCATCATGTATAAGAGAGCCCGCATGCATCATCTCAGTTGCGCACGCAACCTTTATGGCTATATCTTCGTCAACGTTGAAATCTCTCGCGCTTGCCATTACAAATCTAGGCCTTAGTCTTTTACCCGGTAGTTTTAACGTGTAAAGTACGGCCCCTTCAAGTTTAGGAGATAAACCAAGTTGCTTTATGGCTTGTTCAATCTCATCTTCAATTTCCTTCGTGACTTTCACCTTCACCTTTCTCTTCATTCTCAAAATACTTTCTTATTTGATCTATGTCAAGATGTTCTACGAAGTTTTTGAATGCTTTCTCTTCAGTTTGATCACCTTGATCTTCGATTTTTATCCCGCCTTCATTTATTATTTCTTCTGTCGTATAAATAGGTAAGTCTTTTTTGGTAGCCATAACTATTCCATCTGAAGGTCTACAATCTATCTCCATAGTTTTATCGTCAACTTTTAAAATTAATTTTGCCCTGTAAGTGTTATCTTCAAGAGAATCTATGAAAATTTTTTCTGGAATTCCATTGAAAGCACTTATCACGTTGAGGATCAGATCATGCGTTAAAGGCCTTGGAAATTCTGCTTTTTGTATCGCCAAAGAAAGTGCAAAGGCTTCACATGATCCTATCCAGATCGGAAGTACCAATGGCGAATCCGGAATTTCAAGTATTACAACCGGTGTGTTGTTGCGTTTATCAAAAGCCAGTCCTTTAACCTTTACTTCTTTCAACTAATTCACCTCCTTCGAGTTTTTTCAATTCATTTGTTATCATGTTTCTTAAAAATTCGGACAGCGTTTTCGAATCCCATTTGTCAAATATATCCGGTTTTACAACGGGCATTATCGAAATATAAACATTCGCCTTTTTTATGTACATGGATCCCTTTGGCATGGATTTTTCAGTTCCTGAAATTACGATGGGTAAAATAGGGACCTTTGCTTTTGTTACGATTTTCATCGATCCAATTTTAAAATCGTGCACCTGACCATCAGTGCTCCTTGTACCTTCTGGGAATATAGCGATAACTTGTGCTTCTTCTCTCATTTTTCTTATCATATTTTCTATTGCCAAGACGGCATCTCGTGGGTTTTCTCTGTCTATAAGTTCTCCTCCAAGGACTTTCAAAAATTGTCCGACTGTAAAGAATCTTCCAAGTTCCTTTTTTGCTATGAAACCAGCATGAGCGTTAACATATCCTTGAATTAACGTTATATCAAGCATGCTTCTGTGGTTGGCGACAATTATGTAAGGCCCCTTCTGAGGCTTATTTTCTAAACCCAAAATGTGCACTTTGCTTCCAGGAATGGAAAAAGATCTTCTTCCCCATCGTCCAACGTGCAAATTTATGTAATTTTCTCTTTCTTCTCCAGTTCTTTTGAGCACACCTTTCACAAAAAATGGAGCATAAGCCATGTATCCAAGAAAGTATATCATAGTCAACAAATAACGAAGAATTCCCAAATTATCTTCACCCTATAAATTATATCACGTGCATCTTTTTTAAAAAAGATAAAGTCTTGTTTTATCAGGACTTTTAAAGTTGAATCAGTATACACTAAATCTTTTCACTAATCTCTAACCCCTAATCTCTGATCACGCGTTACTGGTCACTGTTTTTCAGCTCCGGCAGGTACCCTCCGCCATTACCACTCACTAATCCCTAATCTCTAATGTCTAATCCCAGTATGTTGAAAATCATCATGTATCTTTTGTCTCAATGTCAAAATGCTTTTGGATTTCGTTTTAAAAAATGATAAAATATCAGATGGTGGATATAAGGGGGTGATTCACAGATGAAAGCCTTTTTCATCGGGGATTTTGGTGCACTGAAATTAGAGGATTACACCGGAGATCTCATTGAAGGATTTTCTGTTTACGATAAAATAGAAAATATCTTTGAAACTTTGTTGACAGAAAAAGATGATAGATTTTTGATCTTTTTAGATCGAGAATACTCCAAGGGTGCTCAAAAATTGAAAGATTTCACAATTGTAAATGGAATACCATCAAGGATATTCGTGAACATGCCCAAAGCAAATCTTTCGATTGATTCAAATGGAATAATTTCATTTGATTTTGATCTTTACGGTGGTGTCGCGCAATTTGTTTCAAACATTGAAATTCAAACAAAAAGGCTCACAGGAATAAGTAATTTTATAAGAAAACTTAGAGAAAACATAATTTTTTTGTCTTTCAGCAATCGTAACCTTTTCGCATCGGGAGAAACGGGAACTGGAAAGACATTGGTCGTTCAAACGGTTCATTTCATCTCTCACAGGCGGGAAAATAGATTTCTCGAATTGAATTGTGTGAACATGCCCGAAGACTTAATTGAATCTGAGCTTTTCGGGCACACCAAAGGTGCTTTTACAAATGCATATGCAGAAAAGCGCGGACTTTTAGAAGAGGCAAATAATGGAACGCTTTTTTTAGATGAAATAGGAGAAATGTCGTTTCACATGCAATCGAAACTTCTAAGGGTTATCGATACCAAGAAATTCATGCCAATAGGTTCCACCAAAGAACTAAGTGTCGATGTGAGATTTTGCGCCGCAACCAACGAAGATCCGCAATTGCGCGTTAGAGAAGATTTATTTCAAAGACTATCGGAAGCAAAAATGGAGATGATACCTTTGAGAGAAAGGAAAGAGGATATTCCATCTATAGTCGACTTCTTTTTAACTTCTTCCAATTACAAAATAAGATTTAAAGACTTTCCTGAGGAAGTAAGGAATGCCTTTATGGCGCACAAATACCCTGGCAACATAAGAGAATTAAGAAATGTCGTGGTGCGTTTTGTCGAATTTTCTGAATCTCCAACCCCAGACAGACATGTTAAATACGATCCAAATGTCTTTGCAAAACAGGAACTTACGGAAAGATTCGTAACATCTATGGCAGATCTTTACATAGGCCAGGTTGAACCTTTAGAAGTGGTCGTCAAAAGGATACGTGCAAGACTTGAAAGCGAGATCACAAGACGTGTGCTTAATTCTTGCAATTGGGATAAAAATTTGGCTGCAAAAAAATTATCAGTCAGCCGAAAAACAATAGATAACATGATAAAAAAGTATGGTCTTGATAAAAGAAAGGGAAAAACAAAGGAATTGGATAACAAGAGTATCGCTTAATTTTTAAAATAATCCCCCTCATAAAAAGGGGGATTTAATTTTCAACTTTTAGAAGGGATTGAATTGATTTATGTTCTAATTTAAAAAATTTTAGTGCAGAATAACGGCATACCATATTCCAAATGGATCTTTCAAGTCATTTCCAGTTATATCTCCACGATGAGAATCTCTTATGAAATAGTACAAAGGCTTTCCTTCATAGGATACCTGTTCGCTTCCGTCTGGCCTTTTGAAAATTTGAAAATTAGAAAGATTAAGTCCCGAAGGAACGACGATATTTGTCACATCAAAGGCAGGCCAGAAAGAAAGACACATTCCGTTGCATTTGATGGTACTCGTTGATTCATGATCAAGATAATAAAGCGTCATTCCATTTGCATCGACGAGGTAATTTCCAAGTTTTGAGTTTGTACCTATCATCACAGTGTAGTCTGGTTTCATGACGTACCACAATCCCTTTACACCTTCTCCATTCGTGTCACCTGGCTTTTTGTCATTTATGAAATAGTAAAGCGGTCATCCTTTATACGCTATTTGTGGTTTACCGTTTCCACCAGTTACAACGGAAAAATCTTTAGAATTAAGAGTCGGTGGAACAACGATTTTTGAAACGTAAAATAGACTCCAAAAATCGAGATAGGGTCCATTAAAAGTCTTTCCATCAACATTTTCAGTGAAGTAATACAAGGTCATTCCATTAGAATCAACAAGATAATTTCCGATGCCTGATTTGTAAGATACATTTATAGTGTAATTACCAGTAGTATTTGAAGAGTTTTGAGAAACTACACCGCTTGACCATGTTTGGGACATACCGAGAACACTTACAAGTATAATCATCAAAGTAAAAATTCCAACTTTTTTCATTTTGCGCCTCCTAAATAGGACTTATTTTGTATAGATTATATCACAAATGATTTTCAAAATCAAGTGTACAAATTTCTTTCATATATAATTCAACTTTAAAAGTCGAATGTCCATTTAGATGGCGTATAGCCTATAGCGCATGGCTAATGGCAAATAGGGATCAGGAAATAGAGATTAGGGAATAGTGAGTAGTGAACGGTAAAATCTTGGCGAAGGGCATGATATCACTAAGAAAACCAGCGCATTGTGAGGACAGATTCCTACGCCCACATGTCGGAGGTAAGATTCGGAATTTAAAAAAGATTTAGCATATTGGCAAAAAAGATGAATAACTTCAGAAAAAGATGCACTCAGTTGATCATAGAAAGAATTGCTTTTGCAAAGTATTCAAGAGGCTGCCTAAAGATCACAGATGCTTGTGAATCGAAGGTGGTTTGTCCAATATTGACTATCACAAGTTCTCCACCATTGCGAAGCACAACGTTTGGAAAAGACGCTGCAGGGTAGACGGCCAAAGAGGTACCCATGGCAATTATTAGAGTTGATTCTTCAAGCATATCGTAAGCCTTCCTTATTTCGGAATCAGGCAATAATTCTCCAAAGAAGACTATATCTGGCTTTATTACACCACCACAATCGCACCTTGCAACCTTATCATTCGCATTCAAGGCGCGATTGTACATTTCATCCAGCAAATAGACTTTCCCACACGAAAGGCAATGACCTTGCTTTATACTTCCATGCACCTCAGCAAGATTTACGGATCCCGCCCTTTCGTGAAGCATATCTATGTTCTGGGTAATAACGCCTTTGACAAGGTGGAGCGATTCAAGTTTTGCAATCATGTGATGGACAATGTTGGGCTTTGCGTCCCTCATCGTAAAGATATTTTCAAGGGCAAACTTGTAAAAGTAGGCAGGATTAGAAATGAAATTATCAAGTCCAAATAACTCTTGAGGATCATATTTTGAATATATCCCATTTGGAGATCTGAAATCCGGTATACCGCTTGGGGTACTCACGCCGGCTCCCGTAAGTATGGTAACTCTTCCAGAATGCTCTTTGATTTTTTCAAGAAAAACTTCTGGATCCATAAAATCATCTCCTGCTTACCTAAATGCTCTCGGCCGTTTAAAATTCATCAAGACAAATTCGAGGATGATCGATATTTTCGATGTAGTATATTTTAACAGATCCTATTCAAGATAAAAAATAGACCCTCAAAGAGGGCCTTTTGTTCAAAATTTAAAGGATACACTAAAAAATCAAGAATGAGGTAAGGAAAGTATATTCAGTTAAAGGTCTTGAAAAGATTCCTCGTCGTACCTCATCGCTATTTATTGAAATAACACTTCAGAACCTTTCGTAATTTTTAGAACGATCGCTTACATAACAGGTCCTCGCTAACGCTGCGAAGGCTTTCTCAGGGATATCGTG
>JABEBX010023830.1_pt1 | contig 19205 bp, 19 predicted proteins | sample 7245971 | NCBI WGS metagenome assembly JABEBX01 (sample SAMN14506365, study PRJNA622280) | hot springs metagenome | biome: hot spring [ENVO:00000051]|acidic hot spring [ENVO:00002120]; feature: spring [ENVO:00000027]|sediment [ENVO:00002007]; material: sediment environment [ENVO:01001048]... | reverse complement strand
AATGTATAGAGTATGCAATTCTGCTCAACCCAGGAATAAAAGCATCATCGTCGATTCTGGGCTGTGTAGCGCCACTTCTTCCATCTGGATAGCTTATGCACATATTTTCCATTGTAATAATCGCTGCACCACCCATTGCCCTTCGCTTATAATGATATATTAGCTCAGCATTTACATTTCCAGTTGAATCCGCAAAATTAGTGGAAATTGGCGGAAATATTATGCGATTTTTTAAAGTTAAACTTCCAACCTTAATTTCTGAGAACAATAATTCTTTATTCATTTTTTTATAGATGTGGTATGAGAATTTATTATTAATATTTTTAGATCTAAAACTTAAAAAAGCTTAAATCTTTTTTGTATATATCTGTATTATGATCATTATAGATGGAGAGAACTTGAAGATTGAAGATGTGGTTGCTGTTGCTAGAAATTATGAAAAAATTGAGCTTTCTGAAAATTCCATAAAAAATGTTAGAGAGAATAGGAGCAATCTTGAAAAGTTGATAGATTCTGGTGCAATAGTATATGGCGTTAATACTGGTTATGGAGATCTTGTAAACACTCGCATTAGCCATGATGATATGAAAAAGTTGCAGAAAAATCTAATAATGAGCCATTCGGTTGGTGTTGGGAAGTATTTTGATCTGGATATTGTAAGAGCAACGATGCTGATACGGTTGAACACTCTACTTAAAGCAAAGTCTGGAGTTAGACCTGAAGTTTTAATACTTTTGAAAGAGCTTCTTAATAAAAACGTAGTCCCAGCAATACCCGAGAAAGGTAGCGTTGGCTCCAGCGGAGATCTTGCACCACTGGCGCATATGACTCTTGTGATGATCGGAAATGGAAAAGCATTTTACCAAGATAAATTGCTAGATGGAAAAGAGGCTTTAAAACTTGCATCTATATCCCCTATAGAATTAAGTTATAAAGAGGGTGTAGCACTTATTAATGGAACTAGCGTGATGAGTGGAGTTGCGGCATTGAACATATATGACTCTATTAATCTCTTGAAAAATTCTCTTATTGCTTCATCTTTAAGTTTGGAAGCTTTAAATGGCAATGATGATGCTTTTGATCCAAAAATATTATCCTTAAGGCCACATAAAGGTCAGGTTAAAACTGGTGCCATTGTAAAAAGCATGGTAGAAGGCAGCAATATCATAAAGGAAGCTAAAAAGTTCAAGATCCAGGATGCATATTCATTAAGATGCATACCACAGGTAGCTGGAGCAGTATATGATACTATTTTGTTTGCAAAAAACATTGTAGAGACCGAGCTTAATTCTGTTACAGATAATCCCATAATACTAGAGCGTGCATATTCTGGTGGCAATTTCCATGGAGAATATATAGGATTTGCAATGGATTATCTAGGCATAGCTATGGCTGAACTGGCAAATATTGCTGAGCGCAGAATTGCGCGCATGGTAGATCATAAATTAAGTGATTTGCCAGCATTTTTAATTGAAAACTCTGGATTGAACTCGGGCATGATGATGATTCAGTACACTGCTGCAGCATTAGTATCTGAGAATAAGGTACTGGCACATCCGGCAACAGTAGACTCCATACCTACCAGCGCGAATCAGGAAGATCATGTAAGCATGGGAACTATTGCTGCGAGAAAAGGTAGGGAGATAATTAACAATGTAAAGCATGTGATTGCAATTGAATATTTAGTAGCTTCCCAGGCATTAGAGTATCGAAAACATGAAATGGCAAAAAATACAGAAATAATATATAAACTAATAAGAAAAGGAGTTAAACCTTTGACAGAAGATCGAGAGATGGGAGAGGATGTTAGATACATAATAAAGATGATTGATGAGAAAACTTTTAATAATAATCTGAATTTTGTAGATCGTTTAATATGAATATCGATAAACTTCGGGGTTTTAGAGAGATATATCCAGAAGAAATGTATATCAGGAAGAGGGTATTTGAAACTATAAAAGATGTAGCTGAAAACTTTGGATTTTCAGAGATAGATGGCCCTAGCGTTGAACCGTTAGAGTTGTTTGAAGTTAAAAGTGGCCAAGAACTGGTTTCTCAAACGTTTTCATTTAGGGATAAATCAGACAGATTGGTAACTCTTATTCCAGAGATTACACCTACGGTATCAAGAATGATAGCGAAGAGAAAAGATCTATCAGTACCTGTGAAATGGTATTCTTTCCCAAAACTATGGAGATATGAAGAACCTCAATCAGGCAGACTCAGAGAATTTTATCAATTTAATGCAGATATTTTCGGAGTATCAAATGTGGAGGCTGACGCAGAAATTATAGTTATGGCAATTTCTATTTTAAACAGCCTCGGTTTAAAAGGAAAGTATAAAATAAAGATAAGCGATCGAATTTTAATAGAAAACGTGTTAAAGCAGATGGGCGTAGAGAACATAGAAGAGATGTTTAGAATTATTGACAAAAGTGATAAAATATCAAAGGAAGAATTTGTAAAAATGTTAGGAGAATATCTAGATGATGATAAAATTTTAAAATTGACCGAATTGTTAAAATTTGAAGGTTCTGCAGAAGATTTAAGATCATTAATTGATACTGAAAATAACGAGATAAAAAATAGATTAGAGATCCTTAAGACTCTAGAAGATTATTTTAAAGCATATTCTGTGAATGAATATAAATTTGATTTTTCTACGGTCAGAGGACTCTCTTATTATACTGGCATCGTATTTGAAGCAAAGGATGAGCAAGGGGAGTTTAGATCAATACTTGGTGGAGGGAGATACGATAAAATTGTTGAGCTTTTTGGATCCAGGGCTGTTCCTGCAGTCGGATTTGGAATGGGAGATGTAGTATTAGAAATGCTGATGCGAAGAGAAGGGTTATGGACTAGCCCGCCAATGCAATTAGATTTTTATATAATTAATGATAATAAATTTAGAACCTATGCCATTCAGGTTCTTTCTAAAATCAGAAGCTATGGGTTCATGGCAGATATAAACATGATCGATCGCACTATCTCCAATCAGTTCAAGTATGCGAATAAGATCAAGGCAAAAAATGTCATTATCATTGGTGAGCAAGAAGTTGTAGATAACAGTATATCTGTCAAGAATATGGGCACTGGTGAACAGATTTCTATACCTTTTTCTGAATTTTTTGAGGAAAAAATAAAAACAGAAAATATTTTTAAGCAATGAAGTATTTCCCATTTTAGAGTGATGTATATGCATTCATTAGATCCTATATTTAAACCAAAATCAATCGCAATAATTGGTGCATCTAGAGAGCCTTATGCAATTGGATATACAGTAGTTAAAAATTTACTTACTACTCGATATGAAGGTAAAATATATCCAATAAATCCAAACGCAGATGAAATTTTAAACTTAAAATGTTATCATTCAATTTTAGACGTCCCTGACCCAGTAGATCTGGCAGTTGTTACTGTCCCAGCAAAGATAACTCCTGCTGTGGTAGAAGAGGCAGGAAAGAAAGGCGTCGTTGGAGTAGCGATCATAGCTTCTGGGTTTAGCGAGGTTGGGGAAGTAGATTTAGAAAATAAGATTGTAGAGATCGCAAAAAAGTATAAAATGAGAATTTTAGGACCAAATATAGTAGGTTTAATGAACAATCCATTGAAAATGAATGCCTCTTTTGCTCCATATTTACCATATCCTGGAAAAATTGCAATGCTTTCGCAGAGTGGCGCGCTATTAATAGCATTAGACAGCAGAACTTGGCTCGATAGGGTTGGTATGTCGCATTTGATAAGCATTGGAAACATGGCAGATCTAGATTTCGCGACATTAATAGAGTATTTCAGCATCGATGACCAGACAAATTGTATTTCGCTGTATGTGGAAGGCATTAAAAATGGCAAAAACTTCATAGAGGCAAGCAAAAAAGTGCTTGATAAACCGATCGTAGCTCTAAAATCAGGTGTGTCTAAAAGAGGAGCTATGGCTGCAGCTTCTCATACCGGTTCACTTGCAGGTTCTTCAAAGATATATGATGCTGCGTTTAAGCAGGCTGGTGTTATAAAGGCCACAGATTTAAATGATCTGTTTGATAAATCTCTGGCACTTGCAAACCAACCCCCAATGCGTGGCGACAACCTGTTAATAATCACAAATGGTGGAGGCATAGGTGTTCTTGCAACGGATTCAGCAGAGAAAAATGATCTTCAGATCAAAGATCCACCAGATGATTTAAAAGAGAAGATAAAAAATATAATTCCTAATTTCGGAAGTACCAAAAACCCGATCGATGTCACTGGAATGGCTAATGATGACTGGTACAAAAATACTCTTGCAGCAGCATTAGAGCATCCATGGGTTGACGGAGTTGTAGTTCTATATTGTGAAGTGGCAGTGCTTGACCCTAAAGATCTGGCTGCGGCATTGCATGAAGTCATAGCATGTTCCAGAACTACAAAACCTATCACTATTGCCTTTGTTGGTGGAGAGCTTACAATGAGAGCTTCTGAATGGCTTCAGAAAAAAGGCATACCAGTTTATCAGTCTCCGGATCGTGCAATTAAGGCAATGGCTGCATTGCGAGATTTTGGGAAGATCAGAGAAACAGGCTTTGACATTTTTGAGCCCTATACCGATATAGACAAAAATAAAGTTAAGGATATATTAACAGATATCAATAAAAGAAAAAGCAGATATGTTACTGAAATTGAGGCAAAGCAGATATTTGAAGCATATAAAATACCTACTGCAAAAAGCAAGCTCGCAAAAACAGAGGATGAGGCAGTTAAACTGGCCAAAGAGATTGGTTATCCCGTAGTAATGAAGATAGTATCCCCACAAATAATACATAAAAGTGATGTTGGAGGAGTAAAAATAAACATAAGAACCGATGATGATGTTAGAAAAGCATATAATCAGATACTAAACAATGTCTCCAAAATTGATCCAAAGCCTGAGATTCTAGGAATCTTGGTGCAGGAAATGGCTCCTTCAGGCACTGAATGCATTATAGGGTCTACACAGGATCCACAATTTGGTGCCACGGTCATGTTTGGGCTTGGCGGTGTATTTGTTGAAGTATTGAAAGACGTGAGTTTTAGAATAGCTCCATTTTCTAAGAATACTGCAAAGCAGTTAATTGATGAGATAGAGGCAAAAGCTATTTTGCATGGAACCAGGGGCGAGAAACCAAAAGATATAGAAACTTTAGCAGAAACTATTAGTAGATTCTCTCAGCTTGTTGAAGATTTTCCAGAGTTAAAAGAGGTAGATGCAAACCCGACAATCTTGTATGAAAAAGGATTGAAAGTAGTGGATGCCAGAATAATTTTATAATTATTCTCTTATCATATTTTTTAGACCACTCTTAAGAGAGAAAATGTCAAAAATAAATTTTAAATAGAAGATGCGAGTAAGAGATATTGATGATAGATATATCTGAAAAACAGAACGTTCTAAGATCTGCAGTTGCTGTTGGAGACATTGTACTTAAAACTGCCACTATTAAAGAAATAGAAAATAACAATATCAAAAAAGGCAATGTTTTCGAGGTTGCGAAAGTTGCGGGAAACAATGCCATCAAAAAAACCAGTGATTTAATTCCCTACTGCCATCAAATTCCTGTTGAAGCTGTAGATCTCAGCTTTAAGATCGATGGAAATAGGATAATTGCAAGGTGCACTGTTAAGGCACATTACAAGACCGGTGTGGAGATGGAAGCTTTAGTGGGTGTAAGCATTGCGCTGCTAACTATATGGGACATGGTTAAATATCTGGAAAAAGATGAATCTGGGAACTATCCAATAACTTCCATAAAAGAGGTGGAAGTGATTGAGAAAATAAAAGAGAAAAAATAATGATTATCAAAGTGCTTTATTTTGGAATATATAGAGACATGACTAAAAAAGAATATGAAAAAGTGGAACTAGATGATGGAACAGATACTGATGCACTACTAAAATTCTTGATCACAAAATATCCCAGCCTAGAAAAATATCCTGGAATGATTATATCTGTAAATTATAAGTACTGTGATAAAACTTGCCGGCTGAGTGAAAATGATGAAGTGGCAATAATGTCTCCTGTAAGTGGCGGTTAGGGTTCGATCTCGTACTCTATATCAAAAACAGTACCGCTCCTTTTTAGCATGATGCTGGCAGAACAGTATTTTTCCTGAGACAGCTCTATCGCTTTTTTCAGGTCTTTTTCTTCTATGTTTCCCTTTACAAGGTACTTTAACTTAATGCGAGTATAAACTTTGGGATATTCGTCAGCTCTTTCTCCTTCAATATACACTTTTAATCCTTTCAGGTCCGCGCGCATCTTTTTTAGAATCGCTACCACATCACTGCCTGTACAGCTCGCTACTCCTATCAATACCAGCTCCATCGGAGAAGCCCCGATCTTTGAATCACCATCGATTATAAAGCCATGTGATGCTCTGCTAATTGCGATAAACTTAGACTCTTCAGTCCACTCGATAATTGCCATTTAAGCGCGTAATAAAAAGGTGGTAATTAAATTTTAGTTTTTAAGGTGCTAATGTACTGGTATATTTCTTGATTTTTATCTTTTGCGAGCTTTTTTAATATTTTATTTATTCCACTTCCGTACTGTGCGGCTTTCTTTTTCCTAGTCGCAATTTCTTCTGGCAATCCGAGAATTATCGCTGCTTTTCTAAGTATTATCTTCTCGCTATCATCGTTTACTTTGTCTGAATTGGTGAGAGATGCCGAAAAATCCAGAATCTCTGAATCTAAGTAAGGAGTTTTAAGATCTTTATTAAAATATCTTGCTATTTTTATCTCTTTAACAATTGTGGAATTTAAAACTTTGCTTAAATCTTCTTTCATTCTCATTGGCTCCGTCTTATATTTTTTATAGCCCCCAAAAACTTCATCACTTCCCTGCCCTGTTAATAACACTTTTTCTTTCGCATTTTTACACACAAAATATAAAGGCAGGTTGAATGATAATTCAAGCGCATCCTGCGAAGAATCTATATTTATCAGGTCTATAATACCTTCATAAACGTCCTTTTCGTTGATAATTATCTTATTTATATTTATTCCTAAAAGTTTTCCAGCGCTATCAGCCGCCTTGAAATCATGGGAGTTCTCCACTCCAACAGTATATGCATCAATACTTTTTAGTTTAGATGCAACATAGGCAAGTAAACTGCTATCTATGCCGCCGGATAAGAGAATTGCCAAGTCGTCGGTAATTACTTTTTGCACAGCTTTCTGAATCAAAGCTGCTAACTGCTCTTCTTTACTCATAACACTTCAATTTTTAATGTACCATCGATCAGTTTTCTCAGATTTACAAGAATATCTGAGATATTCAATCTTACCTGTTTTGTTGAGTCACGCTCTCTCAGTGTTACTGTTTGATCACTTAAAGTTTGATAATCTATCGTTATGTTGAACGGTATTCCTATCTCATCAGCTCTGGCATATCTTTTACCTATAGACCCTGAATCATCATAGTATGCTTTAAAATGATTATTCACTAGCATGTTATGAATTTTTTGGGCTTCTATGTCTAAACCATCTTTCGGCATAAGTGGAAAAACCGATACATTAATTGGCGCAATTTTAGGTACTAGTCTTAAAACATGAAACTCTGATTCTTCGCGTTCATAGTATGAATTCTCAAGAAGCGAATAGAGGATACGGTCTATACCATATGATGGCTCTATAACATTTGGAACGATCTTTTCACTGCTTATTTTTTCAATTTTTTCTATAATAGTATATGCTTCTTTTGGAACAACTATTTCTTCCCCGTTAACCTGCACTTTTAAATCTTTTTCTTCTGTTACTTTATGATTTTCTATTTCTTTAGCAATTAATTTTGCCTTATCTTTAAATATTGGCCCTAAAACTTTCTCTATTGGCTTATACTTTTTTATGTTTTTTGTGATAGGAGATTCATATCTTATCGTTACTTTTAAGTCTTCCCCTGATTCTAACTCATGCTGAGTAAGGTCATAAGTCCCACGATCTGCGATGCCTACACATTCTACCCATCCATAAGAGCTCTCGATCTCACAGTCCCAACAATCTATTGCATAATGTGCAAGTTCTGCGTCTGTGTGTTGCCTGAACCTGATTTTATTGGCGGGTATACCTATCTCAATTAGAAATAGGTGTGTTAAACCTATAAAATATGCAATTGCCTCAGAACTTATAATTTTATTTTCAACTCCCTCTTTTAATGATTCTATCAGATCTTGCTCATTCTTGCTGATTATCCTGACCTTCAAATCTTTTATATTTTCAAAATTTTTCCATCTTTTGTTTTTTGGATCAAAGAATAACTCCACTTCCGCCATATTGAATTCTCTCTGCCTTATTAACCCCTGTCTAGGTGCAATTTCGTTTCTGAAACCTTTCCCGATCTGCGCAACTCCAAACGGTAATTCTTCCCTAAAATATCGATATATGTTATTGAAATTAACAAAAATCCCCTGCGCTGTTTCAGGGCGTAAATACCCGGGCTTAAAGTTCCCGGGTCCTACTTTCGTTTCAAACATCAGATTGAATTTTTCTGGCTTGGTTAACTCTCCTCCGCAGACAGTACATTTTATATTGAATTTTTCAATGCCTGTAATTATGTCTTCGTTACTTTTAATTACAAAATCTGGCACTTTCTCCTTTAATAGCTCATCTACCCTAAAAGCAGTCTTACAGGTTTTACAATAGCTAATATAATCTGTGAACTCTTTTAAATGCCCAGAGGCTCTAAAAACATCCTCAGGAGAAATGTTTGGGGTATCTATTAAAGCCAGCCCTTCTCTATTAACATAATAATCTTTCCATACAGATATTATATTATCTTTTAGAAGTGCTCCTATAGGGCCATAATCATAAAATCCTGAAAAACCACCATATATTTCGAAAGAGCCCCAGAATATACCCCTTCTTTTAGCAAGATCATACAGCTTTTTGCTTAACATATGAATTCCTTTTTAAGATGTTATTTATAATGTTGATGCTGTGACAATACAGAAATTAAATCAATATCGTATATCATTGCTACGAGATCATCATACGCATTTTTTACTGGTAACTGGCTAAAATCATTATCTACCATAATACTTGCTACCTTAGATATAGATGTCTTAGTATGTGCATATACTGGATTTTTGATCATTAATTCACTTACTTTTATGGGTGGAATCTCCAATTTTTCTTCTAAATATAATATTTTTAATACATTTCTTATTCCTTCCCAGGTCCATGCATCTTCATCTTCGCCCATGCCCACCTGAGACATAGATGTAGATACATCTACTTTAGCGCTATTTATTATGTCCCTGTCTGTGATAATTCCAACCAGGTTTAAATCATCATCAATAATAGGAAATGCAGTGAGCTTGGTAAGAGACATTGTTTTGTAAACTACCTTTAAAGGTACATATATATATATTGGTATACAGGGGCTACGGATGTATTTTTCTATTGGATTTGAAATGTTTTCTTCTATTATTATTTTCAAAAACTCTTTTGGAGTAATTATCCCTTGCAACTTGTTTTTATCACTAACAATGGCGATATGTCTTCTGTTTATTTTTACCATTATATTTACTGCTTCTGCAATAGATTCTGTACTTGAAATTTTTGGGCCATCTTTTCGCATCAATAACGCAATTTGCTCCTCTTTCGGATTTTCAAAGATGTCTCTTCTGCTTACAATACCTAAGAACGTATCTTCCTCATCCACTATCGGTAATGCGCTAACATTCTTTTTAGCCATCAATTTAAGTGCATCTGTCCTGCTCGCAGGAGCTTTTAATGCGATTGGATTTTTATTCATAATTTTTGTAATTTTATCAGCCATCAGAATCACTCTATAAATCTGTATAGTAAAATTGTTTCTGTATATTAAATTTATCTATATCTCGATCTTGTCAATTTTTCGTTTAAATTTTTGCAGAATCATTAATATGACCCTCAATGGTACTTTGAAGATACCTTAAAAAATTAATTTTTATCCATATATATGTTATAGATTAAGTGAGCTGTTCATAATACTCAACGAACATTTGACAAAATCTAAAAACGAAATATTTTTATTTATAGATGCTATCAATACTCTATGTTTATAGAAAAATTTGAATATATTAAAACAGGACTTACTTTCGATGATGTACTCTTAATACCTTCTAGAACGAACGTTGATCCTAAGGATACACATGTATCTTCTTCTGTTTCTAGACATATAAAATTGAAGATACCAATAGTTAGTTCTCCTATGGATACAGTAACTGAAGATGCCATGGCCATTGCAATGGCTAGAATGGGGGGACTAGGAATAGTCCATAGAAATTTGACAGTGGAAGAGCAGGTGGCAATTGTAAGGAAGGTAAAGAAAGAAGAGAGTATTATAATAAGGGATTTATACACTGTCTCTCCTGACACACCAATTAAAGATGCACAAAAAATTATTTTAGATAAAAAGATTACTGGCTTGCCGGTCATAATGGAAGGAAAGTTAGTTGGAATACTGACTTCAAGAGATATTAGATTTTATAAAGGTGAAAATCTAGCCGTAAAAGACCTTATGACTAAAGAAGTAGTTACTGGCTCAGAGAATATCAAGATAAGTGAGGCAATAAAGATATTGCATGATAATAGAATTGAAAAATTACCTATTGTAGATAGTCAGAACAGATTGGTAGGATTGATTACTGCCAGCGATATTGAAAAGAGAGAAACATATCCAGATGCAACCAGAGATAAAGAGGGAAGACTGAAAGTAGGTGCCGCTGTCGGCCCGTTTGATATTTCAAGGGCAGAGATGCTGGAAAAATCAGGAGTAGATTTACTAGTGATTGACACTGCTCATGCACATAACGAGAAAGTTATGGGAGGAATTAAAGAAATTCGTAAAAAACTGGATATTGACATTATTGCGGGAAACATTGCCACTAAAGAATCTGCAGAAGATATTATAGCGTTGGAAGTAGATGGCTTGAGAGTTGGAATAGGACCGGGTTCAATCTGTACTACAAGGATAATTGCCGGTGCTGGAATGCCACAATTAGAAGCTATTTCGCAAGCTGCAGAAATTGCTGAGAAACAGCAAATTCCGGTAATTGCAGATGGGGGTATTAGATACTCTGGAGACATCGTAAAAGCTATTGCTGCAGGTGCAAATGTAGTGATGTTAGGAAGTCTATTGGCAGGTACTGATGAGGCACCTGGAGAAGAACTGTTTATAGAGGGAAAGAAATTTAAGAGTTATAGAGGTATGGGTTCATTAGGTGCAATACAGAAAGGTCTGTCAGACAGATATGGTAAGATAGGTAGTACAAAGTTTGTTCCCGAAGGCGTTGAAGCAGCGATACCATATAAAGGTAAAGTTAAAGATACGATTTTACAGCTTATAGGTGGGGTCAGATCAGGGATGGGATATGTAGGCGCAAAAGATATAGATTCCTTGAGAAAAAATGCCAGGTTTATCAGGATTACGCAAAGTGGATTGATTGAAAGTCATCCGCATAATGTCACCATAATCTCTGATTCGCCAAACTATCCTGTTAAATAGTTGTTACCACTATTCCATTAGCGGTCACTAAAAAAGTGTGCTCTGCTTGCGTTACAAGTCCTCTCTTTTTTTCTTTTAATATTGGAAATTTGTACATGTTTCTATTTTTTATGAGCCAATCTATTATTATATTATGATTTTCAATATTATTAAGCCATCGCTCAGCAAAAGGCAACATATTAAATCTCTGGTATAGAAAATCATAATACCCCATCAGATCTTTTTTGGGTGGTTCTGTAAGTATTGCAATACCTCCGTAATTATGTTCTTTTATCAATCCCACACCATTTGTAGCAAAAGGCTCTATGGCTATAGCCATGCCCACCTCCAGTTGTGTATGATCTTTATTATTGTAGTTAGGAACGGTTTTTCCACTGTGCAACTTGAATTTTGATAGTTCATGGCCAGTAAGGTTATAGATAGGGTTATATTCATAAAATTTTATAGTATCTTCTATTAAGGAACCTATCTCAGCAAGTTCCATCCCTATATGAATCTCCTTAACAACATTTTCCAATGCTTTTTTAGATGCGTTGATTAAGAATTCATTGTCGTTCGACCCTACTTCAACAGTAACTGCAGTATCTGCAATATAACCATTAATGTGAGTTCCTAAATCAAGTTTTATCAGATCCCCTTTTTTAAATACCCTGGAATCGTTATATGAAGGAGTATAGTGAGCCGCTTCATCATTTGCTGAAACATTAACCGGAAATGCTAGATTTCCCCCCTGATCCAATATGTAATTTTCTATTTTTGTAACTGTTTCAAAAACTGATGTATCTTCCTTTATGATACTTTTCCCATATTCTATTGCACTTTTTGCTATTTTACCAGCTTTTATATAAGATTCCAATGCTTCGCTACTAAAATCATTCATAAGCTTTTATATTCTTTAACAATATTTATAATTTTCTTAAATTCAAATGCGCCTTCGCGTACAAGCTCAATATTGTTCTCATTAATTTTAATTACTGTTGAAGGTATTCCAGACAAAGTACCGCCATCTAAAAACATTTGCACTCTATCTTTCAATTCTTCAATAGCTGTTGATAATGTATTTGGAGCTTTACCCCCATGTAGATTAGCACTGGTGATCGTGATCGGACCTGCGATCTCTACAAGTTTTGAAATAATATCAGAATTTGGGATTCTAATACCAACTGTATCACTCACTAAATATTTAGGTACTTTCTTATTTTTTAAAACTAATGTTATTGCTCCTTTTGGGGTATTATCTAAAATTTTTATTGCGAGATCCGGCACTTCTGCCAGATCGTATATCATTTCTATAGAATTTACAGCGATCGGCACGGGAACATTATCCGTTCTGTTTTTTACATTATATATTTTCGCCGCATTTTCTGAATATATAGAAATTGAAAGTGCATATAAAGTATCTGTAGGAACTACTGCAAACTCATTTTTAATAAACTCTCCCAGTATATGGATATCATTTTCATTTATTTTCAATATTTGCATAAGTGACCCCGATCTGATAACTGTGATTAAATCGTATGTATTGAGGTTATAGGCGCCGCCGATCGGATTTGAACCGATGACCACTCGGTTAACAGCCGAGCGCTCCACCTACTAAGCTACGGCGGCACATTTCCTTATGATAAAAACCATTATGTTAAGGCACTATTTATATTTTTCAAAGAGGTTCTTTTGTTGAAAAATTTGTAGAACTACAATATGACAGATCAATATACTTTGAAAACATAGTAAATTAAGTACTCTGCACCTATATATCTACGTTATCGTATGAGCTATTTGATAATAATTAACAAACATTTAAAAGCGTCAAAAAAATTGATTCTAAAGCTTTGTTTCAGAACCTATCAAGTAAAGATATGCTAGTAATGCATCAAGTTGTATCTTTTCTGTAGCACCTTCATTTATTCTAAAGTCAATTTCTCCAAGTTTCTCTATTATTTTAATTATTATTCTATCGTCAATAGTCAGATCCAGGACAGTTCTATGTATTCCCCTGATAAGGTCAGGAGCTGTAACTCCACCATTTATAAGCATTTTATCAAGCATGTTCCTAGCTTTAGTGAAATCCCCCTTCAATGCAGATGTTATCAGTAGCTCAATATCTTTTTTACTAGCACTTCCGGTAACATTATAAATTGTAGTTTCATCTATATTTTTAGAAAATACCGCTGCAGTTTGCAAAATTATAATTGCCCTCCTTAAATCTCCTTCTGAAAGATGATCAATTACTTCCAGTGCTGGTTCTGTAATTTCTAATTTTTCAAGCTTAGCAATGTGTTTTATTCTATTTTTTATCATTTCTTTGTCAATGGCCTTAAATCTGAAAATTCCGCATCTGGACTGAATAGGCTCTATTATCTTTGATGGATAATTTGCAGATAGTATGAATCTACATGTTTGAGAGTACCGTTCCATAGTCCTTCTTAATGCTGATTGCGCATCAGAGGTCAAGTTATCCGCCTCGTCGAGAAATATGATCTTGAATTCTGCATTTGTAAGCGAAGATGACCTTGCATATTCCTTTATGTCATCTCTAACAACATCTATCCCTCTCGCATCACTTGCATTCAATTCCAAAAAATTCATACGGTACTGATCTCCATAAAGTTCCCTAGCCAGAGCTATGGCACAAGTAGTTTTTCCAGTTCCGGCTGGTCCTGAAAATATCATGTGCGGTAAGTTCTTTTCTGCAACATAAGCTTTTAAACGTGCCACTATCTCATCTTGTCCTACCACTTCGCTGAGATTTTTTGGTCTGTATTTTTCTACCCACAAGTCTTCCATGGTACATTCACTCTATATATTTATTATTAATTTTGTTCTAGCATTTTGCTAAGCTAAAGTGTGGAGGTTCTTCTATAGTCTTTATTTGAATGTTCAGTGATCTTTTACTCGCTTAAACACCCCACTTTAAATAGGTACTTTATTGCTGGATGAATACGCTATTTTCTTAATATAGCAAAACTCTATTTAAACATTTTTATCGATTAAATTATGTGTAGCTCCTCTCTAAAGATATTAAAATTATATAAAAAAATAATAAAAACTTTTATCGTGCTTTTACTTCTTTCTCTATATTTGGGCGCTCTTTAAAAAATATGGTAGAACCGCATTCACAACTCAAATCGTAAGCTGTCATTTTGCCTGTATATGGCCTACCACATACTGCACATCTATATACCATCTTAGCTCTCTCCCGCTGTTCCAGCAGTTTTTATCTCTTTCTTTACTTCAGGAGTATATGCACCACCAGCGAATGTATAACCACACTTGCGACATTGCCAGATACCGGTAGATTTTCTATAAACGGTTTTATGATTGCATCTGGGGCAGGTATATGCTTCTATCTTTAATTCCATTGTCTCTTTCCATTTTTTCTTGGCCGCTACACCATATCTTGGCCCGAACCTGCCGGCTATGCCAACTTTCTTCGTTCTATTTGACACTTTTACTCACCTTTCTTAATTATATATTTTTCTCGAATCTCATTCCCTATTTTAATTGTAGTATTAATAATTTTCTTTATCTCTTCAATACTGAATGAACCTGTTGATCCTTTTTGCATAGCATTCACGTTTCCAAGCTCATTTGAAGCAACAGTTAATCTGGCACTAGATATATTTTCCTCGTCTAAGTTAGGATCAATTAATATGGAATTATCAATTTTTACAGCCGTGATCTCTACTGGATAATGATTCACTGGCAACTTAAAGTCCTCTCCGTAACCATACTTCGATGCCGGCACTACTGCCTCGGTAAGTGCAATCATTGACGCCAAAGAAGATGCATCGAACAGATTCCCATCATAATCTAGAACATGAAGATCTATAAATATAATCCATACTAGCTCGTTTTCCTTTATTACCAGCTTCTCTAAGTCTATGGTTTTACTTTCTCTCAATCCTCTATCTACCACTCTCGCAAGCTCTATGGCATCTTCTCCAGGTGGCCCTGATTCAAAGGTAGGAGAGGCAAGAGGTACTAATTCTGCATTAGTGGTGATCACGCCCACATTTGGAGTATCTGGAAATGGCTCTCCAGGCTCAATCTTTATTCCTGCGAGCACCTGGGTATTTCCTATCTTGACAAGTGCAGAACCATTGGCTCTGGTCACAAAATTTCTAATTACCTCTATATTTCTATACTCTTCCAATCCTCTATTATCAATTCTTAAACCTGCAGCTGCAAGGTTTTGTATGTAATTCTTCTTGATTTCAGAAACTACACCTTCAGTAAATCTAGACATGGATTACTCACCCTCTTCTAAAACTTTTAAGTATTTGTTTCTAAGTGCCTCTTTCTGCAGTTCATAAACTTTCATAGATGCATTGTATGCTAGATCCATCCCTTTGTCTAATTCTTCCAAGGACATGTTGCCATCCATTTGCAAAAGTACTATCTCTTTGGTTTTCGGAATTATAGCAATTGGTAAATCTGCTTCTCCAAAATTATCTTCGTCTTTATTTAGGTCTAAAACTACCTGCCCGCCAACTTTACCTGCTGCACACCCGGCTATGAGGTCTCGCATGGGTATCCCTGCATCAACTAGCGCCACAGATGCAGCTGTTAAGCCTGCAATTCTGGTACCTGCATCAGATTGTAGAACCTCTATAAATACATCTATAGAAGTTCTTGGAAACTGCTCAGCTAAAACTACACTTTCTAATGCGTTTGAGATTACCATTGATAGTTCCACACTTCTTCTATCTGGCCCGGGCCTTTTTCTCTCATCCACAGAAAATGCGGCCATATTATATCTAGCCCTTACTATTGCTTTACTTGCATCCTGCAAATGCTTTGGAAATACTTCCCTTGGCCCATAAACCGCTGCTAAAATCTTGTTTTCGCCCCACTCTATATATGCAGATCCATCTGCTCTCTCTAATACACCTACTTCTATCTTTATCGGCCTCAATTCATCAAACTTTCTGCCATCTGTTCTTATCCCGTTTTCATCTATTAACTTAATATCTGTTTTCATGCCACTCATTTCTGTTCACTCCTATTTAACTCTTCCAAATAAGCCTTAATCCTGTCTGTCAATCCTATTGTATGTGCTTCTCGCTCAATAATTCGTATAGTCTTGATCACTTCTAAAGTCTGCTTTGGTTCTCCATCAATCCAGATTTCTCCGTTTTGGCCCACATAGATTTTTGTGTTCGTAGCTTCTTTTAAAAGCTTAATCATAGAGCCTTCTTTGCCAATGATCCTGGATACCTTTGTCGGGGATACTGTTATCAAAAATCCACCTTCTAACTTTCTCAACCCAGGCTCTTTCATAGAAACCCAGATCTGATTTGATTCTGTAATATTAGATACTTTTACCAGTACAACATCACCAATATTTAAGAACCTGGATGTATCTCCAAACTCTATTCTCCATGGCACATCATTTACATGTAACGGCGCTGTATATGGTGCATTGATATCTACCACCCAGTTTGTAGGGGTAAGATCCACTATTTTCCCTATTACTTTATCACCCTTCTCTGGAAAATACTTTCCAGCAAGAGGCATAATGTTAAGATATCCAGACTTTTCAGATTTTGTGCCTAAATATACTGAATACGCTTTTTCATTTTCTATGTATATTCCAATACCAGGTTTATTCTGGCCTAAATCAATCTCTTCTCCTGGTAAAACAAACTCTCTAACACTTTTCATAATTATTATCACCTAACTTTTTAAAATTTTAGTCTGCGCATTTCCATGCGTCTTTTTGTTTAATATATCAAAAAATTCAATTTGAACACCAGCAGGAATCTCTATTACTCCTACCCAAGAACCATCGTTTTGCCATTCTTCCTTTAATATAGTACCCATCTTTGTGATATCCTGATAACTTTTCAAGTAATCTTCTCCAGAAACCTTTACCGCAATTTTTATTTTTTCAAATTTTATTGGCAGTATTAGCCTGATAGCTTTTACAACTGTATTAACCTGCTCTTCTACACTTTTAAAGGGGTCTATATGCACTTTTGCCTCTTCAATTGCAGTCTCAATGCGCTGAGGAGGATGTGGAGCATTAGTTTGAGGATTAATCGCATTTTTTGAAATCTCCATTATAATCTGCCTTTTTTTATCTTCAAGCATCTTCCTTCTCTGCTCTGTAGTTAACTGTACCTGTCCCTTCAAAATAATATGTTTTACTATCTCCTGCAAGTTATCTGTTTCAAATACTTCTTTTAAAACCTCTTCGCTAGCTCTGTCTCCTTTATTGGCATCTTTAAAAATGGTATCACTTACCATATACTCTATAACATCAACATCTTTGCCAGCCTTTATAATATCAACTAGTGCAGGATCTATAAGTATTTCAAATCTATGCCCATGGCTCTCAAATCTTGCGATTATTGAATCTTCTAATTTTACCATAGTCTCTTTTTAAATCTTATTTAGATAATTCTCTGTTTCTGATTCCTCTAATATTCTGAACCCTTTGTCTTTAGTAACAATACCTATCTGCGCAATAATTGGTGTATTTGGATCTTCTGCCGCTTTTTTTAAGCCTTTAAGTGCTAATATGATCGCTTCATCCATGGTCATGTTATCTTTGTACTCTTTTTCAAAAATAGGCATTATTATATCTCTACCAGCTCCTATACAATCTGCTTTATATCCTAAAAATGCTCCAGAAGGTTCAGTTTCAAATAGTTGAGGCTCATCATCTACACCTGCTATTAATAAAGATGCACCAAACGGTCTAGCTCCACCGTACTGAGTATATTGCTGTACATAATCGCTTACTTTTTTGGTTAAAACCTCTACACCTACCTTCTCGTTGTAAGTTACCTTTTCAACCTGTGCATTTACACGCGCGTAATCTACAAGCATTCTTGCATCTGCCACTAAACCGGAAGATGCTGCACCTATGTGTTCATCTATCATATAGATTTTTTCAATGCTTTTTGGTTCTATTAAGTTGCTCCTCACCTTTTTATCGATTATTAAAGCAACTCCGTCCTTGAATTTCATACCTATAGTTGTAGATCCTCTTCTTACTGCTTCTCTAGCATATTCAACCTGAAACAATCTCCCATCTGGTGAGAAGACTGTTATAGCTCTATCGTATGCCATCTGTGCTTGTTGCATTTTTTCACCTCTGTTCTTAAATCCTTATAATCTTTTATATTATAAACTTTTAGTTTTTTAGTCAGTTCTCATTAGGTTATGTTTTTAATATCCACGCTATCTTGACTCTTTACACTCTGAGCATATGAACATTCCATTGTAAAATTCCAGTGATGTAGAGAACCGGCCACATAATTCACATCTTCCTGTTATATGTTCGTGTATTTCATTCGTATAATGTTCATTTGAAATATTGTTCCATTCATTTGCAAGTATAATCAGATCTGGAGATATTTTTACTATGTCATTTTCTGATAACAATCCAATGATCTTACCATCTTTTATTACAGGTAGTTTCCGTATCTTCTTCTTTACCATCAATTTAGCACAATCTTCTAATTTATCGTCTTCAGATATCGCTACAATCGGAGAACTCATTATAGATTTTAAAAGTGTTTTAGATGGATCCCTATCTTCAGATACCACTTTTACAACAATATCATGCTCGGTAACTATTCCTAAAGGTTCGCTGTTTTCAGCTACTATTATAGTACTTACATTGTTATGAACCATTTCTCTTACTGCTTTCAAAACAGTAAGGTCTAGATCTAATATTAACGGATTTTTAGAC
>JABEBX010020538.1_pt1 | contig 19267 bp, 16 predicted proteins | sample 7245971 | NCBI WGS metagenome assembly JABEBX01 (sample SAMN14506365, study PRJNA622280) | hot springs metagenome | biome: hot spring [ENVO:00000051]|acidic hot spring [ENVO:00002120]; feature: spring [ENVO:00000027]|sediment [ENVO:00002007]; material: sediment environment [ENVO:01001048]... | reverse complement strand
CCAGTGCCAGCCCTTTCATGTCGATTTTGATGTAGTCCGCGAGCTCTTCCAGATTCTGCCGGGGATCGCTGGCCCGGAAGCTGTTGAGTGCAATCCCAAAGCCGGAGGCCTTTAATTTTTTGCAGGCTTGCACCACCTCTGCATCGACCGCCACGGAATCCGAAATCTCCACAATTACGTTATCTGGCGGCAGCAGCGAGAAATAGCCCCCAACCAGGGTCTCGCGGGTACTTGCGATGAAGGCCGGGAGGTTGTTCGAGAGAATCGGCAGGCCAATGAGACTCGACATATCGATTACGCCGCGGCTGGCTGCATCTCCATCAGCCGGGGTGACGTAATTATTGATGCTGGTACGAAACAGAAGCTTATAGCCAAACACCTGTTCGTTTCGGGTAAGAATCGGTAGGCGGGCAGCAAAGCGAGCAGGCTTTTGGTCGTCGATGAATTCGAATAGCGCCATGGCATCCCTGATGTATCTAATCGGCTCAAAATCCCGCTGGCTTTAGCCGTGCCGTAAGACGAGCGAAATCAATGGGACCACTGAGGGAAGGTCGGATTCGGATTTTTTTTTTTGAATTTTGCAGGCGGCTCGTTAAGTGATTGAATTCCACACCTGGCTGCACCACAAGAGCAATCGCCCTTGGCCACGCCCCCGGTGCGGCCTCACGAGGCGGACGCCGGCGCGGGATCGGCCTTGAGCGCCGCGACACGGTCCTGGGCCTGGCGCACGAACTCGCGGCTGGAGCCGGACTCGATCGATTCGAGCCCAATGGATGCAAGATTGATCTCCACGTTGGCAAGCGCGCCGGTGATGGCTGCTCTGGCGAGAGCGATCGCGGTTGTGAGGTCGGATCTCATGTTGGGATTGCTGATCGGCTCCAACCCCGCGGCGATGCGCGCGACCTCGGCGGCGCGTTCGGCAACGTCCAGCGGCACTCGGGCGGCCTGTTCGAGCGCGGCTGCGATCAGGCGCGGGCCGTCGGCCGATTTCTTTGCCGCTTTGTACGCCTTGACCACCGCGCTGTAGGCCTCGGCGTCGGCATCGATGGCCGCCTTCAGTTCCTCGCGCAGCGGGTTGAGGCGCGCGAGTGCTGCGCTGAGCTGTGGCTCGTACTGCGCGAAGGCCTTCTTGGTGCGCGACATGGCGGCGACCATCATGGCGAGGCCCGCAGCCATCGCCGCGCCGGCCGCCGAGGCGCTGCCGCCGCCGGGAACCGCGGTGGGCGCAGCCAACTGCTCGATGAATGGCTCGACTCCGGCGCGCAAGCCGCCGACCGCCATCTTGCCGCCCATCACGGCAGTCAGGCGGTTTTCGAGAATCAGCGAGGTGTCGAAGTTCTCCACCTGCAGGAACCACTCGGCGGCCAGTTCGATGGCGCGCTTGGGAATGAGGCCGACGATCTCGCTTGAAACCGGCGCGGCGCCGTAGCGCGCGGCCTCGCGCCGCACAAGCTCGAAGACGCGATGCAGCGGCGTCTGCTCGAAGTCGGTCAGGTTCATCGAGACCTGCGCCAGGCCGCGCACCAGAAATCCCGCCGCCTTGACGAAGCGCATACCGCCCGAAGAGAAACGCACGGCCTTGGCGATTTTCTTAGCAATCTCGACGTCGGGCGTGTTCAGGAAAATGTTGTAGGCGATGAGAAACTTGCGCGCCCCCACGATGCTTGCCCCTGCCGTGGGGTGCAGACGCGGCTCGCCGAAGTCAGGCCGGCGCGCGGGGTTGGTGGCGATCTCCTCGCGGATGCCTTCGAACTGGCCCCGGCGGACGTTTTCGAGGTTCTGGCGCTCGGGCGTGGTGGCGGCGGCCTCGTAGAGGTAGACGGGAATCTGGTAGCGCCTCCAGATTTCGGCTCCGGCGCGGCGCGCCATGGCGACGCAGTCTTCCAGCGTGACGCCCTCGATGGGGATGAAGGGAATGACGTCGGCAGCGCCGAGACGCGGATGCGCGCCCTGGTGATGTGTCAGGTCGATCAGTTCGGCGGCCTTGCCGACGCCGCGAATCGCGGCCTCTTCCACGGCCTCGCGCTCACCGGCCAGCGTGATGACGCAGCGGTTGTGGTCGGCGTCCATCTCGCGGTCAAGCAGGTAGACGCCAGGCAGCTTCATGGCTTCGGCAATGGCGTCGACTTTGGCCGCGTCGCGGCCTTCAGAGAAATTCGGAACACATTCAACAATGGAGGAGGTCACGGCAAGAAGGATACGATCTGCAGCCTGGTTGGGCAACCCTCTTCAGTGCACCGATTTCGGAGAGCCCCACCCGTTCTCTACCACAGCGCGCCGCCTGCCTGCAGGAGTATCCTGTCTAGCGGTTCGGGAAACTGCGGCGAAGCCGGCTCTTTTCCGGGAGCGGTTTCCTGACGGGAGGAAGCGATGGCAACAACAGCAGTCCCCATTGTGCGCGCGCCGCACGGCAACCAGTTGCGCTGCAAGGGATGGCAGCAGGAGGCGGCGCTGCGCTGCCTGATGAACAACCTCGATCCGGAGAACGCCGAGCGGCCCGCGGATCTGGTCGTCTACGGCGGCATCGGCAAGGCTGCGCGCAACTGGGAGTGCTATCACGCCATCGTGCGCGAGCTGGAGAGGCTGAACGGCGACGAGACGCTGCTGGTGCAGTCGGGCAAGCCGGTGGCGGTGTTTCCCACGCACGAGATGGCGCCGCGCGTGCTGATCGCCAACGCCAACCTGGTGGGCAAATGGGCCACGTGGGAGCACTTCCACGAGCTCGATCGCAAGGGTCTGATGATGTTCGGCCAGATGACCGCCGGGAGCTGGATCTACATCGGCACGCAGGGTATTTTGCAGGGCACGTTCCAGACCTTCGCGGCGCTTGCGGAGAAGCACTTCGGCGGCTCGCTGAAGGGCAGGCTGGTGGTGACGGGCGGCATGGGCGGCATGGGCGGCGCGCAGCCGCTCTCGGTCACGCTCAACGGCGGCGTGGCGCTGGTAGTCGAGGTGGATCCGAGCCGCATCGAGCGGCGCCTTGCCACGCGCTACTGCGACGCGATGGCCGCAGACCTGGATGAAGCTCTGCGGCTTTGCCAGGAGGCGCGGCGCGAGGGACGCGCGCTTTCCGTGGGATTGGTGGGCAACTGCGGCGACGTGTTGCCGGAGATTGCGCGGCGCGGCGTCCATGTGGACGTGATCACCGATCAGACCAGCGCCCACGATCCTCTGAACGGCTACATTCCGCAGGGACTCTCGCTGAGCGAGGCGGCCGAGCTGCGACGCGGCAACCCGGAAGAATATGTGCGCCGCGCGACGGCGACAATGGTCGTGCATGTGAACGCGATGCTCGCGCTCCAGCGCGCGGGAGCGATTGCCTTCGACTACGGCAACAACATTCGCCGCTTCGCCTTCGACGCCGGGTGCGCGGATGCGTTTCTGATTCCCGGCTTCGTGCCTGAGTACATTCGCCCGCTCTTTTGCACGGGCCAGGGTCCATTCCGCTGGATCGCTCTCTCGGGCGATCCGAAGGACATCGACCGCACGGACGAACTGGCGCTGGAACTCTTTCCCGAGAACGAGATTCTCACGCGCTGGCTGCGTCTGGCGCGTGGGCGCTTCGCTTTCCAGGGATTGCCGGCGCGCATCTGCTGGCTGGGCTACGGCGAGCGCGCGAAGATGGGCGAGGCAATAAACGAGCTGGTGCGCAGGGGCGAGATCTCGGCGCCGATCGCGATGGGCCGCGACCATCTCGACACGGGCTCGGTGGCCAGTCCCTATCGCGAGACGGAGAAGATGCTGGACGGCTCGGACGCGGTTGCGGATTGGCCGATTTTGAACGCCCTGCTGAACACCGCTTCAGGCGCAACGTGGGTGAGCTTCCATCATGGCGGCGGCGTGGGTATGGGCTACGCGCTGCACGCCGGGCAGGTGACAGTAGCCGACGGTACAGACCTGGCTGCCCGCAAGATCGCGCGGGTGCTCAACAACGATCCGGGGATTGGCGTCGCGCGCCATGCCGACGCCGGTTACGAGCTCGCCGCACGGACCGCGCGGGAACACGGCATCTACATCCCGATGGCGAAAGGATGATCGTGACCGGAACGCTCGCCATTGTCAATATCGGCCAGCTCGTCACGCTCGCCGGGCCGGCGCGTCCGCGCGTTGGTCCGGAGCTCTGCGAGCTGGGCATTGTTCGCGATGCGGCGCTGCTGATTGAAGACGGACTCATCGTTGCCGCCGGTTCCTACCGCGATCTCCAATCCAAAATTCCGCCTCATGCAGTGGTAGAGGATGTGGGCGGCAGTTGCGTTACGCCGGGCTTTGTGGACGCGCACACGCATATGATCTTCGCCGGCAACCGCGCGGCAGAGTTTGAGCTGCGCATCGCCGGGGCCGGCTATCAGCAGATTGCCGCGGCGGGCGGGGGAATTCTGAGCACCGTGAAGGCTACGCGCGCCGCTTCGGAAAGCGAACTGCTCGTCGCCGCGCGCCAGCATCGCGACTGGATGCTGCGCGCGGGCACGACCACCGCCGAGGCCAAGTCGGGCTATGGGCTGGAGCACGATGCGGAGCTGCGCATGTTGCGGGTGATGGCGTGGATCAACGCCGAGGGGCCGATGCGCATTGTGCCCACGCTGCTTGCGGCGCATACGCTTCCACCGGAGTTCGCGGATCGCCGCGCGGAGTATGTCCGTTGGATTGCCGAGGATCTCATCCCCGAGGTCGCCGCGCTCAGGCTCGCGCGCTTCTGCGACGCCTTTTGCGACGACCACGCCTTCACCGTCGACGAGGCACGCATCGTGCTCACGGCCGCGCGCTCTCATGGACTGGAACTGCGCGTGCATGCCGAGCAGTTCCGCCCCGGCACCGGAGCCGCGCTCGCAGCCGAGCTGCGCGCGCGCACGGCTGACCATCTTGAAACCGCAACCAACGAGGCGCTCGACGCACTGCGCGCCGCCGCCGTGCAGCCGGTGCTCCTGCCCGGCTCGGTCTTCGCGCTCGCTCGCAACGCATATCCACCGGCGCGCAAAATGGTCGAGCGAGGCCTCGCCGTTGTACTCGCCAGCGACTTCAATCCCGGCTCCTCGCCGATCCCTTCGATGCCGTTCATCCTCTCGCTCGCCTGCATCGAGATGGCGCTTACACCGGCTGAAGCGCTCAGTGCAGCCACCATCAATGCCGCATGGAGCCTCGGGCTTGGCGCGAGCATTGGCTCACTCGAAGCAGGCAAGCAGGCCGACTTCCTGGTCCACGAATTTGCCGACTATCGCGAGCTGGCCTACTTCATCGCGGCGCCTGCGCGACCGCGCGTCTTCATCGCCGGCCAGGAAGCGGATCTGGGCCGCTAGAGCAGTTTGCGAATTACCGTAAGCCGAAGCCGATGCTGCCAAGTGGCTTTTCCCTTAAGAAAAGCCACCTTGCACAAGGACAGCGAGTTTACAAATTTTCGCAAACTGCTCTAATACGCGCACCTCTCAGCGCGGATGCCCGGCGGTCTCCAACTCAACAGCGGCGTCGAATGCGCCTTTGCGCATGGCCTCCACGAGCCGCTCGATGTCGACCGCCGGAGAGCGATCGGCATCGAGCGGAGGAACAATCCTGCGAATTTCGGCGGCTGCCTGCTCAATCGGCCTGCCAGGCCGCAGCGGCTTGCGGTAGTCCAGCCCCTGCGCGGCGCACAGCAGTTCGATGGCGAGGATCTGCTCGACATCTTCGACAACCTGCCGCAGCTTGAGCGCGGCGGTCATGCCCATCGAAACGTGGTCTTCCTTGCCGCCTGAGGTGGGCACGCTGTCGACGCTCGCCGGATGCGCCAGCACCTTGCATTCGTTCAGTAGTGCGGCGGCGGCAACGTGCGCAATCATGTAGCCCGACGACAGGCCGGCGTGGCTCGACAAAAACGGCGGCAGACCCTCGTTGATGTCGGGGTTGATGAGCCTGTCGATGCGCCGCTCCGAGATGGCCGCGAGGTCAGTGAGAGCGATGGCCGCGTAGTCGAAGGCGTAGGAGAGCGGCGCGCCGTGAAAGTTGCCGCCGGAAACCACGTCGCCGTTCTCCACAAAGATGAGCGGGTTGTCGGTTGCGGAGCCGGTCTCGATCTCCACGATTGAAGTCACGTGGTCAAGGACGTCACGCACCGCACCGTGCACCTGCGGCATGCAGCGCAGGCAGTAGGCATCCTGAATGCGCGGGTCATTGGTGCGATGCGATTCGCGGATCTCGCTGCGGTCGAGCAACGCGGTCAGATGCCGGGCCGCGGCTGCCTGCCCGCGATGCGGCCGCACATCCTGGATGCGCGGATCGAAGGCGGCAGGCGTGCCGCGCAGCGCCTCCAGCGCCATGGCGCCAGAAACGTCGGCCAGCCGCACAAGACGCCCGGCGGCATAAAGCGCGAGCGAGGCAACGGCGGTCATCGCCTGCGTTCCGTTCAGCAGCGCGAGTCCCTCCTTGGCTTCGAGCCGCAGCGGTGTCAAACCGGTGCGCTGCAACGCTGCGGCGCCGCTGATGCGCTCGCCGCGATAGAAGGCCTCGCCCTCGCCGATGAGAACCTGCGCCAGATGCGCTAGCGGAGCCAGATCGCCGCTCGCGCCCACGGATCCTTTTTCCGGAACCACGGGATGAACGCCCACATTTAGCAGGCCGATCAGCATCTCCACGACCTCGCGGCGCGCGCCGCTGAAGCCCTTGGCGAGAACGTTGGCGCGCAGCAGCAGCATGGCGCGGACCTCCGGCTCCGACAGCGGCCTGCCCAGTCCGGAGGCGTGACTCCGCACCAGGTTCACCTGCAAATCGGAGAGACGATCGCCGGGAATACGCACGTCGGCGAGCTTGCCGAAGCCGGTGTTCACGCCGTAGACAGCCTGTCCCTCTGCAAGAATCTTCTCGATAACTTTGCGGGCTGCGTCCACTCGAGTCAGAGCCGCGTCCGCGATTCCAACCTGCCGTCGTTTACAGGCGACGGCCTGAATTTCTTCGAGACTTAAGTTCTGTCCAGTCAGCAAAAGAAGCGATGGAGGATTCATCACGGCCTTTCCAAAGGGAGAACCAAGGCAGGGTTCGGCTGCTGGCATGCTGGTCTGACACGCTCATAGCTACCGACTTGCCGACACCGTAGACTCCCCGCAGAAAGGTACGCGATTGGATGCCTGAATGGCAACCGGCGCAACACGCAGCGTCCCAAAATGCAATGTGCGAATCGTCAACGTGACTGCGACTGCCGCGTGAGCCGGCGGCAAATAGCAGGCCGAATGCGTAGGAACGATCCGCCATAAACCCGGCGCCCTTACAATTGCTTTATGCATGAAGTTCTGGTGTATTCGCGGAAGGGATGCCACCTCTGCGACGTGGTGAAGGAGACGCCCACGCAACTCCACGGCCAGGCTGACTTCGAGTGGCGCGAGGTCGACATCGATACCGACCCCGTGTTGTGCGAGAAGTATAACGATGAGATTCCAGTGGTCTTTATCGATGGGCGCAAGGCATTCAAGTATCACATGGACGGGCATCGGTTTCTTCGCGCGCTGGCGGGAGCGTATGGCGCATAAGGCTCGTTCAGCTTCGCTGTCATCTTCTGAATGCGCTCGCTCTGAGGCTTCCGCGCAGGCGTTTAATCCGCTGCACTTGGGCCTGCCTGCTGCTGTGCCTGAGTCGTTGGCGGCGCCGCTGGCGCGGTATCTGGCGCAGGGGGGGACTTCGCCGGCGCTGCAGGTGCGCTCGTTGACTTCGCCGGCGCTTGAGATGTCCCCACGGGCGCGGTCGCTGAATTTGCCGGTGCAGTCGCTGGCGCAGTCGCTGGCGCTGCGGCTGCAGAGGGCGTTGTCGCTGGTGTGGGTGCGGACGTCTTCTCTGACGAAGCAAGACGCGTCGCCGGTAAAGGCGTCACGGGCAGCGTCAGCGTTTGCACCGTTGTGGGATCGTCGCGCAGCTTCATGTAGAGGGTACCGCTCACGGGGCGCGGAACCGCGATCTGATCTCCCATGAACTGCGGCGGCACGTCGGTAGGATTGTTAAAATCCGGCGTGGCGGAAAACGACGTCGCCAGAAAGATGTTGCCTCCGCTCAACACGCAAAACTTCGCCGCTGAACGGGGGCAGCGCAATGTCGTGAACTCGGGCAGGCGCACAAGCGTACCGAGCGGCAGCCAGTCGCCGGTGGTTCCGTTCTGCGCGATGGCCCTTACGCGCACAGGCCCAAAGGCCGAGGGGCCAAATCGGGCCAGCGGCTTCAGGCTGCCGACCGCGGTTTGAGCGTCTTCAAGCATCAGGCTGCCGTCGCTCAGCGTCAGAACCGTGTGGAAACTATTGTCGGCTGCAGCGATTTCCACCTTCTCGTCGCGCGGGAAATTCTGCGGCACAACCGACTTCAGGAAGAACATCAGCCGCTCGTCGATGGGCAGGTCATTCGCGCTGCCCAGTTGTATCGGAGATTTCTGTGCAGAGGAGTCGTTCTGCACACCCTTGCTCAGCAGTTCAATCTGCGGTCGCGGCGGACCTATCGTCACCACCGTGGTCAGCGTGCGCCCGTCTTTGAGTTCCACATGCGCCACGTACTGTTTGCCGGGCGCCAGGTGCGCCGTCGATCCGCTCGCTGTCATCGGCAACTCGTCCAGATTTCCCTCGCGGCGCAGGACTGAGGGTGCAAAGACGACGCCGTCAACCTGTGTCTTGGCGACCTCGTCCAACCGCGTGCCTTTGAGCAGAGCGGTATCGTCGCCTGCGTTCAGCGTAAGCCCTTCGAGCGAAGCCGCCGCGTCGTAAGCCTCCATCGAAAGCCGATCCGGTTTGGCCAGTCCATATTGATAGAGAGCGATGCTGACCGGTCCCGGCGCCGCATCCTTCATCGGCGCCGTCGCCTCAAGAACCCCGGGCTTCGGCGACTTCCACTGGAGCGGCAGAGCCTGACTGTCCGCCCTCTGTTCTTCCACCTTCTCCACGCACACCGTCGATCTGCCATCAAAATGCAGCGTATCGTCGCGGCCCACAACAAGCGCCGACCGGTCGGAGGTCGCCAGCGTCCACATTCCAGGCTCAGGCGCTACAAGCTGATAGCGCGGACCCTCCCAGGCGTCGAACCCCCATTTGCCGCGCATCACGGCCGTCAGCTCACCGCCCGGAAGTTGCGGAATGGGGCGTGTCAGCACCATGCCTCCTTGCCCCGGATCAAAGGTTGCAGGCAGATCAATCGCCTTGTGTCTGCCGTCTCGTGGTTCAATGTGCAGATACAGGTCGTGCGCCAACCCGGTGGCAAACATTATTGGCGCACCTTCGGCGGGAAGCACCAGGTCAGGCTTCGTTGCGCACAGACTCTTGTCTGCGTCCGCGCGGCGCAGCGGCTCCGGCTGCGAGGGCCCCACGGACGGCAGCGCCACTACCACCACCGACTTGGGATTGACAAACGAAGGCGGCATATTGAGCCGCAGATTCATGCTGTCGGCCTGCGGCAGCGCCAGCGCGGGAATGTACTGGAAGTGCGCAGTGTGGAGAGAACCGAGAATTCTGACCGTATCCACAATGGCGCCGACATACGGACTATAGAGGCCGCTTCCCGCTGCATTGGTGAAGCTCAACTGGTTCATCAGGTCGAGCGTTGAACCGCTGGTCAACTGGCTCACCCGCGACTGTGCGTTGGCATTATCCAGAACCATGCCCTCGGAGTCTTGTGACAGGCAGGACGCCTGTTGAATTGCAGGCTTCAAAAAGCAGCTTTCGTTGATTTTGATGCCCAGGCTCCGCGCCGCCATCTCGGCGCGCTTCTTCAGCGCGCCAGGATCGGACTGCGATGTCTCTTTCACATCACTCAGGTAGGTCTCCAGCCGCATCCGCTCCGAACTTGCCGCCTGCAGGTCCTGGGCCGCGCGTACAAATGAGCCCGGACGGCCCCGCACCGTGTTGCGCAGGGTGTTAAAGTCGCCGCCCGTGGCTGGCGCCAGGAACAGCAGCGCCTGCTGCGCCCCCGCTGGAACCTTGACGAAGACGCCCTCGTCGCGCGCATCGCGCGTCCAGGTCTCCACGCGCGTAAACCACTCCGGAGGAGGCGGGTTCGTCGATCCCCGCAGAAATGCCACCACCAGTACAAAGTGCGTGGCCTGGTTCTCCGGCAGATCGGGGTGAATCCACAGCCGGTCGCCGGCGAGAAGGTTGGGGGTCTCGGAGATGGGCAACGTCACATCGCCGCGCTTTACGTGCACATCGACTTTCGGGCCGGAGAGGTCGAAAGGCTGGCCCTCGGCGCGCAGGAGAAAAATCACCAGGCAGAAAATCGGCACATACCGAAAAAAGCAGCGCATATCTCTATTCTACGAAGGCCGGGAGCAAAACGATAGCGTGCCGGTCTTGGCGTCCAGGGCTAGCGCGTAGGCGGAAATCGGGCCGCGCCGCCGATTCTGTCTCTCCTTGGAGCCGCTTGCAAAATTCAAAGAAACCGAATCCGACCTTCTCTCAGGGGCTAAAGCCCCATTGATTTCGCTTGTCTTACGGCACGGCTAAAGCCGTGCCCCTTCAAGACCGCGGACGGCAGTATGAATTTTGCAAGTAGCTCCTTGGCCTGTGGATTGCCTCGGCAGTGAACCCGAAAAAACAGTCCAGAATGCCCCCACGTTGCCTTTGCCGGCTTGATGGCTGTCCCGGGAAAGCGCATGGCCTCTCGCCCCGGGGCCCGGAGAGACGGCGTAAATTCCTGACCAAACAAGAGATTCATTCAAGTGCTCACCCGCTCCGTATTCCATGTGGCGTTAATAACTTGAAGATTTCCGTGATTTCCCCCTGAGAATGATTTTTTGCGGTAGAATCGTCTCACAAATCGAAAATCCGGCAGAAGGGGCAGAAAACCCTTTTCAAGCCGGCGCTTAACATCATTTGTTATCTGTAGTTCGAAAAGTGGACTCTACTTCTTTAATAGTTTGGTTGGATTCAAACGCGCGAAGCCGCGAACCAGTCTGCGAACCGCTTAAAAACACGTTATCGATTCGAATTGCTGAACGAGAAGATCCCCCCATCTTCCTCACTTCAGAGAGTTGATTGGAACGTATCGCCAATTAAGGTTGCAGCCTCAGTTCTGCTGCGCAGTTGCGAACCGGACCGACCGGCCGGTGATCGTGCAGGCTCAGCGGAAACAGGCTATATCGGGAGAGAAAGAGATGAAAACCGCTAGGGGTATTCAAAATATCGTAGAGAACGGGGGCCTCAGTATCCCCGCTGCTGAGGAGATGATTGAAGAAGCATTGAGCGAGCTGGCATATTCGCACGACCCAGGCCTGGCGCGCGTCCTGCGCTTTCTGGCGCCTGCCGGGTATCAGCCCATTGTGGAGATGTGCAGCGAAAACGGCCGCAGCAAACGCCGTGACGCTCTGGCCGACACATGGTCGCCGGAGTACGACGAGCTGCGCATCTACTTCGAGCGCATTGAGGGGGAGGAGCCGACTCCGCGGCAAACTCGCGCACCGCGCTCCTCCGCTCGCGTGGCAGAGGGCGAAGCGGAAGAACAGGAGCCCGCACCTCCGGCGGATATGGATACGCGCGTCAAAGAGATCTGCACGGCGCTGGCTGAAGCCGAACGCGGCGGCCACGCTTTTATCGCTCTCAAGTGGTTCCGCGATTCTTTCCTGCCGCGCAAGGCCTATCGCTGGAATCAGCATCCAGAGTCGCGCCAGACGGTGCTGGCCGAGGCCATTCAGCGCGGCGTGGTGCTCACCAGCAAGATCGCGAACCCCAAAACCCCCGCCTATCCCACCACCACCATCCGGCTCAACCGCGCTGAGGCGGGCATTCCTGAAGAGGAACAGCGCTTTCAACCCATCGATCTGCCGGGAGAACCTTTGGCTGACGACATCAATGAAGAGCGGGGGACTGAGTGAGCTATTTTTTTCTTGAGACAACGGCCTTTGTCCGGCTCTTCGTCCGCGGGCCAGGTACTGAGGCGCTTATCCGCCTGATGGAATCCATTGAGGACAACCGCAAGCTGATCTCGGCCGTCACGCCTCTCGAGACCTACGCTGCCATCCGCCGCCGCGAGCGCGCCGGAGACATCTCGCCCGAAACCGCGGCCAACATCTGCCAACTCCTGCATGCCGAGGCAGCGCGCATGGTGCAGCAGCCGCTGAATCCGGGCGTTCTCGATGCGGCGCGGCAAATTCTCGACCGCGCCACGCTGCGCTGGCCCGAGGCTCTGCAACTGGGCGCTGCGCTGGCCTCGCGTGAGATGTTTCCCGGCACGCACTTCACGTTTGTCTCCGCCTCCGCGCTATTGCTCGAAGCCGCGCGCGCAGAAGGCTTTGAGGCCATCGATCCCGCGAAGTTGCCTCTGCCTGAAACCGGCTCCGGGAAAGACGTCGCCGATGTAGCCGATCCGGAAGAGTAGGCTCCTGCGCCCGCAGCCGTGCAAGGCCCTTCCCTAAACCGCCAGCAACTCTGTATAAACCGCCATGCCCACCACGGCGTCGGCGCCCAGCGCATGCAGCGCGTCCACCTCCTGCTGGCTGCGAATGCCCCCCGCCACGATCAATTGCTTCGTCGTGAGCTTGCGCAGTCGCGCCGCAGCGTCAATCGGGAAGCCGCGCATGGTTCCTTCCGTGTCCACATGTGTGTAAAGAAACGCCGCCACATGCGGCTCAAGCTGCGGGATTGCTTCGTCCGGAGTGAGCTCGACCTGCGCTTTCCAGCCCTTGACCGCGATGCGTCCGTTCTTTGTATCGATGCCCGCCACCACGCGCTCCGCGCCCACGCTCGTCGCGAGACCGGCGGCGAACTCCGTGTTTACCCTGCCCTCGGCAGAGAAAAGAGCCGAGCCGACGATCACGCGCCGCGCGCCTGCCGCGAGCACCTGCCGCGCCCGCTCGACCGTGTGAATCCCGCCGCCTGCCTGCACGGGCAGACGCCTGGCAATCTGCTCCACCAGCGCGGAGTTGTCACCCTGCCGCATCGCCGCATCCAGGTCGATCAGCTGCACCAGCGGAAACCGCGAAAACTTTTCGATCCAGTACTCGAAATCATCGAACGCCAGGCGCAGCTTTTCGCCCTGCACCAACTGCACAATGCGCCCGCCCAGCAGATCAATGGAAGGAATCAGCATGGAAGCCTCACCGGTATGCCCATTATGGCCAGCTCCTCCTTGAGTGACCGCGACGTGGAAACGCCGAAATGAAAGATGCTCGCCGCAAGCGCCGCATGAGCCTTGCCGCGCGAGAAGACATCGGCAAAATGCCTGACCGTCCCCGCCCCGCCTGAAGCGATCACGGGAATCCCGACAGCCGCGCTCACCGCCGCTGTCAATTCACAATCAAAGCCGGCTCGTGTGCCGTCGGAGTCCATCGACGTGAGCAGGATCTCGCCCGCACCGCGTTCTTGGGCCTCGCGCGCCCACTCCACCACGCGACGGCCTGCCGGTTTCCTGCCGCCGTGCACAAACACCTGCGCCTCATGCACAGGATCGGCAGCCTCGGGATCGCGCCGCGCATCGATGGCGACGACAACGGCCTGTGCGCCAAAGCTCGATCCGATTTCGCTGATGAGCTCCGGCCGGGCGAGCGCCGCCGAATTGATGCTCACCTTGTCGGCTCCGGCCTCGAAGACCTGCTCGGCGTCATGCGCCGTGCGAATGCCACCGCCCACGCAAAACGGCACAAACAACTCGCGCGCCGCGCGCCGCACCGTATCGAGCAGCGTCTGACGGCCCTCGTGTGTCGCCGTAATGTCGAGCAGCACAATCTCGTCGGCGCCCTCGCGCGCGTGCCGCGCCGCCTGCGTCGCCGGATCGCCCGCGTCCACGAGATCGACAAACTGCACGCCCTTCACCACACGGCCCGCATGCACATCGAGGCAGGCAATAATACGCTTCGTCAGCATGAACAACTGTCCTCAATCCAAAACTCGTTCAATGATGGGCCTGTCGTCCTCACCACATCTGTCATCCTGGGAGCGTAGCGACGAAGGATCTGCGGTTGCTTTTGCTCCGGCGCGTCGCAAACCTCATCGCCCCAGCTCCAGAAAATTCCGCAAAATCTTCAATCCCGTCGCACCGGATTTTTCCGGATGAAACTGCACGCCCATTACGTTTCCCCGCTCCACGGCCGCCGCGAACGGCTCAATATACTGCGTCACCGCAGCCGTGTCCGCAGTCACCGGCGCTTTGTAGGAATGCGTGAAGTAAACAAACGCTCCAGGCTCGACCCCTGCAAATAATCGCGCGCCCGCACGCCCATTGAGCGAGTTCCAGCCCACGTGCGGAACCTTCTCCGTACTCTCCGCAAATCGCGTGCATGATTCGGGAAAATGCCCCAGTCCCGCCTGCTCCGGCGCCTCGGTCGATCCCGCATAGAGCCACTGCATCCCCACGCAAATACCAAGAAACGGCACGCCGCGCGCAATGGCGGCGCGGATCGCGCCGGTGAGTCCCGTCCGATCAAGACGCTCTGTCGCCGCAAAGTGCCCCACGCCCGGCAGCACGATGCGCTCGGACGCTTCGACAAGCGACAGATCGCCATCTGTCACCACCGGCTCCGCGCCCAGATGACGGAGCGCCTTGAGCACCGAAGTCAGATTGCCGGCTTTGTAATCGATCACCGTGACGCGCATCTTCATAGTCCCATCTTCCGCGACGCTTGCGGCCCGGTTAAAGCCGCGCCCTTGTTGCAGGGCCGCTGCGGCAGAGTTTACGATCAACCCGCTAAAGCAGCCCCTTTGTCGAAGGCAGCATTTCTCCCAGTTGCTTGTCCTTGGAGCAGGCCACGCGCAGCGCCCGCGCGAAAGCCTTGAAGATGGCCTCGATCTTGTGATGATTGGACCGTCCGTAGAGCGTCTTCACGTGCACGTTGGCTCGCGCGCCGCGCGCAAAGCCCTCGAAAAAATCCGTCACCAGTTCAGTTTGCAGATCGCCTACCAGGCGCGTGCGCACCTTCGTGTCCACCGCATAAGCCGCGCGTCCGCTCAGGTCGATCGCCGCCACGGCCAGCGTCTCATCCATCGGCATGACGAAGTAGCCGGCGCGCAGAATGCCCCGCTTGTCGCCCAACGCGCGGTCAAAGGCCTCGCCGAGCGCAATCCCCACGTCCTCCACCGTGTGGTGCTGATCCACGTCGAGGTCACCCTCGCAGCGCAGGGTCAGATCGAAGGCGCCGTGCCGTGCAAACAGTTCCAGCATGTGATCGAAGAAGCGAATGCCGGTCGAGACCTGATACTTGCCGCTGCCCTCGATCCTGAGTTCCAGATGGATGCGCGTCTCCGTGGTAAGGCGCGCAACCGTTGCCGCGCGCACGCCTGCGTCTCCGGCGCTTCTCCTGTTCGTTTTCGTTCTCATCGCGCCTTTCCTCCGATGCGCAGCGCGGCCAGCGCCTCGTTCAGGGCCGCTGCGGCCTGCTGCATCTGTTCCCGCGTGCCGATCGTTATGCGCACGCGTCCATCGCAGCCCGGATCGTTCGATCGGTCGCGCACCAGCACCCCGGCCGCGCGCATGAACTTGACAAACTCCGCGTGCCGCGCGCCAATCTCCACCAGAATAAAGTTTGCCCGGCTCGGCCAGCGGCGCACTCCGGCGGCATCGAGCGCAGCCTCGAACGCAGTCCGCGCGGCAATGACTTCGTTGACGTACCAGTTGAGATAGCTCTCATCCTCAAGCGCCGCCTTCAGGCAAACCAGCGCCAGCGAGTTCACGCTGTACGGCGAAAGCACGCGCCGCACCCACCGCATCAGCTCTTGAGCGCCGGCCAGCAGTCCCACCCGCAACCCGGCCAGTCCATATGCTTTTGAAAAGGTGCGCGCCACCACCAGATTCGGCGTCCTGCCCACCAGGTCCATCACGGTTTCGCCGTGGAAATGGAAGTACGCCTCGTCCACCAGCAGCACGGCATGAGGTGCGCGCGCGGCGAGCTCCAGCAGTTGCTCACGTGTGGCAGCCGATCCCGAAGGGCTGTTGGGATTGGCGATGGCGATGATCTTTGTGCGCGGGGTGATCGCCTGGAGCAATCGCGCGAAGGGGAATTGCAGGTCGTCCGCAGCCTCGACCGTGACGACGCGCGCATCGGTCGAAGAGGCATAAACCTCATACATGGTGTAGGCCGGCACGGGCAGCAGCAGCTCGTCGCCCGTATCGAGAAAGGTCTCGAAGAGCACGTGAATCGCCTCGTCCACGCCGTTCGTGAGCGCCACCTGCTCCGGCTTCAAGCCCAGATGCGCGGCTACGATCGCCTCAACCGGCTCGCGCTCGGGATACCGCGTGAGTGAGCCGGTGGTGACGGCAGTGAGCGCTTCCTTCACCTTGGGCGAGCAGGCGATGGTGTTCTCATTGAAGTCAAGACGCAGTTTGTCGCGGCTGCCAAGCGGAGGGTGATACTCCATCATGGCCTGCACACGTGTGCGCGGCCTCGGCGCCGCGGCTGCGGATAAAGCCTGGGATTCTTGCGGATCGTTGTTGCGCAGGTTCAAACCTGTATCCTTCAAAGATGCTGCTGCGAAATCAGCCACGGTGTCTCCTTTTGCGCGTGGATTTGACGCCAAGCCGCACACGGATCGCCTCGGCGTGGCCGACCAGCCCTTCGGCTTCGGCGAGCAGAGCGGCCTTCGGACCCAGCGCGCGCAGGCCCTCGGCCGTGTACTCCTGCACGGTAATCAGTTTCAGAAAATCATTCACGCTCAACCCTCCGCGCACCCGCGCCCTGCCGCCGGTGGGCAGCGTGTGGTTCGGTCCGGAGATGTAGTCGCCCATGGGCTGCGCCGACCAGCGGCCTACGAAAACCGAGCCGGCATTCTCGATCCAGTCGAGATCGTTCGCCGCATCCACCGTCAGGTGTTCTGCCGCAAGCCGGTTTGTGATCGTGCGCGCCTCTTCTACCGAGGCCGCCACAATGGCCAGTCCATTTCGCCTGAGCGCCTCGCGCGCCACAGGATTCTCGCGGCTGCGCATTTTCGTCTCGGCGACAACCGCTCGCGCAAGATCTTCGCGCGTGGTGATGAAGATGGCCAGCGCCTCGGGATCGTGCTCGGCCTGCGCCACAAGGTCGCTTGCAATCTCGGCTGCATTACCGCGCTCGCTGGTGACCACAATCTCTGTCGGCCCGGCAAGCATATCGATCGCGCAGTCAAAAGCCACCAGCTTTTTCGCTGCCGTCACGTAAAGATTTCCCGGCCCCACGATCTTGTCCACGCGCGGCAGGGTCGCCGTGCCGTAAGCGAGCGCGGCCACGGCGTGCGCTCCGCCCAGGCGATAGAACTCCTTGATGCCGAGCATGTGCGCCGCGGCCAGCGTCTCCGGCGCGGGCCGGGGAGAGACCACAGCGATGCGCTTCACGCCCGCAACCTGTGCAGGAATCGCTGTCATCAGGAGCGTCGAGGGCAGCGGATGCCGTCCGCTCGGCACGTAGCAGCCGACCGAGCCGAGCGGACGCACAATCTGGCCGGTCGTGAGGCCGCGCACCGATGAGGCGCTTCCGAACTGCGAAAAGTTGGACTTCGGCAATTGACGTTTTGCAAATGCGCGAATCTGCGTGGCCGCTGCGCGCAGGGCTTCGTTCATCCCGGGATCGAGCGCCTTCCACGCGGCGGCCATCTCTTCCGAGGTCACGCGGAGCGCGTCGGGAGCGCTCAATTTGTCGAACTCCGCCGCATAGCCGAGCAGCGCGCGATCGCCGCGCCGGCGCACGTTGGCGACAATCCGCTTCACGGCGGGCAGCACCCTGTCCAGTGCCGCACCGCCGCGTCGTTCAAGCGTTGTGAGTATCTCCCCCGCGGCCTGTGCTCCTCGTCCCTTTGTTCGGATCAGCTTCACCGAGTCTCCTCCGCTTACAGCACAACCTTATTCAGCGGGTACTCGACAATGCCCGCGCCGCCCGCCGCTTTCAACCGCGGAATCACGTCACGCGCCGCGCGCTCCTCCATGATCGTATTCACGGCCACCCACTCGGAATTGCTCAACTGCGAGACCGTCGGCGAGTTCAACGCCGGCAGCACCTTGAGCACCGCGTCAAGATCCGCGCGCTTCACGTTCAGCATCAGCCCCACCAGCGATTGCGCATCGATGGCGCCGCGCAGCATGGTGGCGATCTGGTCGATCTTCTGCTTCTTCCACGGATCAGCCAGCGTCGTCTTGCCGGCGATCATATGCGTCTCGCTCTCCATCACGGTGTCGATAATCTTCAGGTGGTTCGCCTTGAGCGAGCTGCCCGTCTCCGTCACCTCCACAATCGCGTCGGCCAGCATCGGCGGCTTCACTTCGGTCGCGCCCCAGCTAAACTCCACCTTCACGTTCACGCCCTTCGCCGCGAAGTAGCGCTTGCTGGTTTCCACCAACTCTGTGGCGATGATCTTGCCCTCCAGATCCTCGGCCTTCTCGTAGCCGCTCGACTCCGGCACGGCCAGCACCCAGCGCACCTTGCGCCGGCTCTGCTTGGCATAGGTCAGCGTCGTCACGCTTTCCAGATCGAGCCCGCTCTCGACCACCCAGTCAGTGCCCGTCAGTCCCGCGTCGAGCACGCCGTGGTCGACATAGCGCGCCATCTCCTGCGCTCGAATCAACATGCACTCGATCTCGCTGTCGTCGATCGACGGAAAATAGGAGCGGCCGTCGGCATAGATGTTCCACCCTGCGCGCTTGAAGAGCGCAATCGTCGCCTCCTGCAAACTGCCCTTGGGAATTCCCAGCCTCAGCTTGTTAGCCACGGTTCACCTCCGCTTTGGCCCCGGGATCCCCAACGATGGCCCCCTGCGGCTGGGGCGCAACCGCGATGGGTTTGGTGAAGCAGCTCACCGTGCCTTCGTGGCAGACCAGGCCGTCGCCTTCGACTTCCACGCGAAACAGCAGCGCATCGTTGTCGCAGTCGGTCGAGGCCGAGACGATGCGCAGGCGATTGCCGCTGGTTTCGCCCTTCATCCAGAGCTTCTGGCGCGTGCGGCTCCAGAAGGTGACAAACCCGCTCTCACGGGTCTTTGCGTAGCTGGTCTCGTTCAGAAAGCCCAGCATCAACACCTCGCCGGTGCGTGCGTCCTGCACGATTCCCGGCACGAGGCCATCCATCTTTCCAAAATCGATCGTCGGCAGAGTACTCATCTTCGTTGCTGTTTCCCTTCAAGGTTCGTGTTGGCAAATGAAAAAAGCCCGTCGGCTGGAGTCGCCGGCGGGCCTGTTCGTTTCTTTCGATCTCTCTGGCCGTTTTACCTCAGGCCATGGCAGTCCGCCGGCATGGTTGTCCCATGATGATGGTGATGGCCGTGATGGCGGAGAGTCTGCATCTATCTCCAAGCTACGGGAATCGCGTCAGGCTGTCAAATTGTTTTTCTTTTCCGCAATCCGCCTGCCGGGAATGCCGGCAATGCGTGACCCGTAACCGCATCCTATACAC
>JABEBX010017394.1_pt1 | contig 19309 bp, 19 predicted proteins | sample 7245971 | NCBI WGS metagenome assembly JABEBX01 (sample SAMN14506365, study PRJNA622280) | hot springs metagenome | biome: hot spring [ENVO:00000051]|acidic hot spring [ENVO:00002120]; feature: spring [ENVO:00000027]|sediment [ENVO:00002007]; material: sediment environment [ENVO:01001048]... | reverse complement strand
GGTGGGAGTCAGCACCGGGGCGCTGGTCAACAGTTTCGGCTGGTATCTGCAAAGCCTGCACGACTTGCTGGGCGAAGCCCCGGTGCGCAGCGCTGATCGAGCCGTGCTGGCTCAGGTCACCACCGCGCGCCTGCAGCGCGAGCTGCAATGGCAGAGCGAAGGCGCGCAGACGCAGCGCGAGCAATATCAGCAGATGTTGTTCGGGCTGGAGCAGATGCAGCCCGAACTGACCCAATGGGCCGATCTGGCCCGCACCGTGCTCGAATCAGTCACCGCCCTGCCCGGCATGGCGGCCACGGTGATCTACAAGCCCGACGCGCAGGGGCACTTCATCCCCGAGTTCACCGCGGGGGCGTTTGACGAATACTGGCAGGCGCTCGATGCGGTGGCCATGGCCAATCTCGACATCGACCCGCATAGCCCCTTCGGCCTCACCCCGCACCCGCGCTGCTGGCGCAGCGAGCAGATCGAAACCAACGCCAGCTACGTCACCGATCCGCGCATGGCGCCCTGGCGTGCGGTGGCGCACAGCGTCGGCGTGCGCAGTTCGGCCGCGGTGCCGGTGAAAGACAGCCGCGGCCGCATGCTCGCCGTCATGGGGCTGTACGGACGTTACCCCGGCCAGTTCGAAACGCAGAGCATGCACAGCTTCCTGCGCGGTATCGAACAACTCTTCGAACGCGGGCTTTACGGCCTGATGACCCGGCGCGAATCCGCCCCCATGCCCCTGCAGGACCGCCGCGCCTGGCGCCACCGCTTGTTCAGCGGCGGTCTGGAAATGCACTACCAGCCCCTGGTCGATCTGCACACGGGTGAGCCCACCGCCATGGAAGCGCTGGCCCGGTTGCGGCTCGAAGACGGGCGGCTGATCGGCCCGGGGCAGTTCCTGCCCTCGTTTGGCGCCTCCGAGCTCACCCGCCTGTTCACCCTCGGGCTGGAGCAGGCGCTGAACCAGCTAGCCCAATGGGATGCCGCGGGTCAGCGCCTCGATCTTTCCATCAACCTGCCGCTCGAAGTCTTGCTCATGCCCGAATGCGCCCGCTGGGTGGCCGACGCGCTGCACACCCGGCACATCGCGCCTGATCGGCTGCGGCTGGAAATTCTGGAAGACGCCGACTTCCAGAACGACGCCGAGCGCGACCGCGCGGTGCGCAGCCTGGCCGCCACCGGCGCGCGGCTGGTGATGGACGATCTGGGCAGCGGCTACAGCAGTCTGCTGCGGCTGCGCACCCTACCCTTCCACACGGTGAAAATCGACCAGGGCCTGGTGCGGCAGATTCCCTCCGAAGCGCAAACCGAGGCAGACGGCATGATCGGCTTCATCGGCGCTCTGGTCCACATGACCCAGGCGCTCGGCCTAAAAGTGGTGGTCGAAGGCCTGGAAACCCCGGCGCTGGTGGAGGTGGCTGCGGTATTGGGCGCTGATTATGGTCAAGGCTACGCCCTGGCGCGGCCGATGGCGGCAGCCGACGTGCCCGCCTGGCTGCAAACCTTCCGCTGGCTCACCCAGGCCTCGTCACCCCAAACCCGCCTGGGCCAGCGCGCGCAGCAATGGGTGCGGGAAAATGCGGAACGCAACCGGGCCGACTGAAGTCTGCCCGCCCGCGCCAGAATGGCCGCTTGAAAAAAATAGCCCAAAGCCGTCGAAAATCCGTCTTAATTTGTACGGCACATTGCCGTATTATTGAGCTGGAGGACAAATTCATGCCCGCTGCAATTTCTACTGCCCGTCTCGAAGCCCGAATCAGCACCGATCTGCATGCGATGCTCAAGCGCGCCGCCGAGCTTCAGGGGCGCACCATGACCGATTTCGTGGTGTCCGCCGTGCAGGACGCCGCGCAGCGCGCCATCGAACAAGCTGAAGTCATCCGTCTATCTCTGGCCGATCAGGAATGTTTTGCGCAAGCGCTGCTGTCGCCACCCAAACCAGCCCCCGCCTTGGAGCGCGCTTTTAGCCGCCGCAGCAAGCTCTTGCGCGCTGAATGAGCGGCGCCCCGTTCCAGCTTGCGCCGCTCGATGCCGGGCATGATCGCGTCGCCTTCAATAGTGATTCGGAGCCGCTGAACCGCTACCTGCGCGAACAAGTCACCCAGGACATGCGTCGCCGCATCGCTGCCTGTTTCGTGGCGCTGGCTGACGGGCAGCGCATCGCGGGCTACTACACCTTGGCCTCGGCAAGCCTGCTGCTGGCCGATCTTCCGGCGGGCACCGGCAAGAAGCTGCCGCGCTATCCCACCGTGCCGGCCGTTCGTATGGGCCGCTTGGCAGTCGATCAGGCATTCAAGGGACAAGGTCTTGGCGGTGCGCTGTTGGCTGATGCGCTCGACCGCGCCGCCCGTTCGGAGATTGCCGCCTTTGCCCTGATGGTAGACGCCAAGGACGAGGCGGCAGCGGCTTTCTACCGGCATCACGGCTTCATCGCTTTGCCAGACTCGCCGCTGACCCTGTTCTTGCCGCTGGCGACCGCCCAGCGCTTTTGAAACACGCCCCGACGTACTTTGCATTGCATTTTGTGAGGCGACGCCAGCGAGGCCAAAAACTTATCCCCGCAGCGCGAAGAATCGCAACGCGCTCTTGGGCAGGCTGCCGCCGGCCTTGGCGCCATCGCAGGGCACGGCGAATTCCACGCGTTTGCGCCCCGCCTGCTTGGCCTGCAGCAGTGCGGCGTCCACGCGCTGATAGATCGCGGGAAAGTCTTCATCCGGGCACAGTTCGGCCACTCCGGCGCTGAAACTCAGGGGAATGCGCCGCCCCGCGCTGTCCTGCACCAGGGTCTGATCGCTGAACGCAACCAGCAGCCGCTGCACCACGACGAGCGACTGCTGCACCGGCGTGTCGGGCAGGAGGAGCATGAACTCCTCGCCCCCCATGCGCGCCACGCGGTCGCTCGGCCGGATCAGCCGTTTGGCCTGCGCCACCAGCGCCTTGAGCACGGCGTCGCCAGTATCGTGGCCGTGGGTGTCGTTCACCGCCTTGAAGTGATCGAGGTCGAGCAGCGCCAGGGTGAGAGGCTGGCCCTGACGCACCACGCGCGACTGCATACGGGTGAACTCGGCATCCAGCCCGCGGCGGTTGAGCGCGCCGGTTAGCGGGTCTTCCTGCAATTGCTGGCTGACCTGCTCCAGTTCGCCTTCGAGCGAGCGGATGCGCTCTTGCGCCGCCTGCGCCTGGCGCTGCGCCTCGGCCAGATGCACGCCGAGTTCGCCGCTGCGCTGCTGCATATTGCGGCTGTCGTCGAGCACATCCTGCACCAGATCGCGGATTTCGTCCCACTCGCGGCTGCTCTGCAATTGCTCCAGCCGGGCTTCCATGCGCTGGTTGTATTCGCCGCCCTCAGCGGCGTAGTCGCCCAGCTTGCGCACCAGCAGATCGATCAGCGCCTTGGCGGTGTGGTGCGCATCGTCTTCGCTCTTGCGCAGCACGCTGTGGCGCACCAGCAAATCGCGCACGGCGTTCTGCGCCGATTCGATGCGCTCGGGGACCAGCGGCGCCTGCAATTGCTCGCGAATCGCCGTGGCCTGCACGCCTACCCAGGCCTGCGGCACCAGATCGCCGAGATGATCGAGCAACAGCCGCGCGAGTTCAATCAAGCCGTTGCGCACCGCCTCTTCGGTGGTTTGCTCGCGGTCGATGGCCAGCCAGACTTCGCGCGCCTGCGTGCCCAGGTCGGCCGCCTGTTCGGCATTTTCCGCCGCCGCCATCAGCTCACGCAGCAGACGTTGCGCGGTGTCGTGCGCGCAAAAAGGTCGCACGCCAAATTTGAGGGTTTGCAGCCAAAGCTCACGCCACTCGCCGCCTGCACGGCTCACAGCGTCGTCGCGGGTTTCAATGGGGGTGGACGCGCTCTGACTGCCGCTGCGCGCGGGCAGCGCACTCCAGCGCTCTAGCAGTTGCTCCAACTCGCGCCACTGGGCCTGCGGCGTAGGCAAGGCGACGAGGCGGTCGAGTTGCTGGCGTTTTTGCAACTGGGTCAGCCCGCTTTGCGAGCGCTCCCATTGTTCCAGCAGCCGGGGCAGCGCACGGCCCCAATCCGGGCTTTCCGGCGAAGGCTCCGCGGACGGAAACGCTGCGCCATTTTGCAGACCTTCAAAAACGCGGCGGTAGTTGTCCGGGGTGGGCTGCAGCTTGAGTTCGAGCAAGCGCTTGAGGGTGGCGCGCGCCTGGTCGGAAATGGTGGGCATGTGAATCCGGGTGAATGTTGTTTGAGTTGAATTGAATCGTATTGCAGCCGACTCAAGGCAAATGTAAATCCGGTGACTCTTTGGGCTCGCCGCCCGCTTCCAGCCGCCAGAGCCAGGCGAGCAACTCCGCCACGGCGGTGTAGAGCGCCGGGGGAATTTGCGTGTCGAGATCGACCGCCATGAGCAGTTGCACCAACTGTGGCGACTCGTGGACATACACCCCCGCCTCCTTCGCCCGATTGATGATGGCTTCGGCCACCAGACCCTGCCCCTTGGCGACGACTTCCGGCGCGCCCGCGGCATCGGCGTCATAACGCAGGGCGACGGCCTGCCGCAGTTCAGCGCGCTGCGGCGGCTTGGTTGGCCGCTCGGCACTCATTCGGCAGCTCCATCAGCAAACGAGCCAAGCTGCACGCCGCCGATCTCCAGCCCGGCAGACTGCAGCGCCGCGCGCAATTGGGGCAGCGCCGCGTCGATGCGCTCCAGCGCCTGCGGGCTGCGTCGCAGCAGCAGATCGACGCGGTTACCGTTGAGCTGCAGACGCGCCTGCACCGGGCCCAGCTGCGGCAGTTCAAGTTCGACCTGGGTGCTCCATGAGCGCTCGGCGGGCGCACCCTGACGACGGCTGCTGTCTTCGGGGTCGGGCCGCAGGCTCCAGCGCGCGGTCTGGCCGGGCCACAACAGCCCTTCCCAGACGATCTGCCCTTGCATCAGCGTCTGCAACTGCTGCTGCACCACGCCATGCAATTCGGCGGGCAGGCGTGCGGCCAACGCGGCTGGATCGCTCGCCGTCTGCGGCCCCGCCTGAACGGTCTGGTAAGCCGCCAGGGCCGCATGGCGCGGGGTGGGTGCAGTCTGCATGAAAGGCGTGGTCGCGGGCGCTGCGCTGGGCTGGGCGCCATGCCCCGCCTGGGCGGCGGATGCAGAAGAAGACGGTGGCGTTGCCGTGTCGGTTTGCAGCAAGGGCGAGAGCTTGCCCTGCGGCTGCGTCAGCAAGGTCGACAGGGGCTGCTGCCCCTGCGCCCAGGCGCCCAGATGGCTTTCGTAAAACAGGCCGCTGTTGCTCAGCGCGCTGGCCAGCAGTTGCGCGGCCTGCTGGGGCGGCTGGGCAGGGTTGGACCAGACCGGCGCGGCTGCGGCCGTCGCGGCGCGGGCGTCCGCGCCAAGGACGCTGGCATTCGCGCTGGCGCCCGCGGCGGTGTTCGCAGCAGAAGCGCTCGCAGACGCCTGCATTTGTTGCAGCAGACCGAGCAACTGCCCCGGGCCGGACAACTGCGACTGGGCGGCTGCCTGCGCCACCTGCTGCGGCGCGAGCAGAAATTGCGGCTGGCCACCCTGCGATCCCAGGTAAATCAGCGGCAGGCGCGCGCCGACCTGGGGCGCGGCTCCGGGCAGAGTGGCGTTCACCAGGGCGTTGCCCAGCCGCAGCAAAACCTGCGTTTGCAGCCGCCCACCCGCCGCCGCTGCCGCCAGATTCGCCACAGCAGGCGTGGTGGTCTGCACCTGAACCACCTCGGCCTCGAACGCGGTGCCCGGAGCGGCGGCAAACGCCGTCGGTTCGGTCCGGGCAGCGCTCGTCGCCCCGGCGGGCGTGACCGACGGAACGCCGCCGAGGATTTGAGCCGGGCTCATTTAGTGTCAGACCGGCTCTTGGCGCAGATGAATGATGAGCTCTGCCTCGGCTTCGCTCAGGCCGCAACGCTCGGCAATCTCGCGCACGGGCATGCCCTGGCGAGCCAGGGCGCGCACCTGCGCACCCACGGCGTCGGTAGAAATCGCAGCGGCAGGTTCGTGGAGCACGGGCAGATCGGTGGGCTCGGCGGGGCTGGGTGCTGGCGGAGGTTCGGAGAACTGCGATGGCGCTGGAGTGGGAGGCGTTGCAGGCGCATCTGCGCGCGGCACCAGGGTGAACAGCGCCGAAGGCGGCGGGGTGGCGGCATCGCGCTCGTGCTCCAGGGTTTGCACGCGAAGCAGCAGGCCATGAACCTCATCGCGCGTTGCCGCCAGCAGGTCGAGCATGCGCTTGAGGGTGAAGGTCAGTGCGATCTGCAGCGCCACGATCAGCGCGGCGAAAACGAGGAGGATGAGGGTCATGGCGTCGCGGGGGATCGGAGAAAAGTCAGAGGGCGGTCACATCCTCTTAAGCGCGGTCGTCGATATGCCGCCCCCGAGTGGTGTCGGGATCGGGCGCTTCGGTCGGGGTGGCGTCTGGCGCGGCGGGCGGCGCCGAGCCCGAGGGGGAACGACTGGCGGACGGCTGGCGATCCAGGGAATCGCGCCGCCCCCGCCCACCGCCATCGGGCAGGCGCGAAACCGGGTCGTAGGGGCTCACCGGGTTGATCGTCGCATCGTCCATCTTCACCTCCCGCCAGACTGTGCCGGACGCAGATCAGGCCTGCAGACTTCAGTGCGCAAAGTAGCTCTGCAGCCGACCTTCGATGATGCGGGGATTTTCGCCCTCGGCGATGGCCACCAGGCCGTCCACCTGCATCTCCTGCAATTTGGCGCGATTGTGCACGATGCTCTTGAGCTTGTTGGCCACCGGCAGGAAAAACAGATTGGCCGAACCCACGCCATACACCGTGGCGACGAAGGCCACGGCAATGCCGCCGCCGAGCTTGCTGGGGTCGGCGAGGTTTTCCATCACGTGAATCAGGCCGAGCACCGCGCCCAGAATGCCCACCGTCGGGGCATAACCCCCCGAAGACTCATACACCTTGGCGGCCTGGTTGTCGTGGTGTTCGACGGCGCCGATTTCCTGCTCGAGGGTGGAGCGGATTTTTTCAGGATCGGTGCCGTCCACCAGCATCTGCAGCCCTTTTTTCACAAACGGGTCGGGCACCGACTCGATCATGGCTTCGAGCGCGAGCAGACCGTTTTTGCGCGCGGTGTCGCTCCATTCCAGAATCTGCTTGATCGTCTCCTGCGGATCGCCTTTGGGCGGCAGCACGATCCACGGCAGCATCTTGAGCGAACGAATGAACACCTTGAGCGGGAACTGCAGCATGGTCGCGCCGGTGGTGCCTCCGATCACAATGAGAAAAGCCGTGCCCTGGATGATGGAGCTGATGTGCCCGCCTTCGAGCAGTTGCCCCAGCAGAATGGAGCCCAGCGCAACCACGACGCCGATGACGCTCAGAATGTCCATGAAAGATTCCCCGTCCCTGTATTGTTATGGCGCGGCGCGGCGGCCCGCACCGCTGGCTGAATGCTGATGCGCCTGCAGCCGCGCGCGCAGTCGCATCACCGCCTGTTTCATGAGCTGGCTGACCCGCGATTCGCTCACTTCGAGCACCCGGCCGATGTCTTTGAGCTGCAGGTCTTCCTGGTAATACAACGACAGCACCAGCTTCTCGCGCTCGGGCAGATCGGCAATGGCAGCCTGCAGATCGCGTTCGAGCTCGGCGTCCTGCAACAGTTCTTCGGGCAGCAGGCTGGCTTCGTCGGCCTTGCGGTCGGCGTAATCACCGCCGTCGTCGTGCGTGAGGTCTTCGAGATAGACCAGTTGCATGCTGGTCTCGGCCAGCGCGTCGTAATACTCGGCCAGTTCCCAGCCCAGATGCGCGGCGAGTTCGCCGTCTTCCGGATGGCGACCCAGACGCTGCGTGAGCAGTTGCTCGGCGCGCTCGATCTGGCGCTCTTTGGCACGGCTGCGGCGCGGCAGCCAGTCGAGCTTGCGCAGTTCGTCGTAAATCGCGCCACGAATGCGAATGGCCGCGTAGGTCGCGAACTGCGCCGGCGACTGCATTTCGCCGCGGTCGAGCGCGTCCCACAGGCCGATCATCCCGGCCTGCTCCAGATCGGAAAAATCGACCGAGGCCGGCAGTTGCGCCGCCATCTGGCCCGCGATGCGCCGCACCATGGGCAAATGCTTGCTCAGGCGCTCCTCGCGGGTTTCAGGGGCGGGATAGAGGCCGGGTTTCATCCGATCGGGAGCCGTGTCTACGGAGCAGCGCGCCTTCAGGCGGCCTGCTCTGCCCGCAGCCACTGCTGCATGAAAAATTCGATGCGACCGCTCGGCCCCTGTGGCAGCGGCCAGTTTTTCACCCGGGCTGCCAAAGCGGCAAAGGCGACGGCGGACGCGCTCTGCGGCGCGGACTCGACCACGGCGCGCTGGCTGCGCACCGCCGCACGCAGCGTCGCGTCCAGCGGAATGCTGCCCACCAGATCGAGCGACACGTCGAGGTAGCGATCGGCCACGCCGGTGATCTTGGCGAACAGCGCCTGGCCCTCGCGCGCATCGCGCACCATATTGGGCAGCAGGTGAAAGCGTTTGAGGCCGTATTGCTTGCTCAACACCTTGATAAGCGCGTAGGCGTCGGCCACCGAGGCGGGCTCGTTGTTGAGCACCACGATGAGGTCCTGCGCGGCGCGGCTGAAAGTGAGCACGTCGCCCGCGATGCCCGCGGCGCAATCGACCAGCAGATAGTCGAGCGGAATATCGAGCGTGCTCACCGCATCGATCAGCCGCGACTGCGTGGCGACGTCGAGCGAGGCCATGCCAGCCACACCGCTGGAAGCGGGCAACACCAGAATGTCCTGCGGGCCGCGCACCAGCACGTCGCTGAGCTGCTTCTCGCCCGACAGCACATGGCTGATGTTGTAGCGCGGCGTGAGGCCGAGCAGGATGTCGATATTGCCCAGGCCCAGGTCGGCGTCGAACACCATCACCCGCTGGCCGCTGCGCGCCAGGGTGATGGCCAGATTGGCGACCACATTGGTCTTGCCCACCCCGCCCTTGCCGCTGGCGACGGTGATGACCTTGGTCGGGGGGCGCTGCAGGCGGCGTAGTCCTTCGGCTTGATCCATGATGGCGTCTTTCTGTCGGGTCAAGCGGTACGGGCGGTTATCGCACCAACAGCGGCGGCGGCTAGCGGAGCAGGTGCGGAGTCGAAACGGGTCACGGGGTCGTGTTCCAGCAAAGCCGTGATCTTAGCCAGCGACGGCACATGCAGGTCTTCCGGCACGCGCTGACCGTCGGTGTAGAACCACAGCGGCACGCTGCCCTCCACCAGCCATTGCAGCGCGGCGCCGAAGCTCGGGCTCTCGTCGAGCTTGGTGAGAATAGCCGCCGCCACGGGCAGACGGCGGTACAGCGACCACAGTTCGGCATAGGCCGAAGGCGCCAGCCCGGCGCCGACCACCAACAGACGGGTGACGCCCTCGCCCAGCGCTTGCAGCCATTGCATCTGCTCGGCCATGCGCGCGTCGCGCGGGCTCAGGCCGATGCTGTCGATCAGCACATAGCGGCGGTCGGCGAAGTCGCGCAGGTGTTGCTGCAGTTCCTCGCCGTCGCGCGCCACCGCTACCGGCACGCCCAGAATGCGGCCGTAGATTTTGAGTTGTTCCACCCCGCCGATGCGGTAGGTGTCGGTGGTGATCAGCGCCACCGCCGCCGTGCCGTGGCGCAACACCAGACGGGCGGCGAGCTTGGCGATGGTGGTGGTCTTACCGGCGCCCGTCGGCCCGACCAGGGCATAAATCCCGGCCGCGGAAACCGGATCGGCCGCCACCTGCAGGCCCTTGCCGAGATAGGCGGCCAGCGCGCCGCGCAGGTTGAGGGCCTGGCTGCCGAGTTGCCGCGCCCGCGCGGTGGAGAAGCCCAGCGCCTGCAACTGCTCGCCCACTGGGGTGAGCGGCCCGGCGTCGGCCAGGCCCGACATCTGCGACTGCATCCACTGCCGCAAGTCCTGCAGTTCGTGCCGCATGGCGCCGAGTTCGTCTTTCGGCGCCATCGCTGCGGCAGGGTCGCGCATGCTGCGGTGGGCCGGGATCGCGGGGTCGGCCGCAGCGCCCGTGTGCGCCGTGGCGAGGGATGCGGCATCCTTCTGTTCCAGCGTGATCGGCGCCGCCTGCGCTGCGGCGCGCGGCGCGGCGGGGGGCGCGGTCGGCGCGGTTAAGCGCGCCACGGCGGGCAAGGGCAGGTCGTGAGCAGGCTTTCGAGGGGCGCTGCCCTCCCCCTCCCAGCCTCCCCCATGGGTGGGGGAGGTGAAAACTGCGCCTTGCGCGTCCTTCGGATGCCCCTCCCAGCCTCCCCCACGGGTGGGGGAGGAGAGTTCGGTGCGTGGTGGCGACGCCTTGGCGGCTTCCACGGCCTTGTTCTCTGAAGCCACCCGCGGCGTGCTCCCTCCCCACTCGTGGGGAGGGTTAGGGTGGGGAGGGGTTTGCACCGCAGCCTTAGTACCCGCCCCCCCTTCGCCCGGCTCGTCCGACGGAAACCGGCTGGCGTCGAAGTCCACCGCCGCCATTAATTCGACGCCGCCGACGATTTCCCGATTCGACAGGATCACCGCATCGGCGCCGAGATCGTTGCGGATGCGGGTCAGCACCTCGCGGGTGTTCGTTCCGGTATAGCGTTTGATTTTCACGATTCAGACTCCAGCATTTACGCCCCCAGCGTGGCGGTGACCTTGACCTGTTTCTGGTCGGGAATTTCAGCATAGGACAGCACGCGCAGCCGCGGCGCGCTGCGCGCCAGCAGCCGGGCGAGAAACTGCCGCAGCGGCGCGCTCACCAGCAGCACGCCGGTGGCGCCCTGCGCCTCCATGCGCTGCATCAAATCGCGCGCCTTGTCCATCAGGCGCTGCGCCAGCCCGGGTTCGACCGCGGCTTGTTGCGGGTCGGCGCGCAGGCTGGCAAGCAGGATCTGTTCCAGCTGCCCGTCGAGCACCGCGGCGGAGAGTTCCTGCCCATTGGGCGACAAACTTTGCACGATGTAGGCGCCCAGCGCCAGCCGCACGCGGGCGGTCAGCTCGTCGGTATCGCTCACCTGGCCCGCGTGTTCGGCCAGCACTTCGGCGATGGTGCGCATATCGCGAATGGGCACGCCCTCGGTCAACAGGTTCTGCAGCACCTTGCGCAGCCGGTCGGCGGAAATCAGCTTGGGCACCAGATCTTCCACCAGCTTGGGCGAACGCTTGGACAGATGCGCCAGCAGCCCTTCGACTTCTTCGCGCCCGAGCAGTTCGGCCGCATGGGTTTGCAGCAGGTGGTGCAAATGAGTGGCCAGCACCGTGCTGGGATCGACCACGGTATAGCCCAGCGCCTGCGCGCGGTCGCGCTGTTCCTTGTTGATCCACACCGCGGGCAGGCCGAAGGCCGGGTCTTTGGTCGGCGTGCCCTGCAGATCGCCCATCACCTGCCCGGGGTTGATGGCCATGAGCAGATCGGGGAAGATTTCGCCGCTGCCCACGTCCACCCCCTTGAGCGCGATGCGATAGCCGCCGGGCCGCAGTTCGAGGTTGTCGCGGATGTGCACCGAGGCGACGAGAAAGCCCATCTCCTGCGCGAATTTTTTTCGCACCCCGCGAATGCGCCCGAGCAACTCGCCGCCCTGGTTGCGGTCGACCAACGGAATGAGGCGGTAGCCCACGTCGAGCGAAAGCGTGTCGACCGGCTCGATCTGCTCCCAGCTCACTTCTTCCGGCTCGGCCGGCGCTGCGGCCGCAGGCGCGGCCTGCGCCTGTGCGGCGGCCTGCTTCTGCTTTTTGAGCTGCCACCACAACACCCCGCCCAGCACCGCCGCCGCGCCAAGAAACGCCAGATGCGGCATGCCCGGTACCAGGCCCACCAGCCCCAGAATGCCCGCGGTGATGGCAAGCACGCGCGGCTGGTTGAACAACTGGCTGACCAGCTGCCGCCCCACGTCCTGCCCGGTGGACACATTGCTGATGACAATACCCGCGGCCATGGAGATAACCAGCGCCGGAATCTGCGACACCAGCGCGTCGCCGATGGACAGCAGGGTGTAGTTCTGCGCCGCCTCGCCCAGACCCAGGCCGTGCATGAACACACCGATGATCAACCCGCCGATCAGGTTGATGAACAGAATGAGAATGGCCGCCACCGCATCGCCGCGGACGAACTTGCTCGCGCCGTCCATCGCACCGTAGAAGTCGGCTTCCTGCGCCACGTCGGCGCGGCGCCTGCGCGCTTCTTCCTGGTCGATCAGACCGGCGTTGAGGTCGGCGTCGATGGCCATTTGCTTGCCCGGCATGGCGTCGAGGGTGAAGCGCGCGCTCACTTCGGCGATGCGCCCGGCACCTTTGGTGATCACCACGAAGTTGATCACCACCAGAATGGCGAACACGATGATGCCCACCGCGTAGTTGCCGCCCACCACGAACTTGCCGAACGATTCGATCACTGCCCCGGCGGCGCCCTCGCCGTTTTGCCCGTGCAGCAGAATGACCCGCGACGCCGCGACGTTGAGCGACAACCGCAGCAGCGTGGTGAACAGCAGCGCGGTGGGAAACGCGGCGAAGTCCAGCGGCCGGGTGAGATAGAGCGTGACCAGCATGATGATCAGCGACAACACGATGTTGAAGGTGAACAGCATGTCGAGCACGAAGGTGGGCAGCGGCACCACCAGCATCATCAGGATGAGCACCACCAGAATCGGCGCGGCGAGCATGCGCCAGTCCATGCGCTTGAGCAGTGCGCGCCAGGCCGGCATGACGGTCGGGGAGGAAGAAGGGGAAGTGGCCATGGGGCTTACTCGTTCACGACAAATTCAGCGGGAATTTCCCAGTCGTTGGGCTCTACCGCCATCTGCGGGGCGGCGCGCAACTGGAATACATAGGCCAGCAGCAGCGCCACGGCGTTGTACAGCGCCACCGGAATCTCCTGCTCCAGTTCGGCATGGTGAAACAGCGCCCGCGCCAAAGGCGGCGCTTCAATCACCGGCACGTTGTGCTCGGCGGCAATCTCGCGAATGCGCGCAGCCACCAGATCGGCCCCGAGAGCCAACACCACCGGGGCGCGGTTCTTGCCCTCTTTATAGGCCAGCGCCACGGCGTAGTGCGTCGGGTTGGTCACCACCACATCGGCCTTGGGCACGGCGGCCATCATGCGCTTGCGGGCGCGCTCGCGCTGCAACTCGCGCATCTTCTGCTTGATCTGCGGATTGCCCTCGCTTTCGCGCATTTCGTCCTGCAGGTCCTGGCGGCTCATCTTGAGCTTTTTGTTCATCTGGAACAACTGCCACGGCACATCAACGGCCGCCACCAGCAGCGTGCCCGAAGCCATCCACAGAAAAGCGCGGGCGGTGATCTGGCCGAGCTGCAACTGCGCCAGTTGAGGCTCCACCTGCAGCAGGCCGAGCAGCGCGCCGCGCTCGTTCCAGATAACGATGCCAGCGATCACCGCAATCACAGTGGCCTTGAGCAGCGCCTTGCCCAACTCGCCCAGCCCGGTGATGGAAAACATGCGCCCGATACCCTTGACCGGGTCGAGACGGCTGAAGTCCGGCGCCAGCGCCTCGGTGCTGAACACCCAGCCCCCCATGGCCACGCCGCCTGCCGCACTGGCCACAAAGGTCAGCGCCAGCACCGGCGCCAGCACGATGAGCCCGAGCACCAGCACTCGGCCCGCGGCCTGCAACATGGCGGCGGGGTCTTTCGAAGCGCTGGCAGAAACCGTCAGCCCGGTCTGCAGCAACTCGCGCCCCATGTCGTAAAACCATCCCCCCGCGGTGTACACCACGGCCGCCATGCCGAGCAGCAGCAGACTGGAGGTGAGATCGCGCGAACGCGCCACCTGCCCTTTTTCGCGCGCCTGCTGCTTGCGCTTTTGCGAGGCGGGTAATTCCTTTTCCTGGGCGCTGTCTTCAGCCATGTCTTGCTCCCGCTACGTTGCAGCAGGGCCGCTTTGTTGCAGCACCTGACCGGACAGACTCAGACCCACATCCACCAGATGCTGCACCACGTTCTGCATCACCGGCATCACCAGATACAGCGCCAGAAAACCCATGATGAAAAACATCGGAAAACCCACGGCGAACAGATTGAGCTGCGGCGCGAGTTTGGTCAGCACGCCCAGCCCGAGGTTGGCGATGAGCAGCACCCCGATCACCGGCGCAGCCAGCGCCAGCCCCAGGCTGAAAATGGCGCTGCCGCCCTGCTGCGCCAGGGTGAACCAGGTCTGCGCGGCCAGCCCCAGATTGGGGGCGACCGGCAGCAGGGTGAAGCTGCGCGCAATCACCGCCAGCAAAATGAGGTGGCCGTTGACCGCCAGAAACAGCAGCATCGTGACCATATTGAGAAAGCTCGCCAGACTGGTGACCTGCACGCCCTGCACCGGGTCGAACAGGGTGGCAAATCCCATGCCCATCTGCAGACCGATCACGCTGCCGGCGAACATCACCGCGCTGAGAATCAGGGTCATCGACAGGCCGATGGCCCCGCCGACCAGCAATTGCTGCAACAACAACATCCACGCCGTAGCCGTGCCGAACTGCACCGGTGGCATGGCAGGCAAGGCCGGGGCGATGGCCACGGCGATGAGCACCGCCAGACCGACGCGCACCATCGTGGGCAGGCTGCCCATACTGAAGACCGGCGCCAGCGACAGCATGGCCAGCACCCGCAAGAACGGCCAGAAAAACGCGCCGATCCACGTCTCGATCTGGATGCTGGTGAAATGAATCATGTCGGTGCGCAGCGCGATCAGCCGCCGTTGAGCAGATGCGGAATGCTCTGGAACAGGCGGATGGTGAAGTCCATCATCACATGCAGCATCCACGGCCCGGCAATCACCCCGGCAATCACCCCGGCCAGCCCCATCGCCAGCACCTTAGGCACGAAGCTCAGAGTCATTTCGTTGAGCTGGGTGGCCGCCTGAATCAGACTCACCACCAGACCGACGACCAGCGCCACCCCCAGCAGCGGCAGCGCCACGAGAAAAGTCACCCAGAGGGCTTGCTGCGCGATGGTGGTAATGGTTTCTGGAGTCATATCGTCCTCGAAGTCAGTGAACGAAGCTCTGCATCAGCGAGCCGATCACCAGCTCCCAACCGCCCACCAGCACGAACAGCATGAGCTTGAGCGGAAACGACACGGTGACGGGTGAGAGCATCATCATGCCCATCGACATCAGCACCGCGGCCACCACCATGTCGATGATCAGAAAGGGGATGAAGATCACGAAGCCGATCTGGAAAGCGGTCTTCAGCTCCGAGGTCACGAAGGCCGGAACCAGCAGGCTCATGGGCGTGTCTGCGGGCTTGTCCAGCGCCTTGTGCCCCGAGAGCTTGACGAACAGCGCCAGGTCTTCCTGCCGCGTCTGCCCCAGCATGAAGGTGCGCAGCGGCGCGGCGCCCGTTTGCAGCGCCTGCTGCATGGTGATCTGGTTGTCCATCAGCGGCTTGATCGCCACATCGTTCACCTGATTGAGCACCGGGCTCATGACGAAGAAGGTGAGGAACAGCGACAGCCCGACGATGACCTGGCTGGGCGGCACCGTGGTCGTGCCCAGCGCCTGCTTGAGCAGCGACAGCACGATGATGATGCGGGTGAACGCGGTCATCATCAGCAGCATGGCCGGCAGGAACACCAGCGCGGTCATGAACAGCAGGGTCTGCACGCTCAAGCTGTATTCGGTGCCGCCGCCCGCTGCCGGGCTGGAGGTGAACGCGGGCAACACCTGCGCGCTCGCCCACAGCGGTAAGAGCAGCAAGGCGGCCGCCAAACCGCGCGGCAACCAGCGCGAGGGCCGCAGCAAGTGCGCGCGCATCATGGCTTGGCCTTTCCGCGCTGCTCAACAGCGCGCCGCAGCCAGTCAGGAAAGGTCGGCGGCAGTGGGGCGCCAAGGCCCTGCCCCGCCGCTGGCGGCTGCAACTCAATGGGCGTGCTCAGCACATGCAGACAGGCCAGACCCTGCGCGCTCGACCCCAGCAGCAGTTGCTGCTCACCGACCTGAACCAGCAGCAGACGCTCGCGCGGCGCCAGGCTCAGGGTAGCCAGCACCCGCATCGGGCCGCTGGGCGTGCGCAGGCCTGTCTGAAAGCGTTTGAACAACCACAGCGCGGCAACCAACACCACGATGACGACGACCAGACCGCCGAACACGCGCAGCAGTTCGGTCCAACTCAGCGGATCGGGCAAGGCAGAGGGCGACATGGCGGCGACGATTTCCTGACGTTTGCACGTCCTGCCGTCGGTCGATTGACGCCAGAGCGGGAAAAACCCCCGTCTGCTTCACCTCAACCCGTCATGCGGCAGGACTTCTGCCCCTGTCTTTGCAATCCGCGGGCCAAGGCCGCATGTCAAGCAAAATACCCCTGTTCGTCATCCAAGGAATTTCATGCGACTGATCGGCAACATTCTCTGGTTCATCCTCGGCGGCTTTGTCATGGGCCTGGCCTGGTGGTTCACCGCGCTGATCTGCGCCATCACCATCATCGGCATTCCCTGGGCGATTGCAGCCTTCCGCATCGGCACCTTCAGCTTCTGGCCCTTCGGCCGCAAAGTGGCGGACAAACCCGCGGGTACGCTGGGCAGCGGCATCGGCGCCCTGGGCAATCTGATCTGGGCCATCCTGTTCGGCTGGTGGCTGGCGCTGGGACACTTGGTTTCGGCGGTGCTATGCGCCATCACCATCATCGGCATTCCCTTCGCCCTGCAGCACATCAAGCTGGCCGGTCTGGCCTTCTTCCCCTACGGCAAGGAGATCGTGCTGATTAACTGACAGGACTCGGGCCAAGGAGTCTGTCGGGCTTGAGGCGTGTAGAGAGGAAAAAAGGATGAGCGAATAGCTTGTGGCGGTGGTCAACGCTTGAAGTAACCGCGCAAAGAGCGCGCAGCAGGTTTTTCCCCGGAGAACTGAATGGTTAGAGCGCTTTCTTGCCGTGAAGCAATTCGTGACAAAAAGAGCATACGGCCATGAGATCTGATGGCAACTCTTGGCCAATCCGCTCATATGTAATGTGGTGGGCTTGGGTGGCTGGATAGTGCTCGCAACACTCACAGATACCGTTAGCTTTTCGTATTGCCGCATTGCGCTTCACGTACCAAAGTTTTGAGGACAGATACGCTTGATACTCAGCCTCCAAGGCGGGCTTGATGGCATAAAAAGTAGCGACGTAAGAAGCCTGCTTGCGTGCATACCACCTTGGCTCAAGCTCGTTGTCGAAGGATGGCGCCTCAAAGCCGTTTAGCTCGGTTATAGCCTCGCCCCTGGCTATTGCCTTCCCAGCGTTTCCGCAGCGTGTGCACTGACGATAAAAGGTTGGCCGACCGTCCTTAATAATGCGTAACCGGAGCTCACGCGCGGAATGCACACATGAATGCTCCGTCTCGATCGCGGTATACGCCTCTCGCTTGATAGTGAATGCTGGCAACTAAACGCCTCCTACGCTCTTACGAATGGAGTTAAGCGGCGTCGAAGCCTTCTGCTTGTCACTCCACAAGTCCGTGCACTGGGGAAGATAAAACCCGTCCAACCCATTTCGGCAATTCCAAAGGCCCAAAATTCAGCCGCGACCGATGCCGTAGTAACGCAGGCCCGTGCTGCGCACGAACTCCGGGTCCCAGATATTGCGGCCGTCGAACACCACGCGGTCGCGCAGGGTGGCGGCCAGAGAGGTGAAATCGGGCGAGCGGAAGGCATGCCATTCGGTGATGACGACTAGCGCATCCGCGCCGCTCAGCGTGGCGCGGGCGTCGGCGGCGAACTCTAGCGCGGGATGCTCGGGCAGCAGGCGCCGCGCCATTTCTACCGCCACCGGGTCCCAGGTCTGCACTCGCGCACCGGCCTGCAGCAGCGCGGTGATGAGGTCCAGACTGGGCGCGTCACGCATGTCGTCGGTGTTCGGCTTGAAGGCCAGGCCCCACAGGGCGATAGTCTTGCCAGCCAGCTTGCCCTGATAGTGGTCGCTGATTTTCTCGAACACCCGCAGCTTCTGCCGCTGGTTGACAGACTCCACCGCCTCCACCAGCTCGGCGTGCAGCCCGAGTTCGCGCGCGGTGTGCGCCAGGGCCTTCACGTCTTTGGGAAAGCACGAGCCACCATAGCCCGCGCCGGCGTAGAGAAAATGGCTGCCGATGCGGTGATCGACGCCGATGCCTTTGCGAATCTGCTCGATGTCCGCCCCCACCGCTTCGGCGATGCGGGCGAGTTCGTTCATGAACGAGATGCGCGTGGCCAGCATGGCGTTGGCGGCGTATTTGGTGAGTTCGGCGCTGGCGGCGTCCATCACCATGATTTTTTCGTGATTGCGGTTGAACGGCCGGTACAGCTCGCGCATGGTGGCGATGGCCTGCGGGTCGTCGCTGCCCAGCACGATGCGGTCGCCGCGGGTGAAATCTTCAATGGCGGAACCTTCCTTGAGAAATTCCGGGTTGCTCACCACGCCCAGACTGTGCGCCAAGCCGCGCTTGGCCAGTTCGGCCTCGGCCAGTGCCCGCACCTTGGGAATGGTGCCCACCGGCGCGGTGGACTTCTGCACCACCACCAGCGGTCCGGTCATGGCGCGGCCGATTTCCGTGGCGGCGCCTTCCACCTGAGACAGATCGGCCTGACCATTGGGCAGCGACGGCGTGCCCACCGCAATGAAGCACACCTGCGAACCCGGCAGCCCTTCGGCGATGCTCGGGCTCAAGGTCAGCCGGCCCTGCTCGATGTTGCGCCGCACCAGATCGCTCAGACCCGGCTCGTAGAAGGGCACTTCGGCCCGGTCGCGCAGTGCAGACAGGCGCTCGGCATCGCGCTCGATGCAGGTGACCTGATTGCCCACATCGGCAAAACACGCGGCGGTCACCAGACCCACATAACCCGCTCCTATGACTGTGACGCGCATAACCGGCTTTCTCGTAATTTCATGATGGAGTGCTATTTTGCAGGAAGTGTTTCGCCAGCGGCGTGACAGAACGGCGTGGCGCATTGCATCTGCGCGTTGCATCTGCATACCCCGCCGACTTGATGCGGATCAAGTGCCATGCTGCACTGCGACATTCAAATGGAATGATCTATCAAGGAGAAGCGATATGAGCCCACCCCGAAAACCAGCGCTTCGCTCGGCTCTCCCCTCGAAGGGCCAGGAACCATTAGGGCGACCCGGCGAGTTTCCTGAGAGCCAGATCCCAGCTCCAAGCCGCAAACCGCGCAAATTGCGCACTACCGCCCAGGCAACCGCCACGACGCCCTTGCCAGTGAAACAAGCTGTGAACAAGGCCGCCGAATCGCAGCCCGTGGCCCCCGCCAATGCCGTAGCCGACGTTCCGGCTCACGCGCTGGGTGCAATCGCACCGACTAGCATCCCTCTGCCTCCCGCCGATGCGCAGGCGCTCACCCCGCCCGACCACGAGCAAGCCATGCGCGAACTGATCGACCGGGCGCTGCACGCTCTCACG
>JABEBX010017419.1_pt1:17500-19333 | contig 19333 bp, 15 predicted proteins | sample 7245971 | NCBI WGS metagenome assembly JABEBX01 (sample SAMN14506365, study PRJNA622280) | hot springs metagenome | biome: hot spring [ENVO:00000051]|acidic hot spring [ENVO:00002120]; feature: spring [ENVO:00000027]|sediment [ENVO:00002007]; material: sediment environment... | reverse complement strand
GGAGACGACGAGGATGGCGCCGTCCATCTGGGCGGCACCGGTGATCATGTTCTTGACGTAGTCGGCGTGGCCGGGGCAGTCGACGTGGGCGTAGTGGCGCGTGGCGGTTTCGTATTCGACGTGCGCGGTGTTGATGGTGATGCCGCGAGCCTTCTCTTCCGGAGCGGCGTCGATCTCGTCGTATTTCTTGGCCGATCCGCCAAACTTGGCCGACAGCACGGTGGTGATGGCCGCCGTCAGCGTGGTCTTGCCGTGGTCCACGTGACCAATCGTGCCCACGTTGACGTGCGGCTTGGTCCGCTCAAACTTTTCCTTCGCCATGATGTTGTTCCTTATCTGAATACGTTTGAAAGGGGTCGATTATTGGGGTCAATTACTTGCTGGCGCGAGCGCTGACAATGGCATCGGCCACGTTCTTCGGCGCCTCGGAGTAATGCTTGAACTCCATCGTGTAAGTAGCACGACCTTGCGACATGGAACGCAGCGTGGTGGAGTAGCCAAACATCTCCGACAGCGGCACTTCGGCCTTGATCGCCTTGCCGCCGCCGACCATATCCTCCATGCCCTGCACCATACCGCGGCGTGACGACAGATCGCCCATCACGTTGCCGGCGTAGTCTTCAGGCGTTTCCACCTCAACGGCCATCATCGGCTCGAGGATCACGGGGTTCGCCTTACGGCAGCCTTCCTTGAATCCCATGGAAGCGGCGATCTTGAACGCCTGCTCCGAGGAGTCGACATCGTGGTAAGAACCGAAATGCAGCGTCACCTTGACGTCCACCACGGGATAGCCTGCAAGCACGCCGGAGTTCAACGATTCTTCAATACCCTTTTGCACCGCAGGGATGTATTCACGCGGCACCACGCCGCCCTTGATCGCATCGACGAACTCGAAGCCCTTGCCGACTTCGTTGGGCTCTACCTTGAGCACAACGTGGCCGTACTGGCCCTTACCACCGGACTGGCGCACGAACTTGCCTTCGGCATTCTCCACCGTCTTGCGAATGGTTTCGCGATAGGCCACCTGCGGCTTGCCGACATTGGCGTCGACGCCAAATTCGCGTTTCATGCGATCCACGATGATTTCGAGGTGCAGCTCGCCCATGCCCGAGATGATGGTCTGGCCTGACTCTTCGTCCGTTTTCACGCGGAACGAGGGGTCTTCCTGCGCCAGACGCTGGAGCGCCAGGCCCATCTTTTCCTGGTCGGCCTTGGTCTTGGGCTCGACGGCCTGTGCAATCACCGGCTCGGGGAACACCATCTTTTCCAAGGTGATGATGGCATCAGGACTGCACAGGGTCTCGCCCGTGGTCACTTCCTTCAGGCCCACGGCTGCAGCGATGTCGCCTGCGCGCACTTCTTTGATTTCTTCACGGTTATTGGCATGCATCTGCAACAGACGGCCGATACGCTCCTTCTTGCCCTTGATCGGGTTGTAGACCGTATCGCCCGACGATAGCACGCCGGAGTACACGCGAATGAAGGTGAGCTGGCCCACATACGGGTCAGTCATCAGCTTGAACGCGAGCGCGGAGAACTTTTCGTCGTCAGCCGCCCGACGAACGGCCTCTTTCTCGTCATCGTCATGTCCGGCCACAGGCGGAATGTCGATCGGGGAGGGCATAAAGTCGATCACCGCGTCCAGCATGCGCTGCACGCCCTTGTTCTTGAACGCGGTACCGCAAAGCATCGGCTGGATTTCGCTCGCGATGGTGCGCGCACGCAGACCCTGCTTGATCTCGGCCTCGCTCAACTCGCCGGTTTCGAGGTACTGGTTCATCAGCTCCTCGCTCGACTCTGCGGCAGCCTCAACCATTTTCTCGCGCCATTCCT
>JABEBX010017419.1_pt1:0-12500 | contig 19333 bp, 15 predicted proteins | sample 7245971 | NCBI WGS metagenome assembly JABEBX01 (sample SAMN14506365, study PRJNA622280) | hot springs metagenome | biome: hot spring [ENVO:00000051]|acidic hot spring [ENVO:00002120]; feature: spring [ENVO:00000027]|sediment [ENVO:00002007]; material: sediment environment... | reverse complement strand
AATCGCCCCCCTTTCGGTTAAGCTAACTACTTCTGGTAAACCCCACTTCCATGGTGTGACGGGCGGTGTGTACAAGACCCGGGAACGTATTCACCGCGGCAAGCTGATCCGCGATTACTAGCGATTCCGACTTCATGCAGTCGAGTTGCAGACTACAATCCGGACTACGAGCGGTTTTAAGGGATTGGCTCCCCCTCGCGGGTTGGCAACCCTCTGTACCGCCCATTGTATGACGTGTGTAGCCCTACCCATAAGGGCCATGAGGACTTGACGTCATCCCCACCTTCCTCCGGTTTGTCACCGGCGGTCTCATTAGAGTGCTCTTGCGTAGCAACTAATGACAAGGGTTGCGCTCGTTGCGGGACTTAACCCAACATCTCACGACACGAGCTGACGACAGCCATGCAGCACCTGTGTCCAGGCTCTCTTTCGAGCACCAAACCATCTCTGGTAAGTTCCTGGCATGTCAAGGGTAGGTAAGGTTTTTCGCGTTGCATCGAATTAAACCACATCATCCACCGCTTGTGCGGGTCCCCGTCAATTCCTTTGAGTTTTAACCTTGCGGCCGTACTCCCCAGGCGGTCGACTTCACGCGTTAGCTTCGTTACTGAACAGTAACCCGTCCAACAACTAGTCGACATCGTTTAGGGCGTGGACTACCAGGGTATCTAATCCTGTTTGCTCCCCACGCTTTCGTGCATGAGCGTCAGTGCAGGCCCAGGGAGTTGCCTTCGCCATCGGTGTTCCTCCGCATATCTACGCATTTCACTGCTACACGCGGAATTCCACTCCCCTCTGCCGCACTCTAGTCAGGCAGTCACAAATGCAGTTCCCAGGTTGAGCCCGGGAATTTCACATCTGTCTTACCTAACCGCCTGCGCACGCTTTACGCCCAGTAATTCCGATTAACGCTTGCACCCTACGTATTACCGCGGCTGCTGGCACGTAGTTAGCCGGTGCTTATTCTGCGGGTACCGTCATCACCGAATGGTATTAGCACTCGATATTTCGCCCCCGCCAAAAGTGGTTTACAACCCGAAGGCCTTCATCCCACACGCGGCATTGCTGGATCAGGGTTGCCCCCATTGTCCAAGATTCCCCACTGCTGCCTCCCGTAGGAGTCTGGGCCGTGTCTCAGTCCCAGTGTGGCTGGTCGTCCTCTCAGACCAGCTACGGATCGTTGCCTTGGTAAGCCTTTACCTCACCAACTAGCTAATCCGCCATCGGCCGCTCCTATGACGTGAGGTCTTGCGATCCCCCACTTTCACCCGTAGGTCGTATGCGGTATTAGCTACGCTTTCGCGTAGTTATCCCCCATCACAGGGCACGTTCCGATGTATTACTCACCCGTTCGCCACTCGCCGCCAGGTTACCCCGCGCTGCCGTTCGACTTGCATGTGTAAAGCATGCCGCTAGCGTTCAATCTGAGCCAGGATCAAACTCTATAGTTCGATCATTTTTGCATTGCGAACAATGCACACTCAAGGAATTACGGAAAATTTCCGTACTTCTTATGAGCGTTTGGTATATTTGCATCAAGCCAAACGCCCACGCTTATCGGTTGATTTCTTAATGAGCCCGCCTATTTAGGCGTTTACTGCGTTTGCAGTGAAGACATCAATTATCGCACTACTTTTAATCCCGAGTCAAGCGAAAGGTTTTATTCTTTTCTTTGCTTCGGTCGCTGCTTTTTTTGCAGCGAAGACGTCAATTATTGCACTATTTTTAATTCCCGGTCAAGCAGAAGGTTATTCTGTATTCTGCTCGTCTGCTTGGCGCGGTTAGCGCCGAGAGATGAGATTGTGCATGGAGCGAAACTGCCTGTCAAGCACTTTCGTGACAGCCCGGTGAAAGTCCCTCATTGCCAGGGCGTCTCAACGCTGACTACGGCTAATGAGACTGGCTTTTCTTGGCTTCTTGGTAGGCACTGTAGAGTGCGGTCGCCACTGGCCCGGGCTTGCCTTGGCCTACTGCCTTGCCATCCAGCGTCGTGACGGAGAGCACCTCCTTTGTTGCGGAGGTGAGCAAAATTTCGTCGGCGCAGCGCAGCTCCCACTCGGAGATGGGGCGAAATTCGAGTTTGATGCCAATTTCGCCGCACAGCTCTTGCAGCAACCCGACACGGATGCCTTCCAGCTTGTCGTGATCCCGAAGGGGGGCCGCGAGTCGGCCGTTGCGCGCCAACCAAACATTTGAGGCCGAGGCTTCGGTCAACAGGCCGTCTCTGATGAGAACGGTTTCAGTGGCGTCACTCTCAACAGAGAGTTGCCGGGCCAAGACGTTGCCGAGAAGCGAGATCGATTTGATATGAGCGTTTCTCCAGCGTAGATCGGGCGCCGTGATGCAGGCTACACCTTGGGCGCGCTTTTGTTCGGGCACGTGCGGAAACGGAAAGCTCATCATGAACACGGTCGGCTCGACACCTTGGGGAAACGCATGATCGCGCTTGGCCACGCCGCGGGTGACTTGTATATAGATGCACTGATCGTCCGGAGCGTTGCGCGCGATGAGTTCCCGTACCAGCGCCAGCCAGTCGTTCGCCTGACTGGGATTCTTGATCCCCACAGCGTCGAGGCTGCGTGCCAGTCTTGCGAGGTGGTCATCGGCCCGGAAAACCCGCCTGCCATAAACAGGAATCACCTCATAGACCCCGTCCCCAAAGATGAAGCCACGATCAAGTACGGATACCTGGCATTGAGCAAGCGGCTGAAAAACGCCATTCAGATAGCACTCGGACTGATCGGTCGACATCGGGTTGAACGACATAGCAAATTTCCAGGAAAGAGCGAAGAGCCAAAGGGAGCAGGGTTCAGCGCACCAATCCGCGCCGCACCGCCTCCAGTGCAGCTTCAGCGCGCGAAGAGATGTTGAGCTTGCGGTAGATCTGTTTGACGTAGTCGGCCACAGTGTGTCGCGACAGGCCGAGCTGAACGGCAATTTCTGGCAGGGTGTAACCCTTGCCCACCAGTTGCAGCACCTCGCTCTCGCGCTCGGTGAGCGCAATGTGTTCTTCTTGCGGCAGATTGGAAGAAGGCGCCGACATCGTGCGATGCAGATGGGTGAAATGCTGCACCATGCGACGGGCAATACTGGGCGACAAGGGTGGCTCGCCATCCTGGATGCGTCGAAGTTGGGCACGCAACTCGATTTTTGGGCGATCTTTGAGCAAATAACCGAAGGCGCCCGCTTGCAGCGCGGGGAAGAGATGGTCGTCATCGTCGAAGATGGTGACCACAACAGAGCGGGCCTGGGGGCGGGTTTCCGTGAGGGTGCGGATCAATTCCAGGCCGCTGGCATCGGGCAGGCCCAGATCGACCAGCAGTAGGTCGACGGGTTCGCGCTGCAGAATCTGCATGGCGTCGGCCATGCGACCCGCCTCGAAAATGCGCACGCCAGGATAGTTTTCGCGCAGCAATTCGACAAACCCGGCCCGCACAGCGGGAAGGTCATCGACGACCAAAGCGCATTGCATGGTGCTCATCGGCTTCCGTTTCTGATTCTTGCGCCGAGCAGACAATGACGGCGTCAGCCCGATACTATCAACTCACGCCTCTGAATGCGGGGATTTGTGCCGCCATCGGCTGTGCAACCTTATTCGTCCCCATGCCCAACTCGCCCGTGCAACTTCGACACACTTTTTCCCCGCCCGACAATGCCCGCCTCGCCCAGCTCTGCGGCCCGCTGGATGAAAACCTCAGGCAGATCGAGGTCGCGTTCGACGTTCGCCTGTCGCGTCGTGCCGACACCGTGAGCATCGAGGGCGAAAGCGCCGCCGCCCGGCGCGCACTCGATCTGCTGCAAACGCTGTGGGGACGGGCCGACGCGCGCTTCAGTCTGGAGGACATCCAGCTCGAACTGGTGCAAGCCGCACAAGGGCAGCGCCCCAAACTCACCGCGGCCGACGACGAGCCGGTGCTCTACACCCGCCGGGAAAGTCTGCACGGCCGCACGCCTAATCAGGTTCAGTACATCCGCAACATTCTTCAGCACGACATCACCTTTGGCATAGGCCCGGCGGGCACGGGCAAAACCTTTCTCGCGGTGGCCTGCGCCGTCGACGCGCTGGAGCGTCACGCCATCACCCGTCTGGTGCTGACGCGCCCCGCGGTCGAAGCCGGGGAGCGGCTCGGCTTCTTGCCCGGCGATTTGACCCAGAAGATCGACCCGTATCTGCGACCTTTGTACGACGCGCTGTACGACCTGCTCGGCATGGAAAAGACGCAAAAAATGTTCGAACGCGGCGCCATCGAGATCGCGCCGCTGGCTTTCATGCGCGGGCGCACCCTCAACCAGTCGTTCATCATTCTGGATGAGGCGCAGAACACCACGCCTGAGCAGATGAAAATGTTCCTCACCCGCATCGGCTTCGGTTCGCGCGCCGTCATCACCGGCGACGTCAGCCAGGTGGACTTGCCGCGCGGAACGCAAAGCGGTCTGGCGCAAGCCCAGAAGGTGTTGGCCGAGGTGCGCGGCATCGCCTTCAACTCATTCACCAGCCAGGACGTGGTTCGGCACCCGCTGGTGGCCCGCATCGTTGATGCCTACGATGCGCATGACGTCGCGCTGAAAGGCGAGCCGCCGTCCGGTGCGAGCGCAGGCGATTTGATCAGCGCCACCTTATCCCGTCGACGGCCGCCGCGCTCCACATGACTCGCGCCGCACACCCCACGAAACCTGTGTTGCGGCTTTCGGTGCAGTTTGCCGATACGACGCACCGCGATCAGTTGCCGCGCGCCCTGCTGCTGCGCTGGGTTCGCGCCGCCTTGCGCGTGTGCCCTGAGAGTCTCGATGCTCTACCACAGGCCGGGGCGCTGTCTGAGGCGCATCAGATCACCCTGCGCTTTGTGGCTGCCGACGAAGGCCGGGCGCTCAACCGGGCCTATCGCGGCAAGGATTACCCCACCAATGTGCTGACCTTCGATTACAGCCACTGGCCGGTCCAGGCCGACATCGTGCTGTGCTGCCCCGTGATCGCTGGCGAAGCGCTGGCGCAGCACAAGCCGCTTGGGTCGCACTACGCCCATCTGGTCATACACGGTCTGCTGCACGCGCAGGGCTGGGATCATCAGACCGAGCTAGAGGCACAAGAGATGGAACGTCACGAGGTGACGGTGTTGCAACGCTTCGGCATTGCCGACCCCTACGCCGACGGCAGCGAAATGCCCGCAGGGTAAAGTGCGGGCGCTGCCCACTCCGCCCTTTCAGGCTTCTCACCCCCTTATGTCCGAACGTCCCGCCAAACGCGATACCCAGAGCGCAACCGCCAGCGCCCCGCCGCGCGGTCTGCTGCGCCAATTCACTCAACCCCGGTGCGCGCCGTTTGTCTCCATCGTGCTGGGCGTGTTGCTCGCCCAGACCTTCGGGCGGCCGCAGCTCGGCGGATGGTCGATTGTCATTCTGGCCGCCTGGATCAGCCTGCTGTGGGCCGATACGCAGACCCTCCCGAAAGACCGGGCCAAGCGCGGCGCCTTGCTCGGCTTCAGTCTCGGGCTAGGCTGGTTCACGGGCGGGCTGTGGTGGCTCTATATCAGTATGGCGGTGTATGGCGGCATGGCGCCGCCGATTGCGGGCGGCGCCTTGCTGTTGTTCTGTGCCTATCTCGCCCTCTACCCCACGCTGGCCGCTGCACTTGCAGCCGCACTCGCCCCCGCGGCAGGGCGCGAGCCCTGGAAGCTGGCGCGCGCCATCGGCGCCGCGCTGGCGTTGGCCGGAGGGTGGACGCTGGCGGAATGGTTGCGCGGCACGCTGTTCACCGGATTTCCGTGGCTGGCCCTGGGCTATGCCCAGGTCGGCAACCCGCTCTCGGGCTACGCTCCGGTGATCGGCCAGTACGGCGTGAACTTCGCCGCCGCATTGGCCGCCGCGCTGTTGGCGCTGCTTTCGCAAGTGAGTCTGCGGGGTGCGCTGGTCAGTCTGGGTCTGCTGGTGGCGCTTTTTCTCGGCGGCTTGCAATTGCAGCAGGTGCGCTGGACGCATGCGGTCGGCCCGGCGCTCAAAGTCGCCTTGCTACAGGGCGATGTCGCCCAGTCGGAAAAATTCAAGCCTGAGACACTGGGGCCCACGCTGCAGCTCTACGGAAACTGGCTGAGTTCACTCAAAGCCAATCTCATCGTCACGCCGGAAACCGCCGTGCCCGTGCTGCCCGAAGATCTCGACCCCGGCTATCTGCGGCAGATCGAGCGGGCGCTACGCGAGCACCACACCGCCGCGTTGCTGGGCATTCCGCTCACCCGCGGCGCCGATCAATACACCAATAGCGTGCTGGGACTGGGGGGCGCTGCGCCCTATCGCTATGACAAATCGCATCTGGTGCCGTTTGGCGAGTTCGTGCCCTACGGTTTTCACTGGTTTGTCAAACTGATGGACATGCCGCTGGGCAGCTTTGCGCGCGGCGGGCTCGATCAGCCGCCCTTTGTGGTGCAGGGCGTGAAAGTGGCGCCGAACATTTGCTACGAAGACCTTTTCGGCGCGCAGATGGCGCAGCGCTTTCGCAACCCCGCCCACGCGCCGAATGTGTTCGCCAACCTGACCAATCTTGGCTGGTTCGGCAACACCATCATCATCCCGCAGCATCTGGAAATCGCGCGCATGCGTTCGCTGGAATTCCAGATCCCCGGCATTCGCGCCACCAACACGGGCGCCACCGCCATCATCAACGCCCACGGCCAGGTCGCCGCTGAGTTGCCGCCCTACACCGTCGGGGTACTGACCGGCTCGGTGCAGGGGCACGCGGGACTGACGCCCTTCGCCCGGCTGGCCTCACGCTACGGCGACTGGCCCGAGGTGCTGCTGGCGGCGTTCGCCTTGCTGCTGGGCTGGGCCTTGACCCGCCTGCAGCGCGGCGGCACCCACCACCACAACGCCAGGGTGTAGGCCCCCACGGCCAGATAGATGACAGTGAACACTGCCAGGGGCAGATTCCAGAAAATCAAATGATCGATCCAGGTCTGGATCAGGCCTGCTGTATAGCCGCGCTGTCCGGCGTCTTGCATCAGCGCGCTCTGCCACAAGGTAAGAAAGCAGGCACGCCCCAGCTCAGCCTGCGCCGCCAGGCGCCCAGCGGCACGACGATCAGACCAGCCACGTTGAACACAATCACGCCCAGATGCACCGCGAGAACGAGGTGCGCCAGTTGCAGGTCGAGTAAGGCGGGCATGGCGTAAGCAGGTCAGCAAAGATGCCACCATACGCCGAACAGGCACTACAACCCGTTACGTCGCCCTAAGCGCGGCCCGGCTATGTTGTCATCATTCGCCACGCCCGCGCCGTCTGCGTGATGACGTCGGGATGTCGGCGTCAGCCGCCGCCGATGGCGTGGTCATTTCATTTGTTGGAGCCGTTTCATGCAGTCTCTTACCGTTTTTTTGCGCCGCGCCAGCGCCGCAATCGTGTTCTGCGCCGCTTGCGCGCCCGCTTCCTGGGCGGCGGGATTCACCTTTACCCCCTACCCCACAGCGCACAAGTTGCCGCTGTCTCAGGTCACTTTCGAAAACGCGCAGGGCAAGCACATGACCTTGGCGGATTTCAAGGGCAAGGTCGTGCTGCTCAATATCTGGGCGACCTGGTGCCCGCCCTGCGTCCACGAAATGCCCACGCTGGACAAACTGCAAAAGCTGCTCGGCGGCAAAAACTTCGCCGTCGTGCCGCTGTCGGTGGACAAAGGCGGCATCTACACCGTGAAAAGCTTTTACGACGACAACTTCATCAGCCATCTGCCGATCTACGTCGACCCCACCACCCAGGTACTCGACACCCTGAGCATTCTGGGCACGCCGACGACCATCCTGATCAACAAACAGGGTGAAGAGATCGCCCGCACCATGGGGCCGGAAGATTGGGACAAGCCCGCTGTGATTGCCCAGATCAAGCATTACATGGCCGCCCCCGCAGGCTCGGCGGCCAAGCCGCCGCAACAGGCGCGCACCGTGGAAATTCGCGACACCCGCGTGGCGACTGCCGCAACCACAACGGTAGCTGCGCCGGAATAAGCGCAGCGGGAAAATGCAGACTGCAGCGCCCGAAGCGTTCACCCAGCGGCCCGGTGACGCGTTCAACCACAAGCGCGGCGCCTGGGCGCAGATTTCTCCGGCGGCGCGGCGCATCATCCTCGCCCGCACTGCGCGGAGCATCGGTCAGGGCGCGCTGGTCGCCGCCTTCACCCTCTATCTGCACGCGCTGAACTGGAATGCGCCGCAGATCGGCGCGGTGCTCAGCGGCGGGCTGTTCATCGGCGCGGCACTCACGCTGTGGATCGGACCGTTGAGCGACCGGCTCGGGCGACGCCAGTTCCTGTTGGGATACGAGCTGGTTCTCGTCGTTTGCGCGGCGGTGGCCCTGCTCGCCGCCACACCCTGGCTGCTGGTGCCCGCGGCCTTGCTGGGCGGATTTGGCCGCGGCGCCAATGGAGCCGCCGGTCCGTTCGGGCCGCTGGAGCAATCGTGGCTGGCCCACGGCACGCCGCCCGCGCTGCGCTCACAGATTTTCAGCCTGAACTCCACGCTGGGCATGCTCGGCATGGCGCTGGGCGCCGTGTTGGGCGCTGCACCCCATTGGCTTAGCGCCCTCATGCCGACGGATTGGGCTTACCGCAGCCTATTCATCCTGCCGCTGCTGGGCTCGGCGATAGGGTTTTTTCTGCTGCTGAAAGCCGAAGACGCCCCGACAGCGGCAAACCCTGAAGCTCGTCCGCTGGCCCTGGCAACGGTTCCCGAAGACCAAGATCAGGCGGATCGCCAAGCCCGTCACCTGCGCGAAAACGCCTTGCTCTGGCGGCTCGGATTGGTGAATGCGCTCAACGGCCTGGGCATCGGCATGGTCGCCCCGCTGATGGCCTATTGGTATCTGGTGCGCTACGGGCACGGGCCGGCCAGCATTGGGCCGGCCATGGCGGTGAGCTTTGTTTTCGCCGCTTTCGGCGCGCAGATCGCAAGCCGCCTAGCGCAGCGCTTCGGCGCGGTGCGGGCCGTCGTCGGCATGCGCACGATGGGGCTGATCATGCTGGTGCTCACGCCTTTGTCGCCGGTGTTCTCGATCGCAGCCGGTTTTTACGCCCTGCGCGCCACCGCGAATCAAGGCACTATGGGCGTGCGTCAGGCACTGACAGTGAGCCTGACGGGCGCGGATCGGCGCGGTCTGGCCGCAACGGTCAACAATGTGTCCATCCAGATTCCGCGCGCCATTGGGCCTTTGATTGCCGGGGTTTTGCTGCACCTGGGCTGGCTGATCGCGCCGTTTTTTGTGGCGGCCACGTTTCAGGCCGCCTATCTGGTTTTGTATCAGCGGTTTTTCAAAAACATCGAGCCGCGCGACGCGGCCCCCTGAAAGCGCAACGCCCCGCAGAAGCAGGGCGTCGTGACGGACATCAGGCGGAGTTCAGCGAGCACTCAGCGATCACTCAGCGATGAATCCGCTGAACAATCAGCGAGGTTTGGGCGCCCCGATGTCGCCCAGCAGCTTGCCGTTGACCTTGGTGCCGTACAGGCTGAACTTGCTGTCGTGGAACTTGGCACGGGTGGCCGCCACGCTGCCCTGCCAGCGCGGGTCTTGCGGGCGCTCCTGCGCGTCCATGAAATAGGCGACGTCCCAGGCCTCCTGCGGGCTCAGGCTGTAGCTCATGCCGTAGGGCATATTGGCGTAAATGAACTTGGCCGCGTTTTTGTAGCTGCCCATGCCCGCGCCCCAGTTGAACGACTTAGGCCCCCACAGCGGCGGAAACACGGTTTCGCCGTTGACGTACTGTCCCTCCCCATTGGCGGCGTGACACAAAATGCACTTGGCCTCGTACACCTTCTGACCCCGCACATAGTCGGGCGCCTGCTGCGGCTCGGGCAGGTTCGGGTAACCGCGCCCGGCCACTTTTTCATCGACCGGCAGCCCCTTGGAAAGCCAGTAGGAATAGCTCTCCAGCGCCACCAGGGTTTTGCTGCCCAAGGGGGGCGCCTTGCCGTTTTGGCTGAACTTGAAGCAGCCTTGCAGGCGCTCCTCGAAGGTGTTGACCTTTTTGTTCTTGCCGCGATAAGCGGGATAGCTCACATACGCCGCCCACAGCGGCGCTGAGCCCGCCATGCGGCCGGCGTCGGTATGGCAGTTCACACAGCTCAGGGTGTTGCCGACAAAGTCTTTTGCGTATTTGGGCGTGTCGAGCATGATGTCACGCCCGAGCTTGACCATCTTGCCGAAATCATCATCGGGAATGGCCGACTCTGGCGGCGGGGTGAATTGGGCGCCGGTGCCCACCGCCGCATTGATTTCTGACTTGGGGGGCGCCATCGGCGCATCGGCCGCCAAGGCCGAAGCCGCAGAAGCGGCAAATAGACCAAGCGCGCACAGCGCCAGCGTCATAGGGGTTTGTTTGCGTGTCATGGTGCGCTCCGATCAATGTTTTGCCGAGGCGGACTTGGTAGGACTCAGGGGCTGCGCCGCAAGCCACTGCGCCACGGCCTGCGTTTGCGCATCGGTCATGCGCAAGGCGACGGTGTGCATCAGGCCCAGCGGATCGCCGCTGCGGCTGCCATCCTTCCAGGCCTTGATCTGCGCCTCGATATAGGCGGCGCTCTGGCCGACCAGAGCGGGGAAGTTCTCACCCACGCCAACCGCTCCCGGGCCATGGCAGCGGATACAGGCGGGAATGCCTTTTTCCCAATCGCCGCGCAGCGCCAGCCGCTCACCCTCGGCCGCCGCCGCTCCGGTTGGCATGGGCGCGGGTTTGCCGCTGGGCTTGAGCTTGGAGTAATAAGTCGCCAGTGCGGTGACCTGCGCTGCACTCAGCGGTTTGGCCATGCCGGACATGATGGCGTTGTTGCGCGTGCCGTCGGCGAAATAGCGCAGTTGATCGGCCAGATATTGCTCAGGCAGACCCGCTAGACGCGGATAACCCGCAGCCGCATTGCCCATGCCACCGGCGCCGTGACAGGCGATGCAGGACGCCGCTTCAGGCGGGGCGGCAGCCCAGCTCGCAGGCGCGGCCCAAAACAAGGCGCCGAGTGTGGCCACGGCCAGCACTCGGCGCATCGGGATGAATTGACGCATGGGAAGACTCCTCTCAAGTCGGTGCAGGGTTTCATATTGCGCGGCAAAAGACGATTGCCGTTGCGGGAAAACCCTGTCAGGGTCGGGGAGAAGTCTAAAGGCGGTTGGCGGAATGAACAAACGCCTTCTGTCGATATCGATCAGAAATGCGATTGCTGGTCTGATCGAATCTGCGTCAAAACATTACCGGGGCATTACAGGGGCTTCAACCCAGCAGCTTGCCCAGCATCTGCTGCGCGGTCGCCATCAGATCGCCCTCGGCCGGCAACTGGCCACCCGGCGTGAGTTTGTCCACCACATCGGGCAGCGCCTGCGACAACTCCCCTGCGGCCTGTTCCGGCTGAATGCCAAGTTTGCTGGCAATATCCCCCAGTGCGCGGCTGCCCAGCACCTGCTGAATCTGCTCGGCCGAAATCGGCAGATTCGAGCCCGTGCCCACCCACGACTGCACCAGATCGCCCAGGCCGCCCTGCTGGAACTTATCCAGCAGCCCACTCAGACCGCCGCTGTTGTTCATCAGCCCCATGACCACCTGCAGCATCGGGTTGTCCCCCGCTGCGCCCTGGGCCTGCTGGCCTCCCAGCATCTGCCCCAAACCCCCAGCCACGCTATCGAACAGCCCCATGATTCACTCCTTGGTCGATAATTCAGTTCAGCAAGTCCAGCCCCCTTAGCGCACAATTGCACCTCGCTAGGGCGACCTGAATAGCTTATTGGGATTGCATGACCTTGAGTATCGTTTGTCGGCCCGAATTTTGAAACTTCTGCTTTATTTACAGTTTCATGGACGCTTCTTCTGAACAGATTCACACCCTGATGGCCGACCTCGGGGCTCGTGCTCGCGCCGCCTCGCGCGACATGGCCCGGGCATCAACCGCGGCGAAAGATCGTGCGCTGGTCGCGCTGGCCGCCGCCATCCGGGCGCATCGTCCCGCCCTGCAGGACGCCAATCTGCGGGACCTGCACGCAGCGCGCGAAGCCGGGCTGGAAGCGGCGTTCGTCGATCGTCTCACCCTGAGCGATAAGGTGGTCGAGCAGATGGCGCAAAGCTGCGAGCAGGTCGCCGCGCTGGCCGACCCGATCGGCGGCATTGACGGCGTGCGACGCCGACCCAGCGGTATCAGCGTGGGGCAGATGCGGGTGCCGCTGGGGGTGTTCGGCATGATTTACGAGAGTCGGCCCAATGTCACCATCGAGGCCGCGTCGCTCGCCATAAAGAGCGGTAACGCGGTCATTCTGCGCGGCGGCTCAGAAGCCATACACAGCAACCGCGCGCTGGCCGATCTGGTGGCGCAGGCGTTGCGGACTGCGGGTCTGCCCGCCGACGCGGTGCAACTGGTGCCGACCACCGACCGTGCCGCCGTGGGGGCGCTCATCACCATGCCGCAATTCGTCGACGTCATCATTCCGCGCGGCGGCAAGGGGCTGATCGAGCGCATCAGCGCCGAAGCACGGGTGCCGGTCATCAAGCA
>JABEBX010022464.1_pt1 | contig 19345 bp, 18 predicted proteins | sample 7245971 | NCBI WGS metagenome assembly JABEBX01 (sample SAMN14506365, study PRJNA622280) | hot springs metagenome | biome: hot spring [ENVO:00000051]|acidic hot spring [ENVO:00002120]; feature: spring [ENVO:00000027]|sediment [ENVO:00002007]; material: sediment environment [ENVO:01001048]... | reverse complement strand
CGTCTTGGTCAATAGCTACAACAATACCATCTGGGCTGCTTATCCTTAGAATTTGTTCACTGTGGCCACCACCGCCAAACGTTAAGTCTAAATAAATGCCACCAGATTTTGGTTGTAAAATCTCCATCGATTCATTTAGTAAAACACTCTTGTGAATCATAGTTTTATACCTAAATTCTCAATCTCTTGAGCAAGGTTGTCTTCTTCTTGCATCAAAATTTCCATTTCATTTTGCCAATTCTGCGACGACCACAGTTCAATATGGTCAAGGTTGCCCAATATAACAATATTCTTATCAATGTTAGCCAACTGTCTTAGCAATTGAGGTATTGTTATCCTACCTTGCGCGTCTACATTGACATCTATGGCACTTGAAAAGAACATTCTTTTGAACCTACGAGCTGATTTATTTGTAAGTGGCAAGCTTAATGCTTTTGACTCAAGCTCTTCCCAAATATTTTTTGGATAAGCATAAATTGACTGGTCAAAAAATGTCATAACGAGCACATTAACACCGCTTTCCTTTAATGATTCTAAAAACTTAGCGGGTATTTTTACCCTACCCTTATCATCCAAAATAGATTCAAAACGTCCTCTTAGCATTCCACTTTATTCCACTTTATTCCACTTTACATATATTTTATCGGATTGTCAACAAAAAAATAAAAAAACTATTGTATTTTTTTTAATATAACCAAACTCTATGGAAGGCTTAATTATAAACAAAAGTTGTTGACTATAAATGAAATTTTTGTTATTCTAATTAGTCATGATAAAAAACAATTCAACAAAAGCTATTAGCTTGTCTATTTTTGTTTCAATTATAATAAACGCGCTGATTTTTTTATTATGCATAAAATTCTTAAGTGCAGTTTATCATAGTAAAAAATCAATCGCAGTTGTTGTGCTTAACAGTGATATTTTAAACAAACCAACAAAGCACATTACACAAACAAGCTTTAAAGAAATAAAACATAAAATTACTTTACCAAACAACATCACTCAGATTAAACAACATACTGCGAAAGTAATCAACACAAAAACACAACAAAACACTATCCAAAACACAAATGTAAATCCTAATCAAACAGTTGACAACTTAGGCAATAAATTTGAAACAAATAAAGCTTCAAGTGAAAAACTAGCAAATAAAGATTCGCCTAAATTAGAACAAAGCAATCACATAGTACAAAATAAAAACTCAATTCAAAATATTTCATCTCAGGATTATGCTTTTTTAAGGAAATTAATAGAACAACATTTAAAGTACCCATATATTGCTAGAATAAACGCTTATGAGGGTACAGTGGTGATATCATTTATGATAGAAGATAACGTTTTTAAAGATATTTTTGTTGTCAAAAGCTCAGGCCATTCTGTATTGGATAAAAGTGCGATTGAAGCAGTAAAAAATATTGAACCCCTTGTAAAAATCAATAGAAATGTTAAAATAGTAATTCCTATAACTTTTAAAATCAGTGATTCTTAGAAGGAGAAAAAAATGGATACAGTTGAGTTTTTAAAAGAAAATGACAAGGTTAGTAAATGGCTAAATATTGAAGTAGTAGAAGCAAAAGAAGGTTATGTGTGCACGAAAATGGTTGTTAGAAAAGACATGCTTAATGCTGCAAATATCTGTCATGGGGGTGTAATTTTTTCCTTAGCTGATTATACATTTGCACTTGCATCAAATATTTATGGCAATATAGCGCTTGCAATTTCTGCCAATATAAACTTTGCAAACCCAGCTTTTGAAGGTGATACGCTAATCGCATACGCAAATGAGCTTAATAGAACCAAAAAAATTGGTTTATACTCAATTCAAATTAAAAGAAAATCAGATGACGCGCTTATTGCTTTGTTTTCAGGCGAAGTTTTTATCAAATCAGATAAAATATTAAAACATCAAATTAATTGAATTTTGATATAAATTGTTTAAAATCAATCATTGGAGAGGTGGCCGAGTGGTTTAAGGCGGCTGACTCGAAATCAGTTGAAGGCAGTTTTTGCCTTCCGCAGGTTCAAATCCTGTCCTCTCCGCCATTTTGCCATTTAGCATTTAAATAAAACATTAAGTGTTTCTTTGGCTAAAACCAATTATTTTAGTGTCACAAAACTTGCATACTATTAATCTAAAAATTGATTTATTTTGTGTGAAAAATCATCAAAGTTATCAAACCAATATCTTCTTTGTGGTTTTAAAACACCAGCAATCCTACCTTTAGAGGGTTTAAGTAACAATTTTACATTTATAATAAAACCATTGCATTGAAAATACTTACTTTGATTCTTGTCATTTTTTTCAATTTCAAATATACTTTTTTTATAAGAGCTACTTTATCGCCCAAAAAATCATAAAATTGAGAAGTTATATTAAAATCTTCATGGCTGATAGGATATTTTTACGGATTATTTTCATCTGCAAAAATCTTCTCGGCAGTTTTATAAACTGGTATTAAAAGAGTATGTTTTTACGCTACAGGATTCACAATAAATGTTTCGCCCAAATTTTTATCCTGCTTTTATGCCTTAAGTGTTGCAATTATTTCATTGAGGTTTTCGGCGTTAGTGCCAAAAATAAACAAATTCTCAATCAGTAAAATCAAATTTTTTACCTTCTCAAATAATTGCTTTTTTACAACCTTAGCATTAAGTAAATTCTGAAGCCTTTTTCTTTGGTATTTTTGCGGCTCAATTCGAACGCCTCTTCATATTGACTATAAAACAAATTTTTTAGCGTCGCTTTCAACATTGATATTCACAAACAAAAGTAGAATTGGTCGTTTAGAATCCCAGCCCTAATAAAAAGGGCGAGAACACATTAAAATGTTTATGTCTGATTCATAAAAGTTAATTTTTTTAAAGTAACTTTCGTTTTCAAAACTTTCATTTATCTCATACCCATCAAGTTTATTATTAAGTCAGCTAGAAATATCACCTATTTTAATTAAAGCAATTAGTTTAGACAAATACCCATTCTTATCCAAAAAATAAATGAAAAGAAAAGAAACAATCCTTTTATTTCCATCAACAAAAGGATAATATTTGATAATAAAATATAAAATATGCGCTGCTTTTTCTTTTAAACTTGGATAGAGTTCCTTTCTATCAAAAGTTTAATAGATGCTTTTTAAAATGCTTTACAATTTTTAGCTACTATCAACACCAAATAATTCGCTTGCTTCTTTTTTCTTTATAAGTTCTTGTTTTACACTTTTGATAACTTCTTTTATATCCTCAATTCGCGCAATAAACTTTGCTTTGCTTTTATTTTTCAAACTAAGTTGTTCATTGTCATATTGCTCCAGTAAAGTTAGAGCTTTAGTATAACTCAAAAATAAACTTAAAATCTTCTGCTCTTATCCAACAAAAGATTCGTGCTTTGATTTTTCTTGAAGAAGAACAATGGTTTCCTGCATGTCCTTGAGATTGTTTTTGGCCTGTAAAAGGCGTTTTTTTCTTATAGTATAACCTTTGATAAGATAATCTTTAAGAGTTCTAGTTGCCCAAATGCGAAATTGCGTTACCTGTTTATAGTTGATAAGATAACCAACTCAAGATAATTGCATCAAGATTGTAAAATTGCGTTTAATATACCTTTTGTCAGCGGCAGTATGTTCCAAAATGGAACTAACTGAATTTTTATCTAATTCGTCTGACTTAAAAATATTATTGAGATGTTTGGTTATACCTGGCCTTTGAGTATCAAAAAGCGCAGCGATCTGATTTTGTCTTTTTTTGTTCAAATATCGATTTGTTTAGCGTGTTTTCACTTAATTCCTACAAATACTACAAGTATTAACTTTAGTTAGTTATTGTAGCCCTATTCTTGTAGTTAATGCTATGTTTATTGGTACTACGCTTAGTATTGCAAAGAGCTTATGTTGTGACAAAATCAGATGCACAATCAAAAAAATCAACATTTTAATTTTGTTCAAGAGTTGCATATTAGATACATTAAAAAAAATAAAATTTACTAATTACGCAATAATATTCATCAGGCTTGAATTACCAGCTTGATTTTCTTGATTGCTATAGCCACTTTCCATATTTTGCATATATTGTGAAATCAAGTTCTGTATAGATGCCAATAATTGATTAGCAGAATCAGAACTTGTGCTTGATGAATTACTAGTAGACGTATTTTGCGCTGTGGTGCTTGAAGAAGAATCTGAGTTGTTGAGTGCTTGCAAAAGCGCTTCTATGCCACCACCTCCGCCGCCGTGATGATGTCCATGATGGGCGTGCATCGATTGCTGAAGGCTTTGAATGTTTGAATAATCAGATTGAGCCTGTGTCAAGTTGCCAGACTGTAAATCTGCACCCAGCTGAGCAAAGTCAGTTTGCATTTGAGAAAAATTATTTTGCGTTTGCTGATTTTGATTTTGCTGGTTATAAAGTGCGTTTGTGTAAAAATTTGATCCAGAAATGCCTGAGATAGACATTATAACCTCCTCGCCATTTCAATGCCATCTAATATGCAACTCTCACTAAAGTAATATAGCAAAAATTGTTCTTTGCAATTTTAGTTTTATTTATATATTATTTACAATTTATTTATATTCTATTAACAATAGCTGTATATGTTATATTCTAGAAGTTTTATTAGGAGGTTTTTATGTTTTATTTTTCAAATTTACATGTCAATTTAAAAAAACTAATGCGAATAAGTATCGCATTAGCTCAATTGTTAATTTTTACAGGTGTGCTTTTGCCTGCAAAGTCTTTTGCAGGTTTAGAAATCAATGTAATCACAACGCCTTACTATCCCCCTCCTGCTTTTGTGTTTGTGCCACAAATGCAAGCATATGTCGCTGAAAACTCTCCATTTCCTGTCTTTTATGCCACAGGCGGCTATTACCTTTTTAGAGACAATGTTTGGTATATTGGCCCATCATACAACGGTCCCTGGCAATACGCTAGAGTAATACCAATGCAATTGAGAAGATTCCATGCGGAGCAATGGCACTATTGGCAAGAAAAGGCTCATGAATATCATAGAAGGCCCAATTGGAACTATTTTAGGCCAAACATTGTTGAACACAGAAAACCCATAGAACACAATCAATACCCCAATAACCATCAACACTATCAAAATAATCAATACAATAATGGCTATAACAACAATGATCACTACTACCAATATAGATAAAAAACATATAGGCGGTAATGTCTATGTTAGTTGAGAAATCTTTAATTTATCCTACTATTTACTTATTAGAAGCTACAACAACTATAGTAGTGACAAAAAATCTCAACGAACATATATTGGATAATCTTTTAAATTCTTACAAAAAATACTTTGCAGTCTTAGCTGTTTTTTTAACAGTAAGCCCAATGTATTGGATAGCTTATATATTTCCAAGGGATAATAATTTATGGGTATTTGGAGGCTATGATAATGCTTTTGATGGTAACGCTAAATATTTGTTTATTTATGTGAATACGCAGATGAAAAGCATAAAAGCCGTATGGATAGCAAAAGATAAAAGTATTGTAAGCACAATTAAGCATCTTGGATTTAAATCATATCAAAAAAATAGCGTTTTTTCATTCTTTTATACTCTAAGAGCTGGCGTTTATTTATACAATGATACATATCAAAATATCAATATCTGGAATTCAAGTGGCGCAGTGAGATTTAATCTGTGGCATGGCATACCGCTAAAAAAAATTGGCCATGATATAGAAAACAAAGACGTAATATACCACGATGGTTGCGTGAAAAAGAGAGTATTTAATATTAATCTTTACAAAAGAAGCGATTATGTATTATCTACATCGCCATTTGTGTCTGATATTTTCTCAAGCGCTTTTTTGTTGTCTAAAGAAAACGTTTTAAACTTTGGTTATCCTCGAAATGTTCTTTTTTCAATGCCCAAACATGAAATTTTATCGTTTATAGAAACCTATGAGCCTCAAAAAACAAAAGAGTTAGTAAAAAAACTCAATAATTATGATAAAGTTTTAATTTATATGCCCACATGGAGAGATAATGGTTTAGATTTTATTAAAGCCTCCGGCATAGATTTTGAATCGCTTGATGCTGTTTTGGTTAAAAACAATTTTCTTCTTTTGTTAAAATTGCACCATCATACTAAAATTCAATTTGAATCTTTTAATCTAAACAATATCGCATTACTGGACAATAGCTTAGACGTTTATCCTATATTGCCTTTTACTGACATATTGATAACGGATTACTCTTCTGTGTATTTCGATTATTTATTGCTTAACAAAGAAATACTGTTTTTTTGTTTTGATTTAGATGATTATCTTTGTAATAATAGAAAAATGTATTTTGATTATAACACATTTACGCCGGGTAAAAAAATATACAATTTTATTGAATTGCTGAAATTTTTGCAAAACAAAGAAAATATTGAAAATCTTAATTATTCTTTACAAAGAGATGAGATATTAAAAAAAATCTGGTCAAATAATAATAACGAAAAATCGTTGCAAGAGATTACTCGTTTTGTAAAGATTATATCAAAGCTAAAGGATTAAATTGCTAAAATTATTTCTTTTTATAGGGAAAAATAATCTATCAATCTTTAGCCACTATAAAATAATTTTTAATTATTGGGCTAATATTGTTTACAGCATAGACCTTGGCTTGCTCTTGAGAATCAAAAACACCAATTCTCACTCTAAAATATGTCACTTTACCCGTATAAAAACTGCTTATATACACATCCGGAAACTTTTGAGAAAGATAATTTCTGTAATCAAATGCATTTTTAAAGTCAGTAAAGGCACCTACTTGTATAGTGAATCTTTCATTTGCCGCAAGTAAATAGTAATTCGGTGACACGACAGTAATTTTTACAGGAGCAATTCCAGAATTTATCATACCAATTTGTTTAGCAGCTTCATATGACAAATCTATAATGCGACCTGAAACGAATGGACCTCTATCATTAATTTTTACAATAGTTGATAGGTTATTATTTAAATTCGTAACTTTTGCATAAATGTTTAATGGCAATGTTCTACTTGCTGCTGTAAGTTTGTACATATCAAAAATTTCGCCACTTGCTGTTAGTTGACCTTGAAAATTGGGCCCATACCAAGAAGCTAAGCCTTCTTCTGTGTAGCCAACGTTTACTGATTTTAGCGGTTGGGGTGTTCTTGAGCTAATAAATGGTACATACGAACAACTTTGCATATAAAAACTAACCAACACAAGAATAAATAATAATATCTTTTTCATATACTACTTTTAATTAAGGTTTCGATTTCTTCAAAACTTGTATGTGGGCTAATCTCATTAAAAACTTTAATATTGACAACTTGTTGTTCTCTTATCGTAATGCTTTTAGGTGGCATAACATTTTCACTACCTTCAATTCTAACTGGTATTATAGGCAGTTTAAGTTTTTTTGCAAAATATATACCACCGCTTTTAAAATCGAGTGTATGTTTTCTTGTTCCATAAGGAAATATTGCAAAAACCACATTGTCTTTTTTTTCTCTTAATAGTTTTCTAATAATCAAAGCGCTTTTTATAACAGAATTTCTATCAATACTTAAAGCATTTGTTTTTTTTAACATATACCCAAAAATAGGGATTTTAAACAGCTCTTTCTTTGCAAACCAAATAATTTTGCTGTTTTGAAAGCAATACTCAATGCAAAAAATATCAAAATAACTCTTATGTGTAGACATGATAACACAATTTTTCAATTCTTTGTCAACATCTTTATTTACTATAACTCTAGCCTTGCAAATATCAATAACTTTTTTTGAAAGTCGTTTTAATGCAATTTTAGTGTCTTTTTCAGTTAGATAATAAAAAAGCATATAAAATATAATTTTAAACCATTTTATTAGACTAAACATTTATTTTTACAATAAAAACAGTCTTTTTTGCATTTAATACAGTTATTTTTCCATTTAAAGCTTCAATAGCTTGTTTAACAATAAAAAGTCCAAGCCCTACACCAGATTGTTTTTCAGAAAAAAAAGGTTCGAAAATTAATTCAGTATTACTTAAAGCACACCCATCGTCTTTTACAATAATTATCAATGTATTTTTAAATTTAGAAATTATCAAATCAACAGTGCTATTGGCTGCTTCTATAGCATTAGTTATTAAATTCGTAACAATGCTTCTAAGTAAGTTTCTATCTGATATTACAGTTAATGTATTAATATTTTTTCTAAGAAAAACATTGTAAGAAATCAATTTGTTTGCAATTTCTTTATCTACTTGACTTATAAGCTCATCCAGTTTAATTGACTCTTTTTTGGCAATAACCTTTCTACCAATAAGTAGTGTATTTGTTACAATCTCGTCTATGCGTTGAATATTTGTATTGATATTTTTAATAATCTCTTGCTTATCTGGTGTATTTTCATCTTCCAATAGAGAAACAAATAATTGAATGCTTGCTAGCGGGTTTCTAATATCATGAGCAATACTTGCAGCCATCTGACCCAATGTAGCAAGTTTTTCTCTTTGTTTATTCTCAAGCTTAAGAGCTTCTAGTTTGGTTATATCTTCAAACACCAATACTGCTCCAATTATATTAGTTTTATCAAAAACGCACGAAGCATTAATTTTCAACTTTATTCGTTTGCTCGTGGTCAAGTTCTCATGTACATCATGTTGATTGCAATAATTTAGTACTTCATCTATAGTTTTAGCATCAATATTAAATAAATCTTGCAGTTTTTTACCTTCATAATTATCAACATTTAAAATCTTTTTTGCAGCTGGATTTAGTAAAGTCACATTCATATTGGTATCTATCGTGCATACACCATTTGTTATGCTATTCAAAATGTTTTCCAAATATTTTCTATTGTTCTCAAGCTTATCTTCTAAATATTGTATTTTTTGTTTTAGTAATTCATGCGATTTTTCCAAATTTTGAGTTGTTTCTATTAATTTTTCAAATATATATTCTAAGTTTTCTAAGTTTTTATTCATTGCAATAAAATCTTTAGTTTTTTTGCTAAACTTGAATCAGGGTAATTGAGCTCTAAAATGGATAATGTTTTTTTAGCTTGCGAATTCTGACCCATGTTAATGTAACACATTGTTTCATAAAAAAGTGCTTGTTCGTTATATTTTCTATAGTTTTCTACTTGCTTGAAATTTTTTAGGGCATTTTCATAATCTTTTTTATTAAAATAATATAAGCCATTCAAAAACTGACTTTCAATAAAAAACGGCCCTTTAAAATTTTTGTTATCTATTGGTTTTGCTTGCGTATTTTGTTCAATGTTGATTTTTGCAATTTGCAATTGTGCATATTCTCTTAAAAGCTCTGATTTTGATTTTAAGCATTGTTCAAAAAAAGATTTTGATTTATTTAAATCGCCATTTATATACGATAGTCTTGCAAAAATCATGTTTAAATAATCTTTATCTTTAATGGAATTTAAGCTTGACATAGCTTCTTTTAGATTACCTTTTTGTATATCGGCATTAGCCTTTATAATTTTATAACATTCAGAAGTGCTTTCACAAGACTCAAAAGCATATTTGTACTGTTCAAGAAACATAAAACCCTTCGCTAAATCGCATGAATTTAAATTTAATTTTAGACTTTTGGCCAACTTTAGTGCATTAAACATAGATTTTTCATTAAGATCATTTGCACTTTTGCTAGAATACTTGTTTAAACTATCTGTAGCTAATTTTTTAAAATCATCCAAAATCGTTGAAGGATAATTTATAGCGTTAGCATATAGATTAACAACATTTAAATAATCTTTTTTATTGTAATAAATGTTTGCCAATTTCCACAATGCCAATGGCTCAATTTTATCATTGTATTTGTATTGTTTTAAAAGAGACTTAAGTTCTTGTTCGGTTAAGTTTTTGGTAAGCAAATCCACTTTTGTTTTTTCTTCTAAAACCGCCTTATTGGCAGGAAAACTTTTAACAGCTTCATTTATAGTATCTTGAGCTAATTTGGGTTTATTTTCTAACAAACTACACTCGGCTTTTGCAATGTAAAAATCAAAAATGCTTTTTTTGTCAATATAAGAGAGAAATTGATTGGCGCTTTTAAAATCTTTCATGTGACAAAATACTAAACTAGCAGCTGCAATATATTTTTCATTGTCGTCAATATTTACTTCTTTTAAGTTTACCAAATAAAACAAATACGCTGCTTGTGGATAGTTTTGCTGTAAATAATATATATAGCCAGCTTTCAACATCCCAATTTCATATAATGGGTTATCTTTAGTTATTGATGTATAATAAAGTACAGCTTGATTGAACTTTTTCGCATCAAAATAGATATTGCCCAATTCAAATTTTGCTTTATCAGCATATTCGCTATATGGATATTCATCAACAATCTTTTTCAGTGTTTCCACATATCGGCTATCACCTTGCTTTTTATAGATTTGCGCTATTTGGTACATAATTTTACTTGGAGCATCTAGTTCTAATGAGTACTTTAAGATTTCACGATAAGTATCTACGGCTTTTTCATAATCGCCTAATTTTTCATAACTGGATGCTAGTATGTAAAGTGCATTTAGGAAAAAACTATTATTTGGATCATCTGACAATTTACTCAATTGTGATATGGCTAATTTATAATTTTTTTGTGTGTATGCATCTAAGCCAGAAAAAAAAGCGTTTTGTGCAGTTGGTTTCATTTGAATAAGGTTTATACTGAACTCTGGCTTAACAAATAAATTGCTACTAACATAATTTTCTTTTTTTGGCCTATTTTCTTTATTTTCCAATGCCTTTTGCGGTTGGATAATTAAAACATTTGGTCTTTCTTCAACACTCATTCTATATCCATTTTTTACATTCAACACTATATCTACATTATTTAAAGAATTGAATAGGCTAATAAAATTAAAATACTGGCTATTTAACGCTCTATAAAACTCTTTTGTAGCTTTTTTACCTAAAATTTGAATCTTTAAGAAGTTATTTTGATTATACACCTTATAAGTTTCATCTATATTAGAAATTACAAAAAAATCAATCCCGTCTTTCTTTTTCAAATCAATATTTAACGCGTAAGAGCTATTACAAACAAGTACTAAAATTCCTATTAATAGTGCAATGGAAATTCTTCGCAGAGTTTTTTCACCTCTTGCCTGATATTATTATAAACTTTATCGTTTCCCATATTATTTAGTGTATCAGTAATCAATTGACCTATAATTTCAATTTGAGCCTCTTTCATGCCTCGTGTTGTTAGTGCAGGTGTGCCTATCCTTATGCCACTTGCTACAAAAGGACTTCTGGTTTCACCAGGTACTGTATTCTTATTCACCGTTATACCAACGCTACCCAAAGCTTCTTCAGCTTCTTTACCTGTAATGTTTTTGTTAGTTAAATCTACAAGTATCATGTGATTGTCTGTTCCATCAGAAACAAGTTTAAAACCATTTTGCATTAATACTTGTGCAAGCTTTTTAGCATTTGTAATAACTTGTTTTTGATATTCAACAAACTCACTACTTAAAGCTTCCTTAAAGCATACGGCTTTTGCTGCAATTACATGCATTAGTGGTCCGCCTTGAATACCTGGAAATATTGTTTTGTCTATTGATTTGCCAAAGAATTCTCGTGACATAATCATACCGCCTCTTGGACCCCTAAGTGTCTTATGCGTAGTCGTAGTTACAAATTCGCAGTATGGAATTGGGCTTTGATGTAAGCCTGTAGCTACAAGCCCTGCAATATGTGCAATATCTGCCATAACATATGCTTCTACTCTATCAGCAATCTCCCTAAATTTCTTAAAATCAATTTCACGAGGATACGCACTTGCGCCACATACAACTAATCTAGGCTTGAATTCATCAACTATCTGTGCAACTTCATCATAATCGATTCTACCTGTTTCTGGGTTAACACCATAGCCAAATGTTAAATACAGTTTACCCGAAAAGTTAGCTTTAGAGCCGTGTGTTAAGTGACCACCATTTGATAAATCCATACCGAGCACTCTGTCACCTGGTTGTAAAGCTGCCATATAAACAGCCATGTTAGCTTGAGAGCCAGAATGTGGTTGAACATTTGCATACTCACAATTAAAGAGTTTTTTTGCCCTATCAATTGCGAGTTGTTCTGCAATATCAACAAATTCACATCCACCATAGTAGCGCTTACTAGGATAGCCTTCTGCATATTTGTTTGTAAGCACAGACCCCTGCGCTTCCAATACAGCTTTTGAGACAAAGTTTTCGCTTGCAATCATCTCAAGAGAAAAGTTTTGTCTTTGTTTTTCTTTTTCAATTGCCTCATAAAGTTCAATATCCACATTTTTTAAAGAGTCTTTAAGATTCATTTAAACACCTTCTGTATCGATTTTATTTACACGTCTTTGATGCCTTCCGCCCTCAAAAGATGTGTTTAAAAAAATATATACCATTTGCTTTGCAATCTCAACCCCTGTTGTCCTCCCTCCAAAAGCCAAAATGTTTGCATTATTGTGCTTTCGTGCAAATTCAGCTGTATATGCATCATGGCAAAGTGCACATCTAACATTATTAAAACGGTTTGCTGTCATACTCATGCCAATACCAGTTCCGCAAATTAATATACCATAATTATCGCTATTTTGAATCTTTTTTGCAACTTTTTTTGCAAAATCCGGGTAATCAACAGAATCTTCGCTAAACGTTCCAATATCTTCTACAGTATAATTCAATCCTGACAAATACTCTTTTATAATCTCTTTCATTGCAAATCCAGCATGATCCGAACCGATAATTATCATACGCTTGCAACCTCCAATGTATGTTTAGTATAAATTTTATCTGATATGCTTTTTAAAAGATTTTGTAAGTTATCAATTTTTGTACTATTAACAATGTAAAATTTCTTATTGTATGTTTTAAAAACAAAGTATGGCCCTGTATTTACAATATGATCTGTGGCAACTATAATATCTATATTTTTTTTTACCAAATACAAAGCTATTTCAATACCTTTTTTTTCTTTGAGTTCAATAAAATGATTTTCAATTTCTTGCGTATTTAAAATCTTTTGCCTAGACAAATCATAATCTATAACCAAAAATGAAAGACTATTGCTAAAATCCTCAGATATCTCGTTATTTTTATTTAAAGGAATGCAAATTTTGATATCTTTTTTTTCTATTGGCTCATAGTGAACAATGACATTATCAACATTTGGAAATTTTTTATATATTGTAGATTCTATATCGCTTGATAACCTATGAGCATCTTCAAAACTTGCTATATCAAACTTGACAACTATTTCCAAAAGCATAAATCGTCCACTCTTTCTGCCCTTAATTGATACAATTTCATTTACATGGTCAAATTTAGAAATTTCTTGTCTAATTGCATCAATTGTCTGTTTGTCGATATTTATATCAAGCAAAGCCAGTGTTGAATTTTTAAGCAATTCAAAACCAGAATGAAGTATCATAACAATTATTATAATAGCCACATATCTATCTATATTTAAACCGTATATTGAAAAAATTATACTGCAAATAATTATAAAAATCGAAAACAAATCGCTTTTTATATGTTCAGCATCCGAAACAATACCACTTGAAGAATATTTTATGCCTACCTTTTTCTCATATCTGCTATATAAAAACATCAACACAACAATTACAAATAGTATTGAAGCAGTTATAATTTGCTTGGCAATACTAACATGCAAACCATTGTGTTTTTCAAATAAACTATAGCCTATTTCAAATGCCGTTAGTATTATTAGCAACGATACTAAGCTTGATGCTATGTTTTCAAGTTTATAAAGTCCAAAAGGAAATTTCTCGCTTTTTATATAAGAAAAATAAATAGCACTAAATACAATCACGCTTGATAACACATCTAAGCCTGAATGAAGCGCATCTGCTTGCAAAGCAATGTTGCCTATCCATTTACCAAGCACGTATTTTATTATCGTTAATGCTAAATTTATAAATGTTGATAATATTAGCAGTCTATTTATGATTTTTTTTGATTCTTTCTTATAATCGGATAAAGCTTCATTCATTGCTACTTCCTTGCACTTATAAATTCTTTGCCACCAAACGTTTTATAATAAGCCTTTTTCTCTTGTATTAATGTTGAAATGATTGCATCAATATCTTTTTCGTTTGTATCAAAAACATCTGCTAACTCCTTAGCTGAGCATGGCCTTATGCTTATCATCTTTATAATAGACTTTTCCAAGAATTCTTTAAAATCTATATTTTTATCTGAAAAAGGTTTTATAAGCTCTACATTGTAATCTTTTAAAGCCATGTAGATATCAATGAGTTCTTCGTTTGAGAGTCTAGCAACCCCGCTAAACGCTGGCGGCCTCTCAATTGTGCCTATCTGAACCTTTTTGGGACCAATATATTCAATAGCTCTTTTTAAAGCCTCAATATCATCTTTTTTATCATTTATACCTTTCGCAAACACAATCTCAAGCCATACTTCGCCTTTAAACTCCAAAACAAATTGTTTTATGCCTTCTATAATATTTTGCAGTTTGAGTTCCTTGTGCGGCTGATTAATGCGCTTAAATGTAGATTCAAGCGCTGCATCCAAACTGGGTATTACAATATCAGCCTCATATAAATCTTGCCTTACTTCCTCTAAATATAACAAACTGCCATTTGTTAACACAGCAATTTTTGCTTTATTAAAGCTTTTTACAAATCTTATTAATTCTCCAATATCTTTATTCAAGGTAGGCTCTCCGCTGCCTGAAAATGTTATAAAATCAAATTTGCCCACCCTGTCAACATGTTCTAAAAAATCCTTTTTTATATCTTCAACATTGTAAAATGATTGTCTTTTATTTGTCAAAAATGTTGTTTTGCCAACCTCACAATATACGCAATTATAATTGCATGTTTTATGAGGTATAATATTTATACCCAGACTTAAGCCTAATCTCCTTGATGGAACAGGCCCAAATAAAAATTCCATATTATCCTCCTTATCCTACAATTGGTATAACTAAATCTAGTGGTATTTCCTCAAAGTAGACATTGTAAACATCTAAGTCTTTTTTTGTAACTTCACGACAAGGCATTTGTAAAATCTTGTAGTAATCTTTTAAATCAGCACTTAGGTATTTGTATCTGTTTGCAAGCAAATAAAAAGGTTTATTGAAATATTTAGCAAACAGACATAAAGAAAAAGTCTGAGATTTATTTACAAATGCTTCATCAAATATTGCATCAGCGCTACTTAAAAACACATCGCACATTTTAGCACCAAATAGGTAATTGTTATCCTCAAATATCACGACCTTTTTGCCACTATTTTTTAGATTTAGAGCAAATAACTCACCTTCTTTCTTTGGATGAGCAACGCCAACATAAACCGTTTTGCAATGAGACTTTACAATACTGTCAAATACCTCTTTTGAATTGGAAATCGTACATACTGACTTATTATCCAGTAATTTAGATGCTTTTTCAGATAAAGCGTTTGTTGCTTTAAGTAAATTATCCTTTAAAAGTAAGATTTCATCTATTTGGTCTTTTTTTAGTAAATCTATTATTTGAAAGCTAATATTTATTAAAAGGGCCATTGAAGGCTGGTTTTTAACAATCTTTTCTAAAAGTTTGATTAACCGGTCTTTGCTCAAACCCTCTTTTGCTGCCACATTAATTGCTTCAATAATACCTATGGTAATATCCATAGAACCTCTGACTCTATCTTTCATACATTGTCTTAGTTTTTCAACACCACTCATCGCGAACTTTTAACGCCAACCTTTAAACACAAACTCGATAGTTTGCATTTAGAGCAAAAAGGGGATATTGGCGTACAAATATTTTGACCAAAAGGCACAAGTAAATCATTGTATTCAATCCAATACTGTTTTGGTAATACTTTCATTAATTCAAATTCTGTCTGCGTAGGTGTCTTTGTACGAACAATGCCTAACCTATTAGATATTCTATGCACATGTATATCTACGCATATAGCAGTTATACCATAGCCTTTAGACAATACAAGGTTGGCAGTTTTTCTCCCAACATTGGGCAAACTAAGCAAAGCTTCTAAGCTATCTGGCACACGGCAATTGTATTGTTCAACAAGGATTTTACAAATTTGCAGTATATTTTTAGCCTTAACATTGTAAAAACCAACAGGGTAAATCAACTTTGCGATATCTTCAGCCGATAACTTTAGCATTTCCTTAGGCGTTTTGGCGACATTTAAAAGCCTTTGTGTTGCTTCTTTTGTTGTTTTATCTTTTGTTCTCAAACTCAACACTGTTGAAATTAAAACAAAAAACGGGTTACCCTCCTTTGCTACTTCCGTAACAATAGGTTCTTGCAAAGAAGGGTAAATGTCTCTTAGTATTTCAATAATTCTACTGATTTGAACTGTCATTTAATATCTGAGGATTAATCACGATTTTTGTATTAGCTTTTAATGTCTTTAGCAAATTATCCAGTGTTTTATTTACTTCTTCATCTTTAAGTTGAGCTTTAAGTTGATTTTTGTATTGTTCAAACATATTCATATCGGCTTTTTTGTCAACTATTTGATAAATGTAATTATCACTATTTGCACTACAAAAACCACTAAATCCTTTATTTTGCTTAAATATAAAATCAATATATTCCGGTTTATTAAAACAGCTGAAATTGGGGTCTGGGTTCATTTTAGAAAACATTTGCGTAGTGTTAATACTTAAATGATATTGAGAAGCAACATTGTTTAAATTAATTGGCTTTTGAGCTATGGCTTTATTGAATTCTTCTTTGGCTATTTGAGCAGCTTTGTATTTGACATAAGCTTTAACAACTTTATCTTTTATCTTATCAAAATCTGGCAAATATGGGTTTTCTTTTTCAGTTGCAATGTAAATCAAATATGCTTTTGTATTATTATTAATATTGACTTCATCTGGACCCAATACTGTATTGAGTGTTGATTCATATGCTTTTTGAAGTATATTTTGCGGTAAGTTATTAGAATTAATTGGTATGAGTCCTGTTTGGTGTATATTTAAACCCTCTTTTTTGCACACTGCATCAAAATCTTTTGGGTTTTTTATAGATAGCGCTATTTCTTTGCTTTTTCTAAATAAATTATCGTTAGCTTTTTGAGTTTGCAATACTGTTTTTATAAATGGTTTTGCTTGCTCAAAGCTAACCATCTGTGGCTCTTTAATATTTTCTACATACACAATCTCATAGCCTAACTCTGTCTTAAATGGTTTAGATATTTCACCTTTTTTAAGACTAAACGCCACTTTTGCAAAACTACTATTTTCTTTAAACATATTTTGCGATAAATACCCCAATACACCACCTTTTGGACTGCTATACTTATCATCAGAATAAGTCTTTGCCATTTCTTCAAAATTTTGTGGAGAAAGTTTATTGTAAATTTCATTAGCTTTATTTTGAGCTTCTTGCCAATCTTTTGGCGATTGTCCTTTTGGTTTTATTAAAATATGAGCTATTTCAAATAATTTTGGTGTTTCAAAATTTGATTTGTGAGCATCATAAAAATCCTTCAATTCCTGTTCTGTAACATTCTCTTTAGGTGATAGATAACTAGTATCTACAACTGCATATTTAATATTTACTTTTGCAGGTTCTAAGAAATCTTGTTTATGTTTTGTATAATAATCTTTCAAATCATTATCATTATAAGTAACTTTTTGCATAAAGTTATTTGCATCAAAATCAATATAAGCTAACTTAATATTGGAAAAATTATCTATAAAGTATTTCTGTGCCATTTGATCGCTAATATTAATTTTTTTAGCCATAGAATCTTTGAGTTTTTCTATATACAAATCGTTTTCTATAGACTTCTCAAAATCTGCTGGCTTTATATGATTTTCTCTTAAAACTAACAGATACTTCTCTTTGGAAAACTTGCCGTTTTCTGCAAACACAGGGTTTTTTTCTATGCTTTTTTCAATATCTTCCTTTGTAACAACTATACCTTCCCTCTTTGCTTCCTTTAACAACAACACTTTATCTATTAGTAAATCGGCAGTCTTTTGCTTCAGGTGCAAATTTTTAATATCCTGTTCTGTGACATTACCGCCTTTAATCTGTGCAAGTAAATTCGAATAAAAACTATACAGCTGATTATAAGTGTTTAGATACTCTTGAGTAGATATTTTTGTAGACCCAACCTTTATTGCTACATCTTGACCCATTTTAAATGGCCCAGCTACATAAAGATAAGCTCCGCCAGCAATAAAGCTTAATGTAGCAATAACAAGCACTACAAAAAAATACTTTTTATGCTTTCTGAAAAAACCCAACATCGATCTTCCTCCCAAAAAATTTACTGCTATTATATACCAATAAAAAAAATTATCAAACTATTTTAAGGTTTTTAGATGCAATACGCCTACATGTCAATATTAGCCTGCATGCTTGATTTTGTTTTTGCCTTTTTAATAAATGGCAAAAATACAATAAAAATAACTGGAACCCACATCATTACATGAAATGCCTCTTGATATGACATTATTAAGCTTTGAGCATTTAGCGTATTGTTTGCCAAAGCAATTGCTTTGTGGTAAGTATCGGCAAAAGACAATCCTTGTGTAGTCAAATACTGTCTCATATGCTCAAATAAATCATTGAAAATTGGATTTGCGCTATTTATGTTTGATACCAATGCATCTCTGTGAAACTCTAGTCTTCTTGGTACAAATGTATCAATCATAAGAGATATGCCAAAACTTCCACCAATGTTTCTTGTAAAATTTATAACGCTACTTGCTTCATTCATGTCTTCATTCTTTAAAAAAGCGAAGGCAAGTACATTTATAGGTATAAAAACAAGCGGTAAACCAAAACCTATTAAGATTCTGCCTAATGTAATAAAATATGGAGAAGCAGTTAGATTTATTTGTTCCATTAAATAAAGGGAATAAGAAATGATTAAACTACCAATAAAAACAACAACTTTTGGTTTGATTTTAGCAGAAAATCTACCCAACAATATGATCACAATCAAACTTGAAATTCCGCCAGGCATCATAATAAGACCAGCAGTATAAGCATCATATCTAAATAATGTGAGCACTAAATTGGGTAGTAATGCAACTGTAACATAAAATAAAAATCCAACAAAAAATAATATTATAGCACTAAGTGCATAATTTTTATCTTTAAGCAAATACATTCTAATAAGCGGTTTTTCTGAAAAATAATTTCTTATTAGAAACATAGATATAAAAAAGAAACTCAAAAGTGCCAATACAACAATAAAGTTTGAGTTAAACCAATCCTCTTCTTGCCCTCTATCAAGCAGCGTTTGTAGAGAACCAATGCCAATAGTAAGAAAAAGTAAAGCCAAATAATCAATTTTTAATTCTTTTTTTGCTTTAGCGTAATCTGGGTCAAAAATAAATAGAATAATCATTATAATGGCA
>JABEBX010000644.1_pt1 | contig 19352 bp, 22 predicted proteins | sample 7245971 | NCBI WGS metagenome assembly JABEBX01 (sample SAMN14506365, study PRJNA622280) | hot springs metagenome | biome: hot spring [ENVO:00000051]|acidic hot spring [ENVO:00002120]; feature: spring [ENVO:00000027]|sediment [ENVO:00002007]; material: sediment environment [ENVO:01001048]... | reverse complement strand
GTGCCTATCAAGCGTAACACACGCGATCCGTCGCTAACAGACGGGTCTGCACCTAACGGCTTCAATATCTTGATTAAATATTGCTCGCCTAACTTCCATGCAGGCAACGCTTTAGCTGGAACCGGATTGATGAACCAGTACAGGTGTAGCCCATTCCCCGAATAAACAACCATGCTTGGGTGCGGTACGGCGTTCTCATCAAGCAAATCCAATACACTACACAGATCGGTATTACCATCTATATCAACATATAACGACCTCAAACTAAAAAGATTTTTTTCTTTTCTCCACCCTTTGAACTCGTTTGGAGTAAAATAGATTCCCATTTTACCGGTAAGATCCGAGAGTTTCCTTTTTACGCTAACAGATAAATTTTGTTGATCTGGATGATCAGCACGTTTGGTTGAACTATGCGTAAAAGAACTCCAAGCACTTTTGGAACGGTACATCGTGGCTTTTGGAAATTGTATAACCAGATCATTATAAATATCATCTTCCTGTCGAAAATATTCAGCAGTCTTTTCGGCATCACCGGAATAAATATCATTAACCATTTTTGCCGCCAACGTTTTTATTTTTCTATCAATATCCAAGTTATTGGTATACGCGGCAAACTTTTCTTCGTTGTTTTCCTTGCTGGCAATGGCATCCCATACCCACACGGTGGCCATTTGATCCCCATGTAACAGCGCATAATGTTCTGCTGGCGTGTGTAGCGCACGCGCAGTGGGGAATAGTTGTAAGGTTTTTTCCAATTCAGTTTTTGTATCTTTTACGAGATGCTCTACTTGAATGGGAATCTGATGATCTTGTAACCAGCGATAACGAAAGATACACTCTCTATCGTCGGTTGGCAGGATACCAGCATTTTTCAGGTCTGCATGGTATTCATCTTCCAGATGATGGGGAACTAACCACCGGTCAACACAGGCGAGGCTGCCTTTGCCGGTTATGGCTTTGTGTCCGCCAAAAAAGCTGTCGATAGGCCGCCAACGTATGGATGGAGCTTCCTGCGTGTTTGGATTGTAGTCTGTATTATTCACGGAATTTCCCCATACCTAACGGATATTTTAGGTATCCATCGTACCAGACTTTTGGTTCTTAGTCAAGTAGTGGATGCCTCAAAGCAAGCCTTGCAAGCGTTAAGAGTATGCTCCTGAAAATGCTTGACAAGGTAGTGTCGGGGAAGTTATGTTCATTGCTTAAAAAAAATTGCAAAGCATTCCGCACCTAAAAATGTGCGGTTTAGTTAAAAACAGATATTGTTTTTGTCGTATTGTGATAGTATACTCTATCAATATTTTTCGCAATCATAGAGGGTAACATGCTGTACGCCATTGAGATTAATTTAGATAACATAATGCTCTTCGATATTTATGCCCCTGAAACCAGAGATATTGGACTTGCTTACTCTAGCATAGTTGATACCTTGTACCCATTGGGATTTACCAGGTTGTCTGGGAATATTTTTGTTGGTAACGACAGTATGAACGCTGTTGATTGTGTTCTTGCTATACAAGAACTACATAAACGTCTACATTGGTTTTCGGCGTCCGTTCATTCCGCACGGTTACTTCGTATCGATTCCATAGAAGATTTACTGCCAGCCCTGGGATTTAAGCAGAAAAACCAGCGCAGGTGACGGTGTTCTTTCCCCGTGAGTAGAAAAGACTTGACCACGATAGGTTGCGTCTGTTATATTCCTTGATAGTTAGTCTTATGCACGAGCATGTATTTTAGGAGATTGGAAAAAAAATCATGACAAAGGTTGTTGCTGGTATTGATATAGAGGTTACAGATACTGTTGTTAGTGGTTTTGGTCCTAATAAGAATGGGTTATGCCTGTTACGTATTATCAAAAAGGAAGATAAGTATATTTTTGTTTTGACACATTCTATGGAACGGCGTAGTCCAAGTATTACGGATTACATTGATGATATCGCTGTTACCGTGTGCACGGATATTTTCCCTAACATATCACGCCGTAAATTGGTAAAGATAATCTGTGCCTCTGCGTGGGTAGAGCACTGGCCAAAAGCTATTCCTATGTTTGGTGGGTCTTACGCAGTTATTTGTTTTGATGGTAGACTGAACCCTGCATGGAGTTACGCAAGTAAAGAGGCTATTGTTGATAGCCTTGGCATCAGTATGGATATGTTGGCGGGAATTCCCGAATAATGGCGGATAAATGGACGTATTGATAAACAATGTTACTCATGACGTAACCGTCAAGCCGGTGTACCAATTACCTGATACGGGTATTATTGATAAGGAAGAATGCCCGTTAATTAAAATTAATTTTGTCTTGGATAAAATAATTTTTAACGCAAATTTTTCTTATAATAAAGAATTTGCACGGTGGGTAGTAGATGATCAAGACAATGATTTCGAGAAATTCTACACTTACTGTATCATGTCATTGGATATTAGGCCGTCAGATGTGGCTGGTTATCTGCACAAGATATGCACAGATGCCTTGTATTATGCTGATATAGATATCACAAAGTCTCTTATTAAAAACAGAAAAACATATAGGTATCTAAGCTTTAATGAGCATGCCGAAGAATCCAGCATTGTTATGGAATGTGCCAATATCGTCGGAGAAAACAAGGCCGAGGTTGTCTTTAAACGAGGTAACGAAAAGGAAATTATTACCTATTTTCTAAATAACAACGAATGGAAAACACACAAAACCGGTGATTCTTACAAGAATGTATTAAGATATTTCATAGAAGATTTTGACGTGAGCAGATCTGTTGCGGAGCGGGTACTACATATCGATGCAATGCTGGCAATTCATGACAAGCTGGAATATTTTTCTGGTGACGTACAAAAAAATACGATGTAGCATCTTATATTTCTTTTTTTAATTTGGAAGAGGTGGTATAATATTTTCAATAGATGTACTTTTATAAAGGAGAAAACCAATGAAAAAAGCGAACGAAATGAAAAAAGAAGACATTGAATTTTTGATGACTACCACTTTGTCTGGGCTTCCTTTGCTAACTTTGAATGAAGTATATAACAACTCCAACGAATACATGAAGAATTTTATCAAGAAAAACGTTACCAGAGAGATGGGACTCGATACGAAGCATGAATTTCTTCCTGATGAGGTTAACGTACAAATCATTCATGCTAATTTTAATGCAGAAGAACTTGGTTATCTAATGGATTACAATGTGGAAGTTATTGGAGACCTGGTTGTTAAAAAAGGTGATTTGTCCGATGTGCTTGTTAATGCAGAGACAGAAAAAGAAAGAAATATTGTTGTTGGCATCTATGAAAAGATAAACTCTATGTTTGACCAACTGGATTTTGTAGACCAGAGTGTGAAAGATTACTACAAGGAAACCTTTTTCAGTCTAAAGGCAGTAACTAAGTATATGGACGAAAATCCTCTTCCTGTGGATACATCATCTCTTAGTATGGGTTAAGGTTTGGTCAAATATAGTCCGGATGGACCAAATGAATGTATCTCTCTGGTCCATCATGCGGAAATGACTCAATAGGCGTTATTGCTTAGATCATACCGGTTGGCTATATCAACCCATGAATATTTTTGATGGAATAGAAACACCTCTCTCTATAAGGAGTTTCTTTAGTTCATCGATGTTATCTTTCACAGAGTCTATTTTATTCCACCACTCACTATCACCAATATTCCTTCCTGCTTTTAACATTCTGTCTTTAATTGTGTTTCCACCGTGCCCCAAAGATAGAAACATCAATAGAATGCCGTCGATATACCCATCTACATTCTTTTCATTATGAGTAATTCTCAAAAGTTCTGCGTATAAAGAAAGTTTAAGTGGTTCTTCTTGGATGGCTGCTCTGAGAATCGTTGTTGCATACACTGGATCGTTGCTTCGAGATGCCAGTACCAAAGCTTTTGCGGCGGTCATTGGCTCGTCAAAAGTATCCCCAGGATTTGGAATAGGCAGACCCCATCTTTCTGCTAACGTTAATAACTCTAAATTGCCAGGGTCTTTTTTTAAACCTGTTAGCACCTTATTTTCCCACCACTGGCGATCTTTTGATGGATCGTTTGTCTCGCCCAGAGAACTGAGTAACTGTGAGTATGCGGAAAAGTCTTCCAAGTAGTAATAAGCATCCAATAACTGGTTTACGGCGAGAGTATTGTATGGATGCAAGTCTACATACCAGCGCAACACTGTCGCAGCTTGAGAGTGGTGCCCATACTGCATGTAAATGGCAGACTCTTCTAAAAGGTCTTCTCCACTAATCTCTTCTGTCTCAGTAACCACAACCTTTTTCAAAGGCGCAGGTGGACTCTTTTGTAAAACAGTTTCTGGCTCTTTTTCTTTCTCAGTTTCTGGCAAAAGAATATCTGGACCGGTATCGATATTCTTTTCAATCGACCCGCGTTTACGTTTTACATGAAAAATCAATTCAGCAACCAACAAAACTACTGCAAGTATTTCCAAAACAAGCATGATTATCTTCGTATCCACACTAATTCCCCTTTATCGTGGCTAACATGAAGTCAAGTTTACCGATGTTCACGAACGTGATAATACCTGATTTTGCTGGTTATCCATAACCAATGTTTTCCCCATGTCCATTAATTGTAACGCGATTCGTAACTGCACAAAATCAGAATCAATTCCTGTTTTACGCACTCTTTCCAGTAACGGAGTTAATTTTACCTGTACTCCTAGTCCAGCTAATTTCTGTTCTTCTGCATAAATGGACGGCAAAACACACAAAATACGTTGTAGTTCTTCCCGATCCCCTATTCTATTCAAGTCAACCGCACCCTTCTGGATTAACGCGGATATTGCAAAAGATAACGTGGTTTGAGAAACACCAAGTTTATCGGATAACTCTTGATAGCTGGATCGCAACAATTGCTTATCAGTCGAGGCTAAAAATTCTAGGATTGCTGATTCTGTATTCTGTTTAGCTTGCTTTTTCACAACCGGTTGGGCTGTTTTTACCGACGCTTGTTGCTGTTCCTTTGGGTTGTTTTGAGTATTACCAGCAGTGCTACCAGGGGTTAACGTCAAATAATTCAGGACGTACTTTGTTCCGTACTGTTCAATCATTGCGTCAAGGATTCCAGCAGTCATCATCACATCTCCCAGTGCATTATGGGCGTTCTTTACTTCTATGCCGAACATCTCTGCGACTTCTGACAGTTTTCCGCGTACTCCATTTTTTCCCTTTGTATAAATTCTGCGAACGTCCAACTGGCTGCACTCTGGAAAAGAACCTGCGCCTAACGCAGACTCCATATTGGCCCTGATTACCGGGGTATCGTATGTTTCGATATTAAATCCAGAAATTATTCTTGTCTGGTAAGCCTTTCTGATCGAGTTTGCAATAGCACGAAATGGATCTTTATTGGCAACATGATTATCATAGATATGATGGACACGTGAAGCCTCAGCGGGAATCTTCATCTCAGGATTGATCAATGTTTCATAAGGAACCTCTTTTCCATCTGGATGCACTGTCAAAATAGCGAACTGGACAATTCCTATTGTTTTTGGCGCACCAATACCGGTTGTTTCAGTGTCAAGGATAGAAACTGGTTTCCCGATGGTTTTTGCCAGTTTAGCAATAAATAAGTGCTTCGATGTATTTGTCATATGGAATCCTGATAGTTAAAAACGGTCAGCGGTAACTGTATCGGTATCAGCCTCGTTAGCTACCACCTTTGTATTCCCGGTCAACTGTACGTTAGTTACTGCCTTATCCTGAGCGGTTCCCCACGAAACTTTTTCAAGCTGAATATCAGCTGCCTCATTGGGACGTAAACCAAGATAAACGTTCATCTCCATGAAAGTTAATAACAGATAATCATATTGACTACTTCTTATTTTCCCGTTGACAGTATCAGAGTCGGCACGAAGAACCGACAAAAACCGGTCAAGGTCAGCTTGAGAGATAGCCTTTTTTCGTTGCGGACCACCATAAATTTTTCGTTTCTGGTGGAGACTGCTCATTCTCTCCTTATATCCATCGTGCGCTGTTTTTTTCAGATATTCCAGTACCTCGAATGGCGCACCATCTTCTTCCAAGGATACCTCTATAGTTCGGAAGGTTAAACGCCACGTTGATTTTACCCAGTTTTTCCCTATGGCCGCCACCCAGTCAATAAAACCATTAGGGTCATCCTGCCACGTTTTTGCCCTTTCCCTGAAATATTTCTTTTGAATTTTTTTGGCTCTTTGTAAGTATTGTTGCTTTGTCTGCTCAGAAAACATCGTGCAATCCTATCAAGTATAATCCTGTTAAATATGGTAGCCTAAACTATAGGTTATAAGTATAACAAAAAATCAACCACAAAAAAACCTATTACCACCTTTTACGTTATTTATGATCCAAACCATAATAGGTTTTGCCCGCTTGGTTGGTGATAAATGCAGGCTGCCCGTAATAAGTCTTGTTAGCGATAGGGGTTGTTATGCCCGTTTCTTGAGGTAAGAGACGGGCAATGTCAAGACTGCAGATATGGTCCCAAGGCACAGCAAGAACATCGCGAGATCAAATGTAATATGTTGGGCATGAAAATCAAATGTGGCGGATGTAATACGTTGTTTTTTATATTGCATAGCCAGCGGCGATACTGGCTTGCCAAAAGCGATACTATCAAGGACATAGATTACCTTAGGGCTTGGGTGATCTTGCACAGGTATTTTATCTACGCTGGCTACATCTGCAAGAAATGCCTTTTTGTTTGAGACGTTTTGTATACGCATCGCCTTGCGTTGTGCTGTCATATAGTTTTGTTCAGTTGATCGTATAGATGAATCTGTGGTTGTTAGTTGCTGGAGAGTATAGACGGCAAGGATAGGTCCAAAAGATATGACAACGAAAAATAACAGAGCGAGATGCGCTACTAATTTAAGTGATTTGTTTAAGAAAATTACCACAAGAGCAAAATAACATATTATCGCGCCAACTAACATTCTACTTAGTATTGGTAGTGTCGTATGAAAAAAAGTTGATTGCCTGAAAGAGAATCACATTGATTGCTGACGTACTTAACGGATGGCCGAGATGGGATAATGTAGTTGGAAAGTGTAACTCTTGTTTACCTATTAAGGATAGAAAATAACTAACCACCAAGCATAAAATAGACAATATCCATGCAGAAACAAAAAATGTGTGTAGCCGTAACTCGCGCTTGCGTATATATGACATGGCAGGACGTAGCATTTCTTGGTTAAAGTTTTTGTGTCCCATTTTGCATTCAATCCTGTTTTGTCGATAGAGATGGCAGTATGAATCATTATCCAGAATATGTCAAGGAAAACTTGATTTGTTTTTCTTTTTCCATAAAATCTGTGTTTTTTTGTGGCTCGTTTAATGGTACAATTAATGGACGCAAAACAGGCGTGTATTAGTAGCTTTTTGTACAAAAAGGATAGTAATACGTTTTTTTGTTGTGTGTTTTTTGTATTTTCTTTTTACTCTTTTTGTGCCAATTAGGTGGTAATGCGTTTTTTTATTTGTTAGGTAACTTGTTTTGTGTTGATTTTGTGCTTGTTTTGTAGTCTTTTTTAGGTACAATATGAGGTAACAGCTTTTTATCTGCTGGTTTTGTTTTTTTTATTCTTTTTTGTATCTTGTTAATTTGGTATTATTGACTGATAAAATGTTTGGTGGAGAATTTTATGGCGTCTTCCGTAGTGGCTGTAGATGTTGGTAGCGGGTACGTAAAGGCTGCGTCTCATTTAAGCGATGTTAAAAAAAGATTGGCGTTTTCTTCTGTGGTAGGTGAGATGCCGGAAGGTTTTCGTGGGTCTTTTGGGACTGATGATGTTCCCTATATTGAATATCTTGGAAAGACATGGATTACCGGGCACTGGGCTGCCGAAAATATTCATCAGCATAAGGTAGAGGATACGCTTAAAGTGTCGTGGGCGGGGTCTACAGGGTGGATGGTTTTATTGATTCGTGCTCTGGCTGACTTGGGGATTCGTTCCGGTTCGGTGTCATTGGTTACTGGTATTCCGCAGGCAGCATATCGAACCAGGTCTGGTGAAATCATTGATGATTTAGTAGGAGAGCATCGTGCCATTGTTGATGGTCGTCCTTTTCGCGTTGAGATTGAGAGGATGCCTGCCATGGTATTGCCGCAAGCTGCGGCGGGTATTTATTACTGGATGAGGATGGACCCGAATGTTAGGCAGGCCATGGAAAATGGCGTTCTTTTGGGTGGGATTGACTTTGGCACGTACACTACCGGGTGCGCGGTACTGGAAAATGGTCGGCCTGTAGTTGATTTATCGTTTGGCATGGATATCGGTATGGCGAACGTAGCTGACGCGCTGGTTTTGGTGTTGCATAATCAGTATGGGCTGGGTATTGATCAAAAGACTGCCATGGACTTTATTGCTCGCCGTACAAAGGTTTTTCTGGACGGTGATATGCGTGATATTAGCCCGATGATTCGGGCGATTGTGGCGGAAATTTCGGCCCCTTTGGTTGCCATGTTGCGGTCACAGTGGGGGAATCACTCGGCGCGGATGATGATCGGTGTTTATGGTGGTGGTGGTGCTGATTTCGTGAGTGATGTTCATCGCATATTTCCTAATTCTCGTCTTGTGGGGCATGAGGAAGGCGAAACTCGGTTTTATCCGGTATTGGGTATGCTTGGTTATTTCGCTGCTCGGAACAAGGTTTTATCTGATATTACTTTGTGATCTTGGATAATTTTCTGTGAGGTATTGGGCATGGGTGAATACGGCAATGATTTTCCTGATGATGTGGAAGACCATAGTGAGGACGAGTTAAACTTGAGCATTGATGCTCAACAGGCCATGTTATCTGGCAAGTCGTATGGGGTAGCGGAGCAGGATACTGTTGCGGATGAAGAGCAATTTTTCAAGATATGCTGCAGGGTTCATGCGGACCATCCTTATCATTATGCGGTGTATCGGTGGATAGCTAGTTTGCCTAGAAATAGACGTGGGTTAGAAAAGATTAGTGCTCACATGCTTGCTGCGTTGAATTTGTATGTTGATGTATTGCAGGGAAAGTCAAAAGTTGTCCCCATGTCGTTAGCCCCTATTTCCGCCCCTGTACCGGTGGAGTCTCATGCGCAAAGTCGGTTGCGGGGTGGTTTTGCTCAATTTAATTTGGAGAGTCGTGGGCAACAGAGGGTTACTGGTGAGGATGGTTCAGGGCGTCGGAATGTGGTGTCGGATTCTTCTGGCGGCTTTACAGAATTAGGGGCTACTGGAGCTGCAGGCAATCCTGCTGTTAGTGAGGTAACTCCTGATGTTTTGGCTGGTAGTTCGAGTACTAATGTAAGTTCTGATGTAGCTCATGATTCCCGTTTGGATCAAGCCCAACTTCCTGTAGATAAGGCTACCAATTTGGGTAAAGACAAGCTTGATTCCATTGGTTCCGCAGCTGGTTTTGGTACGCCTGATAGTAGCAAAGAAGCTCGTAAAGTAGATGATGGTCTAGGTTATTTAGAAAAGGTAGCTTCTGGCGATGATAGTTGGGCCTGATCAAGGGCATGTTTATTGATAGAAAAACGTGTTAGGTTTAATTTTAATACTAAAAGCATGTTGTATGGTTATTTTGTAACAGGTTTTTATGTACTTTTGTATATCTTATTGGTAATCAACTGATTGGGGGTGGTGAGTATGAACAAGGGTAGTTTAAAGTTGAGTGGTCGTTTAGCTTTAGTGGCGCTTGGGGGTGTTATGTTAGCAGGTTGTGCGCCGCCGCCGCAGCTACCATCTCCGGTGAGTCAGTCATCTGGTATGAACAAGGAATTGCTTTCTTCGGTAAAGACGATTGCCAATGTAACGCGGGATCTACGTGCCTCTAATAATGTCGCTTTTGCCCCGCAGTATCGTGGTTTCCCTCTTGACGAGCAGTCGGTTGGTGCTGGGCATCCGGTGCCATTGGGTAGCTTGAAGCCTGCTATTGGTGTTCATTCTTTGCCGAAAGACAACCCTTTGGTGGGCAAGATTTACACCCAGTGGAGTGGGCCTCTTTCTCCGTTTTTGGAGCATTTGGCGCATAAAATGGGGTGGGCGTATGAGAACAAGTTAACCAGTAATGGTTATGTTGATCCTGATATTGCTATTGATGTCAATCATGTGCCGATTCTATCGGTATTGCAGCAAGCGGCGGATCAATCGCCTGCGTCAATAAAAATAAGGGTGGTTCCTGGCAAGATTGTTTTGGAGCACCAGAATTTTAGTGGTAGCACACAGTGGGGTGGAGACTAATGCTGACTGGAAAGCGGTACTTGTGTTATAGTGGTCTGGTGGTAGCGGGGCTATCCTTATTCGGGACGGTAGCAGCGTATGCTGGTCAGGAAACCGAGCAGTCTCTGTTGTCGATGAAATACTCTGGTTCTACCAATAAGACTCCCAGTTCTGCCATTCGGGATCTGAGGTATAAGTCCATCAAAGAGGCTGCGGAGACTTATGCTGCACAGTCAGGGTACTGTGCTGAGGTATACAAGCTGCGAAACTGGCTGGACTCGCGAAAAGATATTATGGATAAAGCGTATGATTTTTCTTCGTTGTTGCTGGATGGTGGTCGGGTTTTGCCGCCCGTCATTCAGGAAGATCAGGGGTCTTTTAAGCAAAGCAATCCGGATGAGGCGATCACAGCTAGAACAACTTGGCGAATACTCAGAGAGGCGAAGATTGTAGCGACTCCGCCGAACTGGCGCAATTACATGTATTTAACCTGCAGTAAGCCGTTGCGGCCTAATCCAGTATTATTACCCAAAGGTAGTCATAGTGAGGTGGTATGGCAAGCGGGGGTTCGTAGTGGCTGGAGCATGGGAGTCAGAGAAGCTAAGGATGCTGAGAAACTTGCTATGCACAGATTAACGCGTGATTATTCAGGAATGCTGCGTTTTTGGTTATTAAAGGAACGTGGTGTTATTGCTGCGCCTATCCTTTCTACTGGTAGCGTAGCTATTCGTGTTAATGGAAGAATGTTGAGCGTAAATGAGCGCATCTTCAGATTGACAAATCCTGCTCACTTCAAGACCACGAATCATTGGAAGCCGGTTATTCATTACAACAAAAAGGGATAATAAAGTATTTTCTTTAGGTATTTATTGTAGCTATTTTGTGGGCATGTATGGGTAACAGGTTTTAATGACATTGATAAAATAAGCATTTTATAGCCAGTTTGTGGACAATAGCATGTAATATGTTTTTTGTGGGGTACAACGATGTCCGATAGTACTGAAGATGCATTGTTTTATGATAACGAGCCTTATGCTGGTGGGTGGGGTATCAAGGAAAACTTTGATCAATTTTTACGATGGGCTTTTGATTTAGGTTGTTCTGACATTAAAATGACCGCCACTGATCCAGTTTCGGTTCGATTAAATGGTTCTTGGCATATTGTTACGAAGCATGTTCCATCGAACTCTGAGTTGATGCTTATCCTTGGGTATATTACCAATAACAGGGATGCTGACTCACACATGAAGTCAGGAAAGGCGATTGATCGTAAGTACGAGATATTTAGGGTTCTAGGGGATCACCGTTCCGGCAGAATCCGTATGCGTATGAATGCTACGGCATGTTATGTAAAGGGTGACGTGGGTGGGTCTTTGACCATGAGGTTTATTCCTGAAGATATCATGTCGTTGGAGTCTCAGGGTGTTCCCGATGAATTGTTGGAGCATCTTTTCCCGCATCATGGGCTGATAAGTATTTCTGGAATTATGGGTTCAGGAAAGACGACGTTACTGGCAGCGGTGATCGAATATATTCGTAAAAACTATCAGCGGTCGGTCATGACTTTGGAGAAGCCGATTGAATTTGACTTAACCAACGTACCTAATCCATTGGGGCCGATAGAGCAGATTGAAATTCCGGGAATGATTGATAGTTTTGCTGCGGGTGTGATTAGTTCCACGCGTAAAGCTGTTGATGTGTTACTGTTAGGGGAGACTAATGACCGACCGACGATGGAAGCGATGATCCAGTCTGCTGAGGTAGGTATTGCGGTATATCATACAGTACATACGATGTCGGTATCGACTATTCCGGCACGGATTATTCACAACTTCTCTGAGGAAGAGGCTCCTGGTATTGCGGTGAGTTTTTTGAGTGCTGCGCGTGTTCTTATTCAGCAAAGGTTGATCAAGAAGGTTGGTGGTGGTAGAGTCCCTTTGCGTGAGTGGTTAATTATGGGGGACAATCATCGTCAGCATTTAATTGATATTCCGGTTCACAAGATTACTTCGGAGTTGGAAAAGATCGTCCAGCGTGACGGGCATTCTTTACTGCAGGATGCTGAGGAAAAGCTAAATGCAGGGTTGATTAGTGCGGAAGAGTTTGATAGAATTTATCTAGAGAAAAAAACATCCAAAAAGGAGTAACTATCATGTTAAGCGGATTGCCTTGGCGGGATACTTCCATTATGCCAAAAATAGCTGGAAATGTTGATGCACGTGTGTCTGCTTTTTTCCTCATATGGGGGTTGCATATGTCATTTCCTACGTTTTATGTAGCGGTAGGCGGGACAGTATTCTTTACCATACTGATATATCTTGGGCAATCGCCGGTTAGCTTGTGGCGGTGGGTGGCACAGAGAATTACAGGATCGAGGATGCATGCAGGAATTACAGATTCACAGATAGTAAGGTCAATGAGGTATTAATTTTTTGTGGTATTGGACGTTTGATTTGCAGGTCATCTTCCTTGCAATTACTTCTCGCGGGTGGTATAATAACCGTACTTTATATCAGACGGGGGTTTTATTGTGAGTTCTAACTTTTGTGCCACTATTGCCGCAGATGAATTTAAGCGAATGGCAACTCTGCTGGGGTCTTTGACCAAGCCAAACGCCACTATCTTGCAGTACCAGAATGTTTTTTTTACGCTTGGGAATGGTTCTAACAAGTTGGAGTGTGTAGCAGCTGATGGGGAAAGTACTGTAAGGATGAATATTCTTACGCAATCTTTGGAAAGTAATGAAGCTGATTCCTGCGCTTTTTCGCTGCCGGGGCATGATCTGGCAAAAATTTCCCGCAGCATTGATGCTAAAACTGTCAAAGTATACGGCGACGGTCGTATCCACGCTGGAAAATCGAAGTTCAAGCTTCCTCAGTTCACCGAAAACCTGATGTTTCCTGTTGTTGATGGTGAGTGTTTTTCCGATGTAACCATTCCTGCTGGTGTCGTGCGAAATTTATATGCGAGTACGGCGCATGCGATGGCAAAAAACGATGCACGGACTTTCTTGAACGGAATGCATGTAGTTTGGGGTGAAAACCAGTTTGAGTGGACTGGTACAAACGGGCATCGTCTGGCTCAATATCGGTATGAATCTAGCAACACAAACAATGAAAATTGGGACGTCATTATTAGCAATGAAGGAATGAACACACTCCTGAAGATGTTAAAGGGTGCGGGGGTCGATGATGAATTTCCGGTAGTTTTTACCTTGTCAAAAAGGGGTACTTTAAGTGTGGATGTTCCCGCAGCTGAATTGTACATGCGGTTTTTGCTTATTGACGGGAAGTATCCTGACGTTCGGAAAGTAATTCCTGCCAAGCACGATAGGCCGATCTATTTTAATGCGAACCATGCTCATATAGAGAAGGCTATCAAGGATGCTATTCTATTAGCTGATAATCAAAGTAACGCGATTATTCTGGAAAGGCCTGGTAATACTGACGACGTGATGCAGATCAAGTCATATTTTAACGGCAAGGAAACGACTTGCGTAGTAGAAGGTGAGTGGCATGGGTTTGCGGGGCCTGAACCTTTCAGCATTGCTGCCAATGGTCAATATTTATTGGAAGCCATTGCCGTAGATGGCAAAGATGTTTCTTTACATTTTGACACTCCTGAGAAATCCATCGCAACCTTTGGTGAAAATGGTGTTCAGGTTGTCATGCCTGTTCGTGTATAACACAAAAAAACGGGAAACATGGACTGTTTGTTACGCAGTCCATGTTCTTTGTGAATACTACGCTTGTGATTGACCCGGTTGGGATGCGCTGGTCTGTTGGGATGTTGTAGTGGATTTGGTAAAAAATCCTTTTAACCTGCCAAGGGAGTCGTTGATCGATTTTGTTAAAGAGCTGAACCAGTTTCCGCCAGTTATTTCTTCCAGTTCTTTCATTTTATCCTCATTCAAGTTGTTCTTCCACTGGTATACGTGTGCCAGTGTTTTATTAAGTTCATCTTGACTCATGCCGCCCTTGATGGCAAGCGATAGACCTGTTTTATCCATACCGTGATCAATGTTTTTTGCCAGCCTAGCACCAACGCGGGCCATTTTCTTAGCTATCGCTATCTTTTCTTCCCCCTGGGCTGCGTTCATTTTCGTATGCAGAGCGGAAAATTCCAATACTTGTGCTGCAGCATCACGAATTTGCTTGATTCGACGTTTTTCCATATATTCAGTAATAGAAGGCAAATTTTTTGCTTTTTTGCTTTTCTTATTTTTCTCATCAGGTCTTGGCTGTGCGTTGGGCTTATGCACTCTTGCGTATGTCATTCTGTTAGCCATATTGGTTAACATCATCGATGTCAGTTCTACGCCTTCTAGTTTTCTTCCGTGCGGGCCTGTTGGCGAGGATGAAAATGTATTGGATGGGCCGTCAGTAATATCTTCAAATTCAGTATCCACAACGTCAGGATCAGGATATGAAAAGGCATCATCATCCTGAATGTTTTCAGGTTCGTTATTTCCAACAAGGGTTGGCAAAGATATTAAAGATGTTCCAGTACCTTGTTCAGACACAGCAACATCAGTTGATGGCTGGGCATTTTCCGTCTGGATAATTCCTCTTTTTGTAAGTTCTTCGATAACCCTGTTCAATGTATGACTGTTGGCTGACGTTTCTTCTTTTGTGTCATTTCCAGACATTTGACTCATCATGCTCAAAACGTCATTGCGGTCGATTTTTGTGCTCGTATCGGAAGCAGTACTGTTGGCTTTGATTGACTCCATTAACGCTGTGTAAGCATAAAATACCCGCTGTTTGTTGTCATCGCTGCCATCACAAGCTGCACGTAGAGCTTCTTTTACTTCTTCAGGCATTTCATTTCTGTCGGTGTGCTGATTTTCTTTGTTTGTATCCATGTTTGTTTTACAAGAAAAATCGTCTCACTATTGAGCGACCGGGATAGCTCCATAATCTTGTATCTCCTTTTGGTTTGCTATCATGACCCTTACGATTATACATTAATAGTTGTTTGTGAACAATAGGGAGTTCTTTCTTGATTCTAGTGTATATTATATAAGAGATTCCCGATGGTAAACATGGTTTTCCTTTTAGATAATATGTGGTAAACTATGTCTGTTGCACAGCAAATATACGATAAAAGGAGACTACGATGAATGAAATGGTGAGTATATTAGGGCGAGATAACGACGATTTTGGGAATAATGTTAGAATTCTCATCAATGATTGCATTTATATAGATTTTCCTAAAGATGATATAGCAGCCGCAGAGGTTTTGGTCTCTAATTCAAAGTCTGCCGCTCTGTTAAGAGAAAATAACGAGTATCAGTCGAATATTACGGAAGCATGTGCTAACGATCTTATTTTTTATTATGCTGTTGACGCTATGCTTTTTTCAGGTAGCGAGGCTACTGGGTACAAGCAAATTAAAACATCTGTTTGTCAGGAAGAGATAAAAGAGAGTATTACGGAAATCAATAAAAAATATTCTACCAATTTTCCTACGTATGCTTTTGGGGATATGGTTGATATTGTGCGAGAGTATATGAACCCAAGCGAAGCCGCCGCAATGAAAAACAATGGTAAGGTACTGGGTTTGAACAGCGAAGTGGTGGTGTTGGGAAAAACAGAGGCTCCAGAGCAACTTAGTAGCTATCCAAGCATTTGACTATTTCAACCACATGAAAAACACGTTGCCTGTTACGTCAGACAACGTGTTTTTCCACATAATCATTCTTTTTTATCCTTGCGGTCTAACGCCTGCTGATCAGAGTACCCACCACTAGAATAACGTCCGGTTTTTTTGTTTGAAAGCTTGTTAATATTAGAATCCAACACTGCATAATGGGAAAAACCAAAAGATTTCTCTATCCCCAGAATAGATAGCCCCAGAAGAAAATAGTCATACGAGTAGTTTTGGTAATCTTTTTTGTTATAAATGACATACTTTTTTGTTTTATCCAGTATTTCTCCAGCAGCGATAACTAATTGGGCAATCGTTTTACCGTTACGATTATCTGCGATATCCATCCAAGATGATAACTCGGTATCACCGTAATTGCGAGAACCTACTTCAAGAAACGTTAAAATAGGCGATTCTTGGTCGTCAAAACAGTCAGTAAACAAAACGTTAAACATTTTTTCTACTTGGTCATCTGCACGATTCCATCGCATGTGCCCGCACAGATAAAATAGAATATCCCCTAATTCTTCGCGCATATTAATTACATGTTGGTAGCCTAGCACCTCTGCAGCTTCGCCTGAAATACCAATAGCCATGTGCAACAAGTCGCATTTTTCAGGAGTTAAGCTGGACAAAATGTCTGCCCCTGGTTTAACAAGGTTTTCAACCATCTTCACAAATTTAGACATCGTTATATTCCCCTATTCAGTTGTAGTACGTCGACTTTTTTTGATGCAATCTCAACAATATCAGGCACCTTTTCTCTGGATAAATATTCGCTTATAGGTATCTTTTCCGTTTATCCTTGTACCTGCTCTAAGTCCAATTATGTCAAACTGGTTTTTGTTGAATTTTTCCATGAATGTAATTGGGACGCCCATAATACCGTCATAATCGTATGGAATTTCTTTCAATAAAGCAACATCGATTGCCCCATAGTTGTCATAAGTTGGATATTTTTCAGGAGTATACTTTTCTGTAAGCTCTAAAAACGGGCGCTCTATTCCGTGTGGAATATTGGTATACCATACGTTATTCCCAAATTTTTGTGAACTACCATCGCGTAGGACAAATTCTTTTACGTGATGGACACCCAACCACATCTCGTTATTTTTCATGTAAGGGAAAACGTCTTGATAAGTGATCCCGTTCATATTCCCGACAAGAAGGAATTTTTTGTCGTATTTTCTGGCTAATTTAATATAATCTCGAAATAAAGAGAATGGCGGGTTTGTCACTAAAACATCAGCTTGTTGCATATACTCGACACATTGAGAGCTGCGAAAGTCTCCAGCGGGGTACCACAAATCTCTGCAGATCTTTTTCTTGTGATTTAGACGTGACTTCATTAAAAGCTCAACGTCTGCAACTCCTTGAGTACCTGTTGATACAGGTACATCATTGATTTCCAGCGCGTATAAATCTTTTTCTACATACTCGTCAAAGAGAGGTAAAAAAGTTTCCTCTGCGGCGTAATCACCATAATAACTAACGATCAGCTTTTTTAGCCGTAAACGATGAAAATTGTTTACGAAAAAAACGAAAAACTGACTGATTTTAGGATCATCACAGTTGCAGTATACTGTTTTTTATTTAACGAACCGTTTCTCGAAGTATCTGTAGTCACTTAGTGCCCCTGTGCAGCTAATAGCCCTACAGGATACACAGCCGCGCCACTGTTGTCAAGGTGACATTTGGCGTTTAGTGCGTAGTGTTCACAGGATTAGACCCTATAGCATGGTATGTTGAGTGTGGGCAGTGCTACGGTCTTCTGCGGTAAGACTGTGTTCACGGTCTATCTGTACGCATTTGCTAACGTCAATGCCGTATGCCGTTAATCCGTCACGATTGTCGTTGTCTATTTTGTTTGTGTCGACTATTTTAAATTTATCCTCTGTTCCATAAGTAACCAAAATATATTCAGGCAATACTGGTTTAACCCACAACGGAATTTTTAGCGATTCTTTTCCTTGAACACCAGACTGTGTAAACCCAAGGTCCAAGAGTTCCTCTTTTGTCATTTTATACAAGTCAACATTACCAAACGTTTTATTGTACCGCTCATATACTTCCTTTATCTTTCCCATGGAAAATTCAGAATCAAAATTATACACAACACATTCAGCATTTGCATTCAGTATTTCTTTCCGAAAAAACTTGTTAGAATATCCGCCATATTGTTTTTTTGAATCCATAATCCTGTTATTATAAGATAAATGGTAGAGTTGTTCATTAGAAGAGGAAAATTTATACTTATGTTACGCCACAAAAGAAGTATTTTTTTAAGTGTTATTGGGTCTCAGGTTCTTCTTTGTTCACAGTTTGTTTTTGCAGGAAGTTTAAGCGTTTCTCCGCAGATGCTGGCAGGGCCGCCAGTCGGGCATGGTAGTTATTCTGCGCCGTCTAGCCAGACGGGGGTAAATCCTTCTTGGTTAAAAAAGCCAACTCTCACAATAGTTGGCAATTTGCCAGTCACAAAGAAAACAAGTTTTGGCACAATGGTTCCTCTTTCTGATGCGTTAAAATTAATCATTCCCGATGGGTGGCAAGTGTATGCTAAGAAAGGGGTGAGCGGATCATTCAAGGTAAGCTGGAATTCTAAGGACAAGCCGTGGACAGATGCGTTGAAAACTGTTTTGGGGCAATCTGGAATGGATGGAACTATTCATGCGGAGCAGATGGCTTTAGTTTTGAACGTTAAACCTGTTAAAAAAATCAAGCCTCTTCATCTGATCGGCTACTCCAAGTGGAGTAGTCACTATGGCAACTCCAAGTCTGCATCTGGAAAATCTTGGGTTCCCGGTGGAACTCTTACTGTTTGGGGTAAAAATGGGGCTGAAAGTGCTACTCACAGCAAATGGGAAAAAGGTCCATATGTTGATACTGTAGTATCTCCTGCCGCACACGTAGCTCCCGTAGCTAATGTAACTTTGTTTACCGCGAATAAGGGAGAGATGTTGTCGCAAGCGTTGAGAGTTTTCTTGCGTAAGAAGGGATGGCATTTAGCTTGGAATGATTCTGAGGATTGGCCTATTAAGTATAGTTTTGTTCTTTCTGGGTCCAAAAAATCCGTTTCAAACCAATTAATGCGGCTATACCCTGTGAAAATTACTGGTTACGTTGTTAATCATACCGTTTCAGTTACCTCTGTTGGTAATTAACTTGTTGGTATTGTCTGAGGAAATATTTCATGTTTAAAATTTCAAGTAGGAAACGGGTCTGCTTTGCGGTTTCGGCTGCGGTAGCTTTATCTATGACTGGTTGTGCACAGCCTTCTTTGAATAAAGTTCAGCAGTTACAACATCAGGAAATGCAAAAGGCTTACAACCCATCGACGTCAGACTCTAGTTGGCTGGCAAACGGAATATATGTTTCGCATAAAACTGTAAATTACCGTGCAGGACGTGGGACTGTCAGTATTAATGTCAGTGCTGTTCCTGTTGGGGATACGCTGTCCCATCTGGCGAGCGAGCATGGCTATTCCATTTCTTTTTATGGTTC